>Ga0307380_10002721_pt1 | contig 24812 bp, 19 predicted proteins | sample UN3MG_FD_202239 | JGI IMG/M metagenome (GOLD analysis project Ga0307380, IMG submission 202239) | Soil microbial communities from Risofladan, Vaasa, Finland - UN-3 | ecosystem: Environmental > Terrestrial > Soil > Coastal area > Acid sulfate soil | place: Finland: Risofladan, Vaasa | collected... | reverse complement strand
GGGTCAGAATGGCAGGCTAAGCCGAGAACACAAGCGGGGCTACGAAGCTAACCGGCTGCGCGTACCCGATTGCGTCTACGCTCCCTCGGAATGACACTTGCGCGAGCGCTAGATATACCCCAGCGCCTTGAGCCGCTCCTTGATCTTCTCCTCTTCGCCTTCGCTGTAGTCGTCCCCCGCCTGGGAGGCGGGGATGAGGCCCATCAGCTCCAGCGAGCGGATGATCTTGGCGGCGCTCTCCGCCGCCGACTCGCGATCGGTCTCGACCACGATCTCGGGGTTGAGCGGCTCCTCGTAGGGGTCGTCCACGCCGGTGAAGCCCTTGATCTCGCCGGCGCGCGCCTTGGCGTACAGACCCTTGACGTCGCGCGCTCGCAGCGTGTCGAGGGGGCAGCGGCAGTAAACCTCGACGAAGCGGCCGATGAGCTTGCGGTTCTCGTCGCGGATCTCCCGGTAGGGCGAGATGGCGGCGGCGATAGCCACCACGTCGTTGCGCGTCAGCAGGTGACAGACGAAGCCGATGCGCCGGATGTTGGTGTCGCGGTCCTCCTTGGAAAAGCCCAGGCCCTGGCTGAGGTTGGTGCGCACGACGTCGCCGTCGAGCACCTCGACCTTCATCCCGCGCTCCAGCAGCTCCTCCGCCACCGCGTGCGCGAGCGTGCTCTTGCCCGACCCCGACAGCCCCGTGAACCACAACGTGAATCCCTTGCTCACCACTGGCTCCTCTTTTCAGAAATCCACAGATTGCACAGACGGCTAGGCCTGAAGGCCGCCGTGGCGGCGGCGAAGCCGCCTAGCCATTGCACAGATTGTCGTCCGCGTTTTTCCATCCGCGTAATCTGCGTCATCTGCGGATCAAGCTATGACGGATTCCCCGATCATCTCCGGCGGCGTCTCGATCCCGAGGTAGCGCAGGATGGAGGGGGCGATGTCATAGATGGAATAGGTCTCGCGGCGCTGCGCCGCCACCCCCGGCGGCAGGCGCCAGATGAAGATCCCGTCCTCGGCGTGGTTGGCGTCGTCGGGCCCGGTGTCGTTCTCGTAGAGGTAGATGGAGCCGACGCCGACTGATCCCGCCGAGCGCCAGTCGAGGTCACCCAGATAGACGATGAGGTCGGGCGCGATGTTGTTGACCTGTTGATAGATGTCCTCCGGCTTAAAGCAGCGGGTGCCGATGTTGCGCCCTTGTTCGTCGGTCAGGGCCTCGAGCCCCGCCCTGAGCTCGTTGCGGATGGACTCGTAGGCCCCCGGCGGGATGATCCCCTGCGGCTCGCGCCCCTGGACGTTGAGGAACACGCGCGAGTAGTAGCCGCCCTCGCCCCACGCCCGCGTATGTCCCCAGTCAATCATCTCCGGCTTCAACGGCATCTGCCGCGGCGGCTGCTCGCGCAGCGCCAGGTAGCCGTGGCGCTGAAGCCACTCATTGATGCAGATCGCGCCGTGCATGGCCTTGGCGCCGTGGTCGGAGACCACCATCACCGACCAATCCGGTCCCGCCGCGGCGATGGTCGCGCCCAGCTCGGCATCCACCGCCCGGTAGTAGTCGCGGATAACATGCTCGTAGGGATTGCCCGGCTGGTAGAGGCGGTGCGCGGGATCGCAGAACCGCCAGAAGCCGTGGTGGATGCGGTCAACGCCCATCTCCACCATCATCGCGAAGCGGAAGTCGTCCTTGCCCAGGAAGTGGCGGAAGGCCTTGAAGCGCCGCTCCGTCATGCGGTAGATGGCGGCGAGAAGCTGCTGCTTGTCATCGGTGCGGAAGTCGTCCACGTCAATGATGTAATCGCCGTCGGCGACCTGGTCTAGCTCGACCTTGATCTCGTCGGGATAAGTGTATTGCACGTCCTTGCCCGGGGTCATGAAGCTCGCAACCAGGATGCCGTTGAGGGGTTTCGGCGGATAGGTCTGGGGCACCCCGAACACCAGCGACGGCAGGCGCCGGCGCGACAGGTGGTTCCACACCGTCTTCGCCTTGACGTACTTGGCGTTGGCGATGTAGAGGTCCTCGTAGCCGTAGCTGCGGCGGTTACGGAAGCCGTAGAGGCCGAGCATCCCCGGGTCCTGCGAGGTCATCATGCAGGTCCAGGCGGGGACGGTGATGGGAGGCACGGTCGAGCGCAGCTTGCCCCAGACTCCCTGCCGCATGAGGGCGCTCAGCGTCGGCAGCTCGTCGCGCCAGCGGTCGAAGACGAACTGCGGGGTGGCGCAGTCGAGGCCGAACACCAATAGCCGGCGGTCGTCCGCACTCACGATGCCGGCTCCGAGCCGGCCGCCTCCATCAGCACCCGGGCGACCTCGGGGCGGGTGAACTCCGGCGACGGCATCTCCCCCCGCGCCAGCATCTCTCGCACCTGGGTGCCGCTCAGGAAGACCCGTTGCTCCTTGCCGTGGGGGCAGGTCTTGGTGGAGGCCATGTTGCCGCAGCGGCGGCAGAAGAACGCGTGGTCGAAGAACAGCGGCGTGATGTCAATTTCCGCCGGGTCGAACTCGCGGAAGATGTAGTGCGCGTCATAGGTGCCGTAGTAGGCGCCGACCCCGGCGTGGTCGCGGCCGACGATGAAATGGGTGCACCCATAGTTCTTGCGCACCAGGGCGTGGAAGACCGCCTCGCGCGGCCCCGCGTAGCGCATCGCCGCCGGGAATACCGAGATCGCCACCCGCTCCGCGGGATAGTAGTTCTCGATCAGCGTCAAATAGCAGCGCATGCGCACGTCGGCGGGGATGTCGTCGCGCTTGGTCTCGCCCATCAGCGGGTGGATGAGCAGTCCGTCCACGATCTCCAGCGCGCACTTCTGCAGGTACTCGTGGGCGCGGTGAATGGGGTTGCGCGTCTGGAACGCCGCCACCGTCTCCCACCCCCGCACCTTGAACAGCACCCGCGTCTCCTTGGGGTCGAGACGATGGTTGTGAAACTCATCGTGCTGCGGGCGGCTGACCACGCTCACCGTACCGCCGAGATAGGTGCTGCCGATGGTATTCAGGTACTGCACCCCGGGGTGGGCTTCATCCGCGGTCTGCAGCACCATTTTGGCCTCGTGCTCCCGGTCCACCTCGTACTTCTCCTCCAGGTGAAGCACCCCCAGCAGCGCGCCGTCCTCGCCATGCAGGGCGACATCCGAGCCCTCCGCGTACTGCTCGCCCTTGCCCTCCTTCACCGCCAGGGTGATGGGGATGGTCCACGGCAGCCCCTTGGGCAGGCGCATGTGATCCAGGACGCTGGTGTATTCGGCCAGTCCCATGAAGCCCTCCAGCGGGCTCATGGCGCCGGTCGCGATCATCTCCAGATCGCTGTGCTCGCGCGCGTTGAGCGTCAGTCGCGGCAGGTCGGGGGCGCGGCGCTCCAGCGCCTCGCGCTCCTTGCCGACAACGATGCGGTCAACCAATCTTCCGCCGTGCGGCGCAATCATGAGCCTGGAATCCTTCCCCTCCGCTGAGAGTGAGGTCAGGAGTTTCCCGCTTATGCGCGGAGTTGCCGGGAAGAAAGCGTCACCCGCCCACTGGCGCTCGGGCCAGGACGCAGGCGCACCTTCTCCTCGCATGCTGATTATACCTGAGCCGTCCTGCCCCTGTCGAGCCGCGAAGAGCCGGGGGTGTGACCTCGAGGATTGGGAATGGTCGTCATGCTGTAGGGGCGGCCCTGTGTGGCCGCCCATTCCCTGCGGCTGGGCCGCATCCAAGTGCGCGACTACGCCACACCCACCGAAATAGGCCACACCCGGAGCCGGCGACCGCTCTGCGCCGCCGGGGCGCCGCCTCCTGCGGACACGCCTGTAGTGCGCTCCTCCCGCGGTCCCGATCCGGCTGGCGAAAACCAGCCCCTTCCTACTTTCACCCGTTGACTGCGCAGAGCTATCCCGGGCTCCAGATGGTTGCTGCGATGTGCTGGTGGGGCAGCTCCCTGGTAGCCCAGTAGTACATGGCCACCAATTGACCATCCCTGCGCTGGAAGAGCTGGGGGTAGCCCAGATCGGGGTCGCCGAATCTGTCGGGCTGGAAGTCGTCGCGGATGACGGTCTCCGTGCCCCAACTGGCCCCCAGGTCGGCGCTGAGCCTGGCCACCATGCACCTGCGGGCGCGGTCCCCGAAAACGCAGCACAGACGGCTATCGTCGAGCCGGACGAGCGCTGGGGGATTGCCGTTCCCCGGCCCGGTATCGCCGATTCGGCCCGCGAACTCCCACGTTTGCGCCAGATCCTGGGAGATGTACGCGTCTATCCAGCAGTCATCGGCCGGCAGCGCTCGCCGGCGAACGGCGGCCGCCAAAGTGCCGTCGGGACCGCGTGCGACCGAGGGCATTACGGCGCGCCAGGGATCATCGAATGAGACAATCCATGACCGGAAACGGAAGCTCTTGCCGCCGTCATCAGTGACGGCCGAGAACGCGCGGTCGGAATGGTGCGGGTGCCTCGCCGACATGAAGAGCAGGCAGGTATGGGTATCCAGAACCACGTATTCCGTGCGGGAAGTGATCTCCAGCCCCGCCAACTGCGGTTCCTGTGCCAGCCCGTTCAACAGGTACGGGCCCTCCCAGGTGCCGCCGCGGTCGGTGGAGATGCAAAAGGTGCCGGGGTGCTTGCCCTGACAGTGATAGCCTGCGCCCGACACCCTCATGGCAAACCCGGTCTGCGTGAAGTCGGTTTTCGAGCCCAGGGTTCTGGGCTCTCCGGCTTCGCAAACATAGCCCGTGGGACTTTGCACCGTCCACGTCAGACCGTCATCCTTGCTTCGGGCGAGACCACCGCGATAGGGTTCAGCGATGTTATGACCGGGCTTCTCGACGTAGTCACCCGTGGTGAAACCCACCAGAACTTCGCCGTTCTCCCAGGTCCAGAGTCCGCTGTTCGCGGGCCAGCCATAGAACTTGCCCGGCTCGTGAGCCACGACCGTGGATTGCATGAGCTTCCCTCCCGGACTGCGGCGGTCTTCCTTCGCCCTCGCTTCCTCGGCGTCGCCTGGCACACAGCCCGGGCAGACGCCTTCGACTCCCGATCCGCAGACACCGCAGCAGATACCGCGTGCCGCTGCTCGCGCGATGGCGACCGCGGTTACGGCTTCCGGTACCACCCCTGGGCCTGGCGCAGCAGGTCGCGGGCCTCTTGCTCGGTGCGGCAGCCGCCGACGCTGATCATCAACCCCTTGGGCGAGAGCTCGCGCAGGATCGCCTCGGCGTTGGCGATATCGTCGTACAGGTGCAGGAGCTTGCCCGCCGCCTGTACCTTCCTCAACATGGGCAGCCAGCCGACGGCGGAGGGCGCGCCCGCACCCGGCGACCACTGGATGCCCCGCAGGCCGGGGATGGCCAGCAGGCGATCAAGATGCCGCAGCGCCCCCGGCCCGTCGAGGTGGAAGGTCACGTGGTCGAGCCACGAGCACAGCGCCTCCAGTTCCGGCGCCACGAACTCCTCGAAGTGCGCGGGCGAAATCATGCAGCAGAAGTCGCACTGGATATTGTAGGTGCGCCCCGGCGACCACACGCCGAGCCAGCAGGAGCTGCCCTCCAGGCGCTGGTGGATGATGCGCTCCTGTTCCTCGTACCAGCGGAGCCACAGCGGCACGATCTGATCGCGCACGCGCTTGACCTCATGTGGCGCGTCCACTAGGTCGGTCAGCAGGTCGGTGGGGCCGCGCAGGCTGGCCTCGATATCCACCACGCCGCCGATGTCGGTCACGCCGACGAAAAAGTTGCCGTCCGAAGCCTGCACTCCCGCGCGCACCAGGTCGAGCGTCGCCCGCCACCATCGGTTTTCCGGGTCGAAAGCGGGCGCGATCTCATTCCATCCGCGCGGGTCCTGGTCAAACCACACGGTGCCCTCCGCGAACACCGGCTCAACGCCAAGGTAGGCGGCGGCGACGCCCGGGCCCAGCTTGGGCCAGAACTTGGGCAAGGCCTCGCCGCCGAAGAAGGTCTGGCGCATGTCGTAGTCCGCCGCGGCCACCCGATAGTCCGCGTCGAGCCAGCGCCGGGTGAGATCCTGCGGCGCGGAGGGCGCGTCGGGTCCCGGTAAGGGATGCTGCCGGGGGGCGTCCACCTGGAGGGCGGCGCGGTCGAGCGCGTCGTTAGCCCACCATGCCTCCAGATGGCGGCGCGCGCTCTCCCAGTCGTCGTGGTAGCCCAGATTCAAGTCGGTACGTCTCGCTGCGCACATGATTCGCGGCGCGCCCCCCGGTCACCTCCAGGCCGCAGGCGATTGCCGCTTGGGCATGGCGGTCGGCGCTTCCGCCAACGTTTCGCGGTCACGCTCTGCCGGACCAGGAGCCCCTAGGCGGCGCAGCCGCCGGGGTGGCGGTCGCGGAGCGACCTAGCCACTCCGTGCTTGCGTCCGCGAACGGGCGTTGGGCGTATCGGATGTCCGCAATCCCATGTGGCCCCCCGACCCGTCGGGGGGCTGCCTCCCTGGCCAAACAGCCCGCCCCGGTCAGAGTCGTCGTTCTCGCAATAACGGATCTCCTGTTTGGCGGACCCGCGCGCTTGACAACCGCCACCGCCGCGCCTACCATAGTGCCGAGAGCGTCCTAGGCAAGGGGTGGATACAGTGGAGGCCCGTCAGTCTGCTCCAGGCCCGCCGGCACCGCCCAGCCTGGTGTTCGATCATAACCTCGACTCGGGGGCCGACCTGTGGCGGCGCCTCCGCGAGCGCTCGCAGACCGAGCGCGGCGTGCGCCTGATTGTTCACCTCAAAAACGGCGCGACCTACGTTGGCAGCCTCGTTTACTACGAGCCCACCGCCCTTACCATCTTTTGCCGCGGTCGCCAGTACGAGTTCTGGGTAACCGACCTGGCGCATGTCCTCTCGGTGCCGGGGAGCAGCGACGCTATTCCCACCTCCCCCGACAGCGGTCGGCCGCGCCGGCGCGCGCGGTAGGGCGCAGCGGGCAACCGGCGACCCCCGCACCCCGCATCTCGATAACCACCGGACCCGATCAAGAGGGGACAGTTCCTTCCAGCCCGGGGCCTGGCCGCTGCCCTGGGCGGCGGGGAACTGTCCCTTGGCGCCCAACGTGGTGAATACCATCGCCCTGGACGGTGACGTCATGCCTGGCGCTCAGTAGCGCCCGTGCTCGTCCAGCAGTTCCATCAGGTAGCAGTAGTTGTCCCACGACACCGTTGGCGGCACCGAGTGATCGCTGTGGTAGATGTAGCCGCCGTCCTTGGCCGCGACCGCGAGCTTCGACAGCAGCTCCTCCCGGAGCTCCTCGCGCGTGCCCGACATCTTGCGCACGTCAATGTTGCCGAAGAACGTGATCGCCTTGCCGTAGATCCGCTTCAGCTCGCGCACATCCTGGCCTGCCTTGGCCTCCAGCGGCTGGATGGCGGCAAAACCGGCCTCGATGAAGCGCGGGATCAGCTCCTGGATGCGCCCGCAGGAGTGCAGCAGCACCGGCTTGCCGCGCGCGTTGAAGAAGTCGCACATGCGCTTGTGCTGGGGGAAGAGCAGCCGGTCGTAGAGCGCCGGCGAGAAGAGCGTGGAATTGCGATAGCCCAGGTCGCCGTAGAACCAGGCCCCGTCGAAGTCAATTCCCATCTCCAGCATGCGGGCGGCGCTGGCGATGATGAGGTCGGTGTAGGTGGCGAAGCAGTCGCCGATGAGGTCCGGATCATCCATCATCTGCGTGAAAACGCCCACCTGCCCCCACACCGGCCAGGTTGCCTCGTAGGCCTCGACTCCCGCGAAGTGGACGAAGAGGCCGCGCTCCCGGTTGCGGTCATAGGTCTCCTTGACGCTGGCGTTGATGCGGTCGTCTGACCACACCAGGCGCGGCCGGAGACGCTCCCAGTCGGCGCGAGTGCGGATGGTATGTTCGAGCCACTGCGGGGTGTGCCCCGAATCGCGCTTCAAGTCCTTGCGCAGCACGCCGTTGGCATCGCGCTGGATGGTGTATTCGTCGGTGTCCTCGATCACCTCCACCGGCAAGCGCAGGGAGAGGTCGGTCCACTCCAGGCCGCCGAAGTCAAAGCCGAACCTGACGCCGACGTCCTCGTTCTCGCCCAGCCCTTCCCGGCGCCAGCGGGCGATGGTCTCGCTCCACGGGGAGTCGGCGCGCCCGATGCGGTCGGGAACGCCTCCCTGCAAAGTGGTAAGGATGCGCTCACGTGAGGTCATCGTGGTCTCCGGAAATAGGTGCGGCGCTATGGGGCCGGGGCTGCGTCTGGCCGGCGTTGTCCCAGTACAGGATGCGCCCGCAGGATTCGCAGGCAACGGCGCGGTCGCCGCGCTTGACCTGGCGCATGATGTCGAGGGGGATGGAGATGCGGCAGCCGGAGCAGACGTCGGAGTTCAGCTTGACGATAGCGAGGTTGGAGCGCTTGGCGCGCAGGTCGTCGTAGCGCCGCAGCAGGGCGGCGGGCAGGCGCGGCGTCAACTGCGCTCGCTGCGCTGCGAGCCGCTCGATCTCGGCGGCGATGCGCGCGCTGGCGGCCGCGAACGTCTTCTCGACGGTGGCAAGCTCGGCTGTCCGCTGCTCGAGGTCGGCCTCCTGCTGCATGAGGGCGGCGCGGCGCCGCTCGACTTCCTCCATCAGGTTCAGGCCCTGGTCCTCGAGCTTGTCCACCAGGCCGCCCAGCATCTCGACCTCGCGCTGCATGTCGTCGAGCTCCTTGGGGTTGCGCACCCGCCCGCTGTACATCTTGCCCTCGAAGTCACGCTGCTTGGCCTCATGGGTCTTGATCTGCAACTCGGTGTCACGTAGTTCGTTCTCGACGGCACGCAACTGGTCGCGCGCGGCCTGGGTTTCCATGCGCAAGACCTCGACGTGCGCGCGCAGTTCGGCCCCCGACTCCAGCGCCTCCCGCTCGCGTTCCTGCTCCTGGATGCGCGTGTCCAACTGCTGCACCTCGTAGAGGGTTTCCAGATCGTCTGCCAAGTGAAGCACCTCGCTCGCCCGATATCGCCGCGCCCGCGGGGCGGTGGCGCCCACGCGCACGACCATCCACTTCGCCGACGCGGGGCGTACGCCTTCCACGCCGGCAGCCAGGCGATCACCTCCGGCTCAAGCGGGGGGCCGACTCAGAGCGAAGGCGAAAGGGTCGCCGCAAAGGCGGCTGACGATGATCTCGATGCGCGCGCCGAATGCCTCTTCCAGCCAGCGGCGCATGAGCTCCACCGCCGGGCGCTCGGTGGCGTAGTGCCCGGCCTCGATCAGGCCCAGGCCCAGCGCGCGCGCCCGCAGCGCATCGTGGTGGCGCAGCTCCCCGAGCAGCAGCGCGTCGGCGCCGGCCGCCGCCGCCTCCCCTATCAGGCTGCCGCCGCTGCCGCTGGCGACGGCGACAGTGCGAATGCGCCGGCGCGCGTCCCCGCCGATGCGCACCGTAGTCGCATCCAAGGCTTGCCGCACCCGCCGCCCGAAGGCGCTCAGCGTGGTCGCGCGCGGCAGCCGCCCCAACGCCCCGCGCGCCGAGTTGGGCCACGGGTTGGCCAGCGCGTAGAGGTCGCAGGCCACTTCCTCGTAGGGATGGGCCTGCTCCATCGCCGCCAAGACTCGCGACAGCGCCGTGCGGGGGACGACCATCTCCAGGCGCACCTCCGCCGCCTGCTCCAGCCGGCCGACGGCGCCCACGTACGGCCGGGCGCCGGCCAGCGGACGATAGGTGCCGACGCCCTCGACCCCGAAGCTGCACTCGTCGTAGCCGCCGATGCGCCCGGCGCCGGCCGTCGCCATCGCCTGGCGCACCGCCGTCAGGTGATCCTGCGGCACGAACACCGCCAGCTTGATCAGACTCGACGCCCCCGCCGCCGCCAAGGGGCGAAGGTCCGCCAGTCCGACCACGCGCGCGAGCTCGACGCACAGGCCGGCGGGCGCGTAGTCGAGGTTGGTGTGCATTGCGCAGATGCCGATGCCGGCGCGGGCCGCGGCGCAGGCGACGGCGGATTCCCCCTCGTCCGCGCGCGCGCGTTTGAGGGGCTCGACGAACGGCGGGTGGTGGGCGACCACCAGGCGCGCGCGTGCGCGCTTCGCCTCGGCGATGATCTCCTCGGTGGCGTCCACGCACAGCAGCGCGCGGCGCACCCGCACGCGCGGATCGCCGACGACGAGCCCGATGTTATCCCACGGCTCCGCCAGCTCGCGCGGAGCGTGAGCGAAAAGCGCCTCCACGATCTCGCCTGAAGTGACGGGCATGTCAGCGCCTCATTACGACCGGCGAACCCCGCTTACCTGCACGCCGCGGGAGGTGCAACCCCCGAGGACTCGTCCGACTCTCTTCCTCTGACTTCGATTGGCGGGGCGGCCTCGTCCGTGCCGTGCTCCTTGCAGGGAACGGCCGGCTCAATGACCAGCCACCCGCGAACCGGCCCCCAGGCCGCACTTGACAGGGAGAGGCAGGACCGGGTTTCATAGTCCCTGCGGAGTGCCCATCTGAATCGGTGCTAGCCATGACCGCGATTACGCCAACGCCAGCGCCGCCGGCCATAGGTCCCGAAGAAGTCGCCGTCGTGGTGGACCGGCTGATGCCTGTCGTGCTGCGGTACCTGGACGAGCATCCCCTCGCGTCCCAGACTTACTATGCTCACTTCATGGCGCTGACGGTGCTCCTCAGCCAATACGCGGACCGGCACTCGCAGCACCACGGCAAGACAGAACTCCTAACCCGAGCCTGGCGGGAGATCGAGCACGAACTCGGGAAGCCCCAGCCTCAGTGGCCGGCCTACGGCACTTTGTTTGAGCTTTCGGAGTTCTTCGACTGCTACCGGGCCGCCGAGGGCGTCCTGCCGGAGTCGCAACTCGCCCAACTCCGCGAGCTGTTCCGCCCGCTGGGCGAGTGTCTGTTGGCGGAGGGCTCGTGGGACTTCTCCGCCGATGATCGCGTCAACCCGGCTTTACTCCGGGCGGCTAACCTCGGAGTATGCGGCTACCTCCTGGGTGATGAACGCATGCGTGCTGAGTCGCGCGCGCAGGCGGAGGCGATCTTCGCCCGGTGCGACGAGCATGACGTCCCTAGCGAACTGTCGATGACGTACTACGCGCACACGGTCGCTTGGGCACTGCCAGCGTGTGAAGTCGAGCCCCGGCCGGACCTGCTGCGCCTCATCGCTGGCATGTGCCGCCTGATCCCCATGCTGATCTACGAGCCGACACTCGAACTGATGGGGCCGGACTGCCGGGACCAGTGGAAGCTGCCGTGCCGGAAGAGTGTCGATAAGCTGGTGCTCGGCCTCCGCGGCGCGGCCGTGCTGCTTTCAGACGAGGGCAGTGAATGGCTCTCGCGCACGCTGTTCCACAAGTGGGTGCGAGATGCGAAGCCGGACAGTGCCGTCTACTCCCCCCGCGCCCCACGTTACATTGGAGTTGAGCGCTATGACATGGGCTATGGGGCCGCCGATTCGCCCGAGCAGATCGCAGAGATGGCCCTCCACACCGGCGCCATGCTCTGCGCGCTGAAGCGATGGCTGGGCCCGGAGGTGGCCGCCCGCAAGCCGACGCTCCCGGACGAGTACCGCTCCTCCAAGCTCTACCTGCGGCGGTGCCGGAAGGGCAAAGACATGGCGGCCGTCGCCAACATCATCCAGCCTCTGAGCTACATGACACCCACCGTCGGGCTCCAGGGCATCGAACTCTGGAGCGATGATCGGTTCTTCTGGTTCAACCTGTGCGGGTTCCGCCCTACCACGTTCTCAGAGGACGGTGATGGGTTTGCCGTTCCTCAGGCACCGCACCCGGCTTCGCTCACAAAGAAGGCGGAGGACGCGACATCGGACCGAATTGTCCATGGTGCCGCGAAGTACGGCGAGCACCTCCTCAGTCTCACCAAGATCGACTGCTCTCAAGAGTTGGTGCCCGGGATCGTGTCCTGGGCTGGCCTGCTACTGGTAGCGGACAAGGAGGGGGAGGTGATCTTCGGGCGCGGGGAGGAGATCGGGCGAGGTCAGGTGCTGGAGGAGCAGAGCAACTGCGACTGGATCCTCTATCCCTGCGATGGGGAACGCCTCTTCGGATTCGGCATCGTCGCACTCGACACGACGGGCCGTTCCCACCGCCTCAGCAATTTCAGTGGTGACTGGTGCGTGTTGGGCCTCAGTCAGAGCGCCGAGCCGATCCAGGGGCTGCAGGCGTTGGCCGTGCTCGCGATCGGCCCGTGGAAAGGCACTCCCGAGGAGTACGCCGCCTGGCTCAGGGCCTGGCAAGTGACGGCGTCGCCCGAAGGGTGCGCGCTTGTGGCCCCAGAGGGTCGCGAGATAGAGATGCCGTTTCCGCCCCCGGCATGACGGGCGGGACCGGGACAACAGGACGAGAGGGGCGACCCTCCACTCTCCGCAGTCATATTCGAGCGCCCCATCACCGAGTCCCACCGGACGTGGGCGTAGCCGTTGCCAAGGGGCACGGATTAGGCTATAATGCCGGAGCCAGCGGCACCATGACCACTCCCGGGTTGAGCACTGCCGGCCGCGAGATGACTAAGCGCATGCGCAAGCGCGCATGATGCGGCGTCTGGTCTCGCCGGGCCGGGAATAGCACAGAGATGAGGCGCCAGATCGCAGAAGACCGGTCTGGCGCCGCGGATTATATGGGGGCCGTGTACGGCGCGGCGGGCGCGGGGTCGGTCGCGCTTGGCAAATGATGGAGCGAGGTGAGAGAACGTGATGCTGCTGGGGACGCAGAGGATCAATGATCGCGGCCACCTGGAGGTGGGTGGCTGCGACACCGTGGAGCTGGCGCGGCGCTTCGGCACCCCGCTCTACATGCTGGACGAAGACTGTCTCCGGCGGACCTGCCGCGATTACCGCCGGGCCTTCGAGTCTCGCTACCCGAAAGTCCACGTTTCCTTTTCCGGCAAGGCCTTCATGACCGCCGCCGTCTGCCGTATCGTCTATCAGGAGGGCCTGGGAGTTGATGTGTCCTCAGGAGGGGAGCTGTACACCGCGCTCAAGGCCGGGGTGCCGCCGGAGAAGATCTTCATGCACGGCAGCAACAAGTCCCGCGAGGAGATGGAGATGGCGGTGACGCACGGGGTGGGGCGGGTCGGCATTGACAACCTGCAGGAGATCGCCGCCCTGCAGGAGGTGGCGCAAGAGCGCGGCGCCTCCCTGGAGGTGCTGATGCGGGTCTCGCCGGGGGTGACGGCGGACACTCACTCCCACATCCAGACCGGGAAAGTGGACACCAAGTTCGGCCTGGCGTTGGCGGGGGGCGCGGCCATGGAGGCGGTCGCCGCGGCGCGGAGGGCGCCGAACCTGAGGCTGCGGGGGATCAATTGCCACATCGGGTCCCAGATCCTGGAGCTTGAGCCTTTCCGCCAGGCGGCGGAGATGATGGTGGATTTCGCCGTGGAAGTGAGGGACGCTCACGGGATGGTGCTGGAGGACCTCGACCTGGGCGGCGGCCTCGGCGTCCGCTACCGCGAGAGCGACCAGCCGCCCGCGCTCGACGAATACGCCGCGGCAGTTACCGGCGCGGTAAAGGAGCGGTGCCGGCTCCGCAGCTTCCCGCTCCCGCGCCTGATCCAGGAGCCGGGACGAAAGCTGGTGGGAGAGGCCGGCACTACTCTCTATACCGTTGGCGTGGTCAAGGAGATCGCCGGCGTTCGCACCTACGTCTCGGTGGATGGCGGCCTATCCGACAACCCGCGGCCGGCGCTCTACGGCGCCAAGTATGAGGCGATCGTCGCCAACAAGGCGCAGCACCCTCGCACTCACACCGTCACCGTCGCCGGCAAGCACTGCGAGACTGACACCCTGATCGAGGATATCGAGGTGCCGGAGCCGGCGGTGGGGGACCTCATCGCGGTGCAGACCACGGGCGCCTACAACTACAGCATGGCCAGCAACTACAACCGGCTGCCGCGGCCGGCGGTGGTGTTGGTGCACGACGGCGAGGCGGAGGTGATTGTCGAGCGCGAGACCCTCGACGACCTGCTGCGCCAAGATCGCATGCCGCCGCGCCTGGAGGGAAGATCGGGGTCTTGAGGGATCATCCGCAGACTTGTGCGCCTGTATGGCGCATTGCGCAGATTGGCCAACCGCAGGCAAACCTTCGACTTCGACCGTCTGACGAGACCCCTGGTCGCATGGGTCTCATTCCGAGCGAAGCGAGGAATCTTGGTTCGGACAATCCTACCAAGACCCTTCGCTGACGCTCAGGGTGACATGATGCTGGGGCATTATTTGGGGGTCGTAAGGCTGCCTTCGGCCAGAAAGGTGTGACTCGATGAGGCAATTCGTTGCTGTCGAATGGGACGGCGTTCCTTGCGCCAACCGTTGTCTTCACTGTTGCATGAGCGCGGGCCCGAGGGCCCCCGTATCTGTCAGCTACGAGCGCGCTAGGCACATCGCCGAACGGTTCATCGCGTGGGCACAGGGCGTTCCCGGCTGCGAGCTCCGGGTTGAGTTCGGTATAGGTTTTTCGTATGACATAGAGCTGCCAAAGCTCATAGACTACATTTCGTTCCGGCGCGACAATGATATGGGTGGGTGGGATTATCTGCCCCTGAATGGCCTGGGCCTGAGAACGCGCGAGGAGCTGGCACATCTTCTCGCTTCATTGCAGTCTGTCGGGCTGCGCATGGCCAATCTCTCGTTCTACGGAACCAGGGAATCCCATGACTCCTTTGCGCGGCGCCGGGGGGACTTCGAATACCTGCTGCTCATGGCGCAGGTCATGGCGGAGCTCGGCTTGGCGCGCTCGGAGTTTATACTCGTCCGGAAATCCGCCTTGTCGGAATTGCCGCGACTCCTGGAGATACTGGATGCGATCCCGGGGCGCGAGCAGCGAGTACCAAGCCTATGCGACTACCTCGGACGAGCCGCGAACCGCGAAGAAGAGCGCCTGGAAGAGCAGGATCTCCAGGCCCTGCCGGCGGCGCTGCGCGACGGGATTGGTCGCGACCACTATCGCACCGAGGCGTCATGGATGCAGGCCATTCTCGCAGACGAACTGCCGCCCAAGAGCAAGCTCATCTACGTCATCGGCGTGCGTGACAACAACGCCGACTACCTGGAGAACGAGGCGTGCGAGGAAATCCTGCGCACCTGGCGGGAACGCGATGACCAGCGGCGGGCAAGTGGGCCGTCGTTGGCGCAGGTGGCGGAGCAGTACGGTGACCCGACCGGTCGCCGACTCTATGCTCTGCGCGATCTGGAGTGGAAGTGGTTTGGACGCGCGTATGCCGAGCGTGGTGCCGAGGCTTCGCAGCAATGGCTCGACCCGTCGCCGCCGATGATGCGGCTTGAGTGAGTGCGTGAACCAGGGGGCGACGACTAACCTCGGAGTCGCGCAGCTCGATCACTAACGCACAGTGGCGGTGTGGGGAACAAGGAAGTGTCCGTGGCTGACGCGCAATCGGGGTGTGTGGCCCCTGAGTTCGCATCTCTGCTCGGGTCGTTGCCGCGCCACCGGCAGGGACAACTTCGTCTCGCCGGCCGCGTCGCGCGGCGGCTGCGCATGCCGGTTTACCTCATCGGCGGCAGCGTCCGCGACCTGCTGCTGGGCCGTCCCAGCCCCGACCTTGACCTGTGCGTGGTCGGCGATGGCATTGCCTTCGCGCGCGCCCTCGCGCGGGAGCTGGGCGCCCCGCGCGCCGTGGAGACGCGTTTTCTGACCTCCAAGATCGCGTCCTCGGCGGGGACGATAGATGTCGCCACCGCGCGCCGCGAGACCTACCCCCGTCCGGGCGCACTGCCCCGGGTGTCGCCCGGCGATATTGACGGCGACCTCGCGCGGCGCGATTTCACCATCAACGCCATGGCCCTCCGCCTCGACCGGCGCCGGCGGGAGCTGCTCGATCCCTTGGGCGGCGGCCGCGACCTCTCCCGCCGACAACTCCGCATGCTGCACGCCCGCAGCTTCGTGGACGACCCGACGCGGCTGCTGCGGGCGGCGCGCTATGCCGCGCGACTTGGCTTTCACCTTGAGCGCCGGACGCTGCGGCTCGCACGGGAAGCGGTGGCGGCCGGAGTCATGGACCGCGTCAGCGGGGAGCGCCTGCGGCGGGAGCTGCTGCTGTTGCTGGAGGAGCCGCGGGCGTCCGCGGGCTGGCGCCTGTGCGGGAAGCTGGGCGTGTCGCAAGCCCTGCATCCGGGGCTGGCGGTGGAGGCCGACACGCCGGCGGCGCTGTGTCGGTCCGGTGAAATATGCGAGAGGTTTTCGCGATGCCGCCCGGGGGCAAATCCTGACTGCGCCCTGGCGCGCCTGCTGGTGCTGGCCCGGTCCCTGTCACCCGCGGAGGGTTGCGCGTTGAGCGAGCGCCTGCGGCTGACGGCGCGCCACCGGCAGGCGTTGAGCGCGTATCTGGAGCGGCAGGGGCGTGCGCGGCGGGCGCTGGCCGCGGCCCGCCTGTGCAACAGCGCCCTGGCGCGGGCGCTGGAGGGTCTGCCGCTGGAGGCGGTGGTGGCGCTTGCCGCCACCTCGTCGCCGCGGGCGCGGCGGCGGTGTGAGCTGTTCCTGACACACCTGCGCGAGATGAAGGCTCTGCTTCGCGGCGAGGACCTGCTGGCGCAGGGGTTCGCCCCCCATCCCGCCTGGGGCCGGGCGCTGGCGGCGGCGCGCGATGCCCGGCGGGACCGCCGCGCGCGGTCGAAGAACGAGGAGCTGCGCATCGCCGCGGCGGTGCTGCGGGCGCATGGGGTGCGGAGCTCCCGGCGCGCGGACGACCGGGGGCAGGGCGGCTGATCGTGTTCTACAGGCAGACGGTCTTGCTCACCGCGATCGTGTTCCTCGCCGTCACGGGCTTTGCCGCGCGGCTGGAGCAGATGTACTTCATGGCGGGGCTGCTGGCTTTCCTCACCCTCGGCGCGTACCTGATCGCGCGCTTCTCGACGCGCGGGCTCGAGCTGCAGCGCGGCCCGGCGCACAAGCTCTCCGAGGGCGGTTGGTGCGACCTGAGCATCACCGTCACCAACCGCTCGCTGCTGCCCAAGGCGTTCATCAGCCTCCGCGACGAGCTGCCGGCATGGCTGGAACCCGTGAGCCCGGCGGAGGTCGCGCTGCCCACGCTGCTGCCGCGCCGTTCGGCGCGGCTGACCTATCGCGTGCGCGCGACCAAGCGCGGGGTGTTCAAGCTGGGACCGGTCGTGGTCTCAGCCACCGACCTGCTGGGGGCCTTTCACGCCGAGCGTCGCATCGAGGCGCCGCAGGAGCTGATCGTCTATCCCACGCCGGAGCGCTTCTCCGCGGAGGCGCTGGCGGGCGCGCTCACCTTCGGCGGCTGGGAGACGGCGCAGGCGACGCTGGCGGGCGCGGGGATGGAGCTCTACGGCATCCGCGACTATCGGCCGGGCGATGCGCTGCGGCGCATCCACTGGCCCTCGACCGCGCGGCTGGGGCACTTCCACGTGGTCGAGTTCGAGGAGACCCTGGGCGCCGATCTGGTGATCGCGGTAGATCTGCGCCGCGGCGCGCACGCGGGAGCAGGCAAGGACAGCACCCTGGAGGTCGCGATCAAGGCCGCGGCCTCGCTGGCGGCACACGCCGTTGACAACGGGGCGCGAGCGATGGTGGTGGGGCGGGACGGCGGGCGCAGCTATCGGGTGGCGGCGGGGCAACCGGGCGAACTGCCGCTGCTGCTCGAGGCGTTGGCGCGCATGGAGGCGCAGGGGGAGTGGTCGCTGGCGCAGGTGATGGCGGAGGTCGAGGGCCCGGCGGCCGGCGCGGCGGCGGTGCTGCTGACGGCGGCGCCGGAGGCGGGTCTGTTGGATCTGGTCGGGGCATGGGTGCGGCGTCGGGCGCAGGTGGTGGTGATGCTGTTCGATGCCGGCAGCTACGGCGCCCAGCCCGCCCCCGACGTTTACGCGTGGGAGAAACGCCTGCGCGTAGCCGGGGCGCGCGTCGAGATCGTGCGCCGCGGCGATCAGTTGGAGCGCGTGCTCGGGCGAGCGATGGCAGATGCAGCATAACCGCGACCAGACCACAGACCAACCGTTCGACCAGGCGGTGCTATACCTGTGCGCCTTTGCCGTTAGCGCCAGTGGGCTGTGGGCGGTGGCGATGACGGTGCAGGACGCGCCGATGACGCGCGCCTTCGGGCTGGCCCTGGTGGCGGGTTTCGCGGTGAGCTGGCTGGTGCGCCCGTACCCGCGGGTGCGCCCCTACGCGCTGCTGTGGAGCGCCGCGCTGGCGATAGCGGGGCTATGGTGGTATTTCACGACCGGCGAGTTCATGGGCCAGCCGGTGGCGGAAGTAGCCGGCCCGGGGGGGCAGGTTGGCGTGGGGCTGCTGCTGGCGGGGCTGGTGATCGCGCGCAGTTTCGGGCTGGTGAGCGCGGACGGCCTGCTGTTCTGCACGGTGCCGAGCCTGGCGATTTTCGGCGTCATCGGCAGCTACACATTCGACCCGCAATTCACCCTCGCGTTTCTGGTGTTTGTGTTGGCGGCGGCTTACCTCGCGGGGCAGGCGCACCTCATGGCGGAGCGCGAGCGCCGCCCGGTCGCGCCGGGGCAGGACGCGTGGCGGGTGGCGCGCGAGCGCCTGGTGGTGCTGGCGGTGCTGGTTGCAGCTTGCGCGGGGGTGGCGCTGCCGGTGGCCCGGGCGGCGGCGGCGCTGCTGCCCCAGTATAGGCTGCCGCTGGTGCTGCCGGCGCGCGCTGGCGGCATCGGCGCCGCCAGCGCCGACGCGAGTCGGGGCCGCGGAGCGACCGGGAGCTCGTCGTGGATATCGCCCGGGCAGCTCACCGTCGGCGCCGGCCCCCTGCGCCTCAGCCAGCAGGTCGTCATGCGCGTGAAGAGCGAACAACCTTTGTTGTGGCGGGGGGAATCCTTGTACCACTACACCGGCAGCAGTTGGGATGCGCCGCGGGGCGGCATCTCCACGGTCCCCCCCGCGGCGGGCGGGGGCCTCGACCTGCGCCCGCTGATCGGCGCGCCGCCGGGGCGCGTAGTGAAGCAGGAATTCGAGCTCGTCAACCTGCCCACCACCTTCGCATTCGCGGCCATGCAGCCGCTGCAGATGGGGCGCATCGCGGACGACGTGCGCTGGGGGGTGCCGACCACCGACCGGGCGGGATCGCTGTTCATCTCCGGAGGCAGCCTGCGCCCCAACGCTTCCTACGAGGTGCAATCCCAGGTGGACCACCTGGTGTCGCCCGGCAAGTGGAGCGTGCTCGATGCCAGCGCCCCGGAGCTGCTGCATATACTACCCCTGGTGCGTGATCGAGTGCACGAGTTCGCCCGGCAGGCAGTGGGCGACATCCGCGCGCCGCAGGCCCAGGTGGAGGCCATCATCTCCTATCTGCACGCGCACGCCGCCTACAGCCTGGACGCTCCGGCAACCCCGCCGCGCGAAGACGCGGTGATCTATTTCCTGACCCGCAGCCACGTCGGCTACTGCGACCTGTTCGCCAGCGCCGCGGCCCTGATGTGTCGAGCGGTGGGGATTCCGGCGCGCGTCGCTACCGGCTACGCGCCGGGCACCTACGACTCCGCTGCGGGCGTCTATGTCGTGCGCGGGAGCGATGCCCACGCATGGGTGGAGGCTTACCTGCCGGAGCGGGGGTGGATCGCCGTGGACGCGGCGCCCGCTGGGGATGACACCGAGGGCGCAGCCCCGGCGCGCCGGCGTGCGTGGTTTGGGCGCCTGACGCTGCTCATGCGCGGTCACCCGCTGGCGACCGCGGCGGCGCTGGCGGTGCTGGCGTGGGCGGCAATGGCGGCGAAGGCGCGGTGGCTCGACGATTACCTGGCGCTGCGGCGCCGCGAGCGCGGCCTGCGCCCTGATGATTACCGGGCCCGGGTGGTCCTGAGCTACGAGAAGCTGGTGCGGGTTTGCGCCAGACGGGGCATCGGGCGCAGCGGGGCGGAGACGCCCAACGAATACGCCCGCCGACTGGGACGCAGCGCCTACCTGGTATCGGTCATGCCGGCGGTGAGGGCGATCACCGGCGATTACGTGCTGGCGCGCTACAGCGATCGCCCCATCGCCGGCGAACACGCGGCGCGGACACGCCAGGCGCTGGAGGACCTCCGCCAGGGCCTGCGGCGAATTAAGGAAGTGCGATAAAGGGCCGCACCGGCGGTCGTTTCTGCACACGCCAACGTGCCCATTACCTCCACGAACGCCGCCGCAGCCACCTCCGACGTCGGCCATGAGGACTCTGCCGCCAGCTCCTGTGTCATGAGATCGCCTGAAGGTACGCGGGGCTTGCTTCCCCCCGCCCCCGAACCTTCTCGGCTGCGCGGGCAACATATTCACAGATGCCGAGCGCTGTCGCGCGGCGGTCAGTCGATAGAGTATGCGTCCGATGACGAACCATAGGCCAGAGATGAGCGATGCCCGGTTGGTCGAGATGGCCAGGGCGGGCGAGCCAGCCGCGTTCGATGTGCTGGTGAGGCGCTTTCAGCGAGCCGTTCACGCCGCGGCATTCGCGGTGCTTTCCGATCAAGAAGCGGTGCTGGACGTCCTCCAAGAAAGCTTCATCGCGGCCTATCGTCAGTTGCATGCGCTGGTGAATCCGAGCAAGTTCGGCCCCTGGGTCTGTGGCATCGCGCGCAACCAGGCGAAGCAGTTCCGCCGCGACCGTGGGCGGCTTCAGTCGCGCGAGCTTCCGCTGCCGGAGACCGGCCTCGCCGCCGACGTAGCGCAGCCCGCCCACGGCATCGAGCGCATCCGGGAAGCGTTGTCGGTGCTCACCGAAGTCCAGGCGGACACCGTAACGCTCTTCTACATGGAGGGCTACTCGATTGCCGAGTGCGCGACCCTGCTGGGAGTGCCAACGGGAACCGTGAAACGCCGGCTCCACGACGCGCGACGGCGACTCAAGAAGGAGATGACGGACATGGTTACACAGCATCTGGCGGACTATGCCCTGCCGGAGGACTTTCGAGTGGTGATCGACAAGCCCAGCCGTCTCCTCAGCAACGGCGCTTCGCTGGCTTGGTTTGCAGGCCGGTGGGTCCTGGTCTGGCAGGATGGCGTGATGTGGGGCAAGGAGCGCTGGCAGTGCGACCGCTTCGAGTGCTGGCTGTCCGAGAGCCCCGACGCGAGAACGTGGTCCCAGCCGCGACTGCTGGAGTTCGGGGCCACGCAATACACTGACTCGGCCAACCTCCACCTACACCAGATCTGCGTCCATCGGGATCGCCTCTACGTGCACACCTACATGCATCACAACGGCATTGACCTCTACTCCTCCGAGGATCTGATGACCTGGACCGCCCATCCGCGGGTCAGGCTCGGGAATGCCGGGCGCGCAGGAATCTTCAGCCGCAACGGTGATTTGCTCATCGCGAGTCCATCGTGGGTCTCGGTCGAAGACTTCCATGGCGATCGGGTGGATGTACTACAGAGCTCTGATGGGGGGAATGCCTGGGGATGGCTCAAGTCGCCATCCTGGCCGAAAGCAGGGATCACCGACGCCGCCGGAATGGCGGCCCGGGACCGCATCTACGTCGCTTGGCGTGAGTTCGAAGGTCCCCAGGGGGCAAGGATCGGACGCCTGTGTCTAAGCTCAAGCCACGATGGCGGTAAGTCCTGGTCTGATCCGAAGACGGTGCAACCCCTGACCAGCGGCAAGCGCGCCAGCTTCAGCTTGGAGCTGACGTCGACTGGCGATACGTTGGTCATCGTCCAGGAAGTCTGCGACGTGGGAGACAATGCGGGCGAGGTCTGGCTGGCATTCAGCCAGGACGGCGGCGAGACCTGGCCGGGGAAGGCCGTATACGCCGCTGGCTCGCTTCTCGATCCGGCGATCGCGTTCGGGCCGGACGGGTCGCTGGTGATGGCGGGAAGCTCGCGCACCGGCGATGAATCGCGCCCGTGGGTGGTGCACAGCAGAATCAACCGGCGGTGAGGTCGCTCCGGCGAAGAAACACGGGAAAACAGGGGAAAACAGGGACAGCTACCTATTCCCGGGAAACGCCCTACGAGTACGCGCGGCGGCTGGGCCAGCGTACCTATCTGGTGGTTGCCATGCGCGCGGTGGACGCGATCACAACCGCGTACCTGCGTGCCCGCTTCAGCCGCCTGCCGGTCGGCGCGGAGCACGCGCAGGCCGCCGGTCAGGCGCTGCGTGATGTCACGCAAGCGCTGCGGCGGACGAAAGACGTCGCCTGACCGGCGCTCGCCGCGGCCCCAGCGCCCGCGTCAGTCTATTATCCATCGCTGCAGGGCAATGTCGCGGGCGCGGCGCTCGGCTTCGCGCTTGGCCTGCTCGCGGCGCGCGCGTTCCTGCTCCGGCGCCAGGAAGCAGTAGAGGTCCTGCCCGAACCGGAGATACCCCAGCGACCGGCACACCGCCAGCGAGGCGAGGCCGGCCTCATCCGTGGAGTACAGCGGAATGCGCCCCGCCCCCAGGATCGCCCGCGTCGCCGCGCTGACCACCGACCGCCCCAGGCCCCGGCCGCGGAACTCCTGCTCGGTGAACACGCCGATGGCGCAGGCGTAGTCGCCGCGCAGCGCGATGTCGGCGTAGGCGGCAAGCTCGCCCTTCACATATGCTCCGTATCCCCCAGCCACCGGCATCGCCCCCACCGTCTCCACGGGGCGGCGCTCCGGAAGCGCCGGGGGCGGCAGGCGGCGCACTCTGTGGCCGCGCCAGGGCACGAAGTGGGCGCGGTCGGTGTAGTGGAGCAGATCATGCCACACCTCAACCACCGTTAGGCGCGCCATCACCGCCTGCACCAGCCGCTCTCGATTGGCGCACGACAAGGCCGCGCCCTGCTCCATGCCCTCCCGCACCAGGTCCTCGATCGCGGCCCGCAGCGGCTCGTGAACTCGCACCGCCACCCCGCGGAAAGTCTCGATCACCACCAACGGACACGGCGCGCCGCCGGTGACCGCGCTGCCGCGCGTGCCCTCCACCAGCAGCAGGTCCGGGCGCACCTGCGACGGCTCGATCCCCAGCGCCGCCGCGCACGCAAGGTCCAGCGGATCGAATTCCTTCCACGCCGCCGGGCGTCGTTTGAAGCACAGTTCGGTTGTCTCTTCGCGCCGCCGCGTCACCCGTTCGCCCACCGGCCAGCACCTCCGGCCCCGACCAGTCGGGGCGCCGCCGCCGCTGCGCAGACTATACCATGCGCTTCCGCGGCGCCGCAACCTATCGCCGGGGCCTGCATGTACGCCCGGCAGGTCGCGGAGCTGTGGGATCAATGAGCAACGGCCATCCCGCTCAGCGCGTGGCTGTTGGCGGCTCACGCCCCTGCGGGCTGGAAGGTCGGCAGGGGAACAGGTAACAGTCCCCGGTTGCCAGGCTTCCCCCAATTGACGCGCCGGCCTCGACTATGGTATAAGCTGCTTGGAGCCAATCCAAGACTCAAATGAGCCAGAGCGTCTTCCCGATCACCAGCATCATCATTATTATCACCCCGGCGGTGAGCCGGGGGCGATGCTGGTCGGCCAGGAAGTAGCGCCAAGCACCTAACGCCAGCAAACCCCAGCCCACCGCCAAGAGAGGCGGTGGGCTTTTTGCGTTTCGGCCGCATTGAGGAGGAAGATCATGTTCGAGGAACAGGGAGGCTTGCCGGATCAAGGACAACTCGAAAGCGCGGTGCTGGGATTCTGGCGGGAGCGCGGCATCTTCGCCAAGCTCCGAGCACGCAACCGTGGAGGCGCCCGCTTCTCCTTCCTGGATGGCCCAATCACGGCGAACAATCCCATGGGAGTGCATCACGCCTGGGGGCGCACGCTCAAGGACCTACTCCAACGTTTCTGGGCGATGCGGGGCCGAGATCAACGCTATCAGAATGGCTTTGACTGCCAGGGCCTGTGGGTCGAGGTGGAGGTTGAGCGGGAGCTTGGATTCACCAACAAGCGCGACATTGAGGCCTACGGAGTCGCCGAGTTCGTCGCTCGGTGCAAGGAGCGAGTGGATCGCTTCTGCGATGCGATAACCGAGGAGTCGCTTCGCCTTGGCTGCTGGATGGACTGGAAGAACTCGTATCGCACCGACTCTGAAGCGAACAACTACGCCATCTGGCATTTCCTGAAGAAATGCCACCAGCGCGGCCTGGTCTATCCGGGAACCGATGTCATGCCCTGGTGTCCCCGCTGTGGCACTGGACTCTCTCAGCAGGAACTCCAGGAGGGCTATCGAGAGGTCGTGCATCCCGGCGTGGTGGTCAGATTGCCTTTGGCAAGACACCCAAATGAATCCCTGCTGGTGTGGACGACGACCCCTTGGACCTTGACTGCCAACGTCGCATGCGCCGTCAATGCCGACCTGAAGTACGCAAAGGTGCGCCAAGGCGAGGACGTTTACTACCTCGCCGCGAGTCGCGCTCCTGCGGTCATGCAGGCAGAGCAATCGTGGGTGATCGAGCGCGAGCTGACGGGCGAAGCCCTGGTCGGACTGTGCTACCTCGGTCCATTCGATAATCTCCCCCAGGCGCGGGCGGCGGTTCCTGCGCATCGGGTGCTGCCCTGGCGCGAGGTTTCTGAGGCTGAAGGGACCGGAATTGTCCACGTCGCGCCCGGCTGCGGCAAAGAGGACTATGACCTGGGCCGCGAACACGGTCTGCCGACGGTGGCCCCGATCGACGAGCATGGGCGGTTCCAGGCAGGGGCTGGTCCCTTTACCGGCATGCAGGCCTCGGAGGCCGCCGAGGCGGTGCTGGAGGCATTACGGCAGCGCGGGCTTCTTTATCGAGTCGATGACTATCAGCACCGCTACCCCCACTGTTGGCGATGTGGCACCGAAGTTCTATTTCGCCTTGTGGACGAATGGTTCATCGCCATGGACCCCTGGCGCGAGGAGATCATGCGACTGGCCGAGGAGGTGAGGTGGGTTCCTGAGTACGGGCGCGACGTCGAGCTCGATTGGCTGCGGAACATGCGGGACTGGATGATCTCCAAGAAGCGCTATTCTATAGTTCAGCCATTTTTGTAGGCAGAAAGTGAAGGGGCAGAACGTGAGAGGTCTATGCCCTCGCGCGGCCAAGGGTTGTTTATTCGAACAT
>Ga0307380_10002718_pt1 | contig 24819 bp, 32 predicted proteins | sample UN3MG_FD_202239 | JGI IMG/M metagenome (GOLD analysis project Ga0307380, IMG submission 202239) | Soil microbial communities from Risofladan, Vaasa, Finland - UN-3 | ecosystem: Environmental > Terrestrial > Soil > Coastal area > Acid sulfate soil | place: Finland: Risofladan, Vaasa | collected... | reverse complement strand
GGAGTTCATGGTTTAGATGATAATATTATTTATTTTGCGGAAAAATTAAAAATAAAGGAGGATTGAAATGTATTCGATAACTGCCAAAGTAGGAGATATCAAGACCGTTGAAGGATACTATAAAAATATCCTGATAGCTGGAAGACATTGCAGGAAGCTTGAAAAGAAATATCCCAGGACCAATTTTAAGATTGATAGAGTTAATAAAAAAGATAAGAAGATGAGGTGATGAGGTTGAAATGGATCAAGAAATGGAAGATCAAAAGCGAGAGTGGCAATAGAAATTATGTAGTCTCATTATCAGACCAAAACGAATGGGACTGCTCGTGCCCGGTCTGGAAGTTCAGGAGGCAGGAATGCAAACATATTAAAGGGGTGAAGCTAAACCCAGAAAGATATGAGGAGATCAGGGAGTAAACACCTAAGCCCGAAGATATACTGGCCAGAGGCAAAAGGATATTAAAGAATAAGAAAATTAAAAGAAAAGGAGGAATCTAAAATGTCTACCAGATGTCAGATAGAATTTATGAACATTTCGACTAGAGAGGAAAAAGAAGGGCCGGAGAAAGGAAAATTAGTTAAGGTAGTCAGAAGGAGAACGGTATACCGGCATAGTGACGGCTATCCGGAAAGTGTGCTCCCAGACCTGAAAGAATTTCTGAAATGGAACGAGGGTAGGAATTTTGATCTAGAGTACCAGGCTGCTAATTTTATCTACTGGAGCAAGAAGGAGATGGAAAAACAGATAGAGGAAGATTTGAAAATAGCAGGGGGGACCAGCAATGTCCCGGAGATGAAGAGGCGGATGATCCTCACCGGTCATGGGATCTGCAATAATGACGAATTTCACTCGGATATAGTTTATTACTATGAAGTGATATCCGATAGCGAAACTAAGGAGATAACCGTAAAGAGCTATTCGGTAGATTACCCGGTGCCAGAGAAGAAAGAAGATTTTAAGCTGATAAGCAGCGGAAAAGTTAAGATTCAATAAAATAAATATTAAAAAAAGAAGGAGAAGATAAAAAATGAGTTCTTTTAATTGTTTAGTTATCCATAGAGAGGAGCAGGATATAGCAGACTTAATGGCTCCTTACAGTGAAGAACTAATAATCAAACCTTATATTAGGGAGACTAAGGAGAACTGTTATAGAAAATACCTACAGGCAAAAAATGATGCTAAAAATAAACCTGGCAGTTTTTTTGCTAAGAAGCAGAAGGAAGAGGCCGATATCATCGGCATGAGCTTCGAAAGGTTTAAGAGATGGTATTGGGGAGAGAGCAGAATATGGGATAAAGAAGGGAATTTATTAACTGCCCATAACCCCAAGGGGCGATGGCACTACTACACGGTCGGAGGGAGATGGGAAGATTTATTACTAAAGAAGGATGGCAGCCGGTGTAACAGATGCCTGGTCAGCGAGGTAGACTGGGGTAATCTCCTCGATCCCGAGAAGGACAAAAAATATTACCAGAGAATATGGGATGTAATTATGAAAAAAGATGAAGAGATAACCGCTAAAGAGCGGGAAGAGTTTCGAAGTTGGCTAATAAATAAAGCAGAATATTACCAAAAGTTTTATAAATCCAAAGAGGAATTTGTCAAACGAAATCTAACCTTCACCACTTTTGCGGTGGTAACCCCGGACGGAAAATGGCATAGCCGGGGGAAGATACTCTACTTCGGGATAAGTGATGAGACCGAAGAAGGGATACGGAATTGGGTCTTAAATTTTTATGGTCATTTTATCAAACCCTATTTAAGCAAAGGCTATTTAGTTACCGTGCTTGACTGCCGTGCTTAGATGAGGCAAGAGATATAACTTGACAAATGCCTATGAAAAGGCTTAAAATAAATTTAAAAAAAAGGATGGTGCAGATTATATGATAGATATCAAAAATTTGAGGAAACTGAGAGAAGGAGAAGGATTAACCCAAAACCAACTTGCAGCTAAAGTTGGGGTTTCTCCCTCAACTATTTTTCGGTGGGAAAAAGGGAAACATATCCCCCACCCCGAACGGCTGAAAAAACTTAATCGAATATTCGGTCATCTATCGGAGGATAGTTAGCTTAAATCTTAAAAAGGAAAAGAAAATTAGATAGGGCAAAAGAAAGCCAGCCAGCCTGGGTTTGTCTGCTCTTTTTATTTTTTCAAAAAAAAATTAAAAAAAAAGAGGAAGAAAAGATGAGAAAAAACAAAAATAGAGCAATATTCGATGCCCTGCTGACCAAGGCCTTGGGGATAGAATATATTAAATTTATAATTTCACTATCCGAGAGCCGGAAGATTCCTGAGGGCTTCCCGAAGGAATACGGGATAAAGTTATATAATGAGGGGATCCCGATAAAGATTTTTGAAGGGGTTCCTCCGGGAATATCCAGGGAGGAATTAAAAAAGATCAAGAGAGATTTTGAGTCCTGTTTATCTATCTTTAGAGAGATGACCGATAGGGCCATCGCCGGTCAAAGACCGACCAAAAAAGATATAAAGATCTTGGAAGAGAGTTTGTTAGAAGACCGGAAATTAAAAGTAAAGAGTTACTCCAAGGAGAAGGATTATTTTTATCCTTCGATATATGTGAGTATACCTACCGGCAGGGCCTTAGCCTTCTCCTGGGTCTACTGGGTCTGGACTAAAGATATCAAGATACGGAGGTGCAAGGCTAAAGATTGTAAGCGGATTTTTATTCCCTTAAGGTCAGATCAGAAGTGGTGCTCCGGGAGGTGTGCCAAGAGGGTCTGGGCCCAGAGACAGGTACTTTCTTTAGAATAATAATAACTTGACATCCTTCTAATTTTTATTTATAATATACATAAAAGAACAAGCACACTATAATCAAAGAGAAAAAGATACAACGAGTATTTTAGAATAATAAAACTTGACATCCTTCTAATTTTTATATATAATATACATAAAAGAACAAGCCCGCTATCAACATTGAACCGAGATAAGCGGGCTCGAACAGAGCCGAAGTCCTTACGGTTTTCTCCTGGCTCCTAATTTATTATATCACATATAGAAAAAAAAACAATAAGGGCCTGGCTTCTGTTTAGAAGCCAGGCCCTTATTTATTTAGGAGGCAAATAGGAAAAAATGATAGTTAATCCGATTAAAAAAAGGAGAAAGGAAAAGAGGCTAACCCAGGTAGATTTGGGCCTTCTGGTAGGAGTCTCTCAGGTGTATATATCCCAGTTTGAGACCGGGGGACTTTCCCCTTCTGAGAGCCAGACTAAAAAGATTACCGAAATTCTGGGTATCGGTCCGGAGACTTTAAATAAGAAACTACATCGATTTTACGAGGCCAGAAAGAAGGAGCTAAGAAAGAGGATAGAGAGGGAACAAGGTAATGCCAAAATACCGGTGTAAAGATTGTGGAGCAGTTTGGTATGGCTGGGGAGCAGGCAAGGTTTGTCCTAAATGTGGGGGCAAATTGGAGCCGGTCCCTGAAAATAGCGCTGATAAAAAATAGTCCGGGCCTCTGCAAGGTTGGATGAGGGTTTTGCCCATGACTTTGGCTCTCGTCAAGGACCTAAACGGAGGGCCCGGTAAATTAAAGGAGGTTCCACTAATGATAGTGGTTAGGATCTTTAAAGAAAATGCCAGAAAAATTGCCAATCTAACTACTGCTCTTTCCTATGAGGCTTGCAAGAGGCGGTTAAGATTATATTTCTCCAATCTTGAGGGAGTTAAGGAAAGGATAATTGCCGGAAAGATTATCGATCTTCCCTACCTGACTTTACAGCGAGATAGGAGAGTCAACCAGGAAAAGAGGATCAGGAATGAGCGGAGAAGACACCTAATGCAACTAAGTAGGAAGAGGAAATCTCAGGTAAAGGGAGGTGGTCACATAGATTAAAAATAGTAGAATGAGAATCTTTTAGAAATATTTAAAAATTTTAGGAGGTTTGTAATGTTAAATAAAAGAATTTTAACATTAGTATTTGTAGTAGCGTTTTTAACTTTACTTGCCGGTTGTTTTCCATCTGCACCGCCAATTACCGAAAACCAGGCACCAATAATAACATCGACCCCAGTAACTACTGCGATAGTAGGAGTAACTTATTATTACAATGCAGGGGCTACTGATCCCGATGGCGATACCTTGACTTATTCTTTGATTGCCAAACCTAGTGGTATGACCATTGATTCTGCTACCGGATTGATTAGCTGGGTTCCTACCGCTAAAGGGAGCTACGCTGTTATTGTGCAGGCATCTGATGGTTCCTTAAGTGCTACCCAGAGCTTTACTATTGTGGTAAAGAAACCATATATCCCTTGTCCACCACCAGTCAATCATGCCCCTGAAATAACATCAATCCCAGGAGATACTGCTGAAGTATGCGGGGAAGAATACGTTTATGTTGTAGAAGCGACTGACCCTGATGGTGATGCCGTAACTTACTCCTTGGTTTCTGGGCCTGCTGGCATGACTTTTGATGGGACTGCTACTATTAGCTGGTTACCGACTTCTCTTCAAATAGGGGCTAACGATGTTATTGTAAAAGCAAGCGATGGAAAAAGTGGGAAAAAAGAAATTACTCAAAGTTTTACAATTACAGTTGCAGATTTTCCCTCTATTATAATAGATGGAGTTTTGAGCCTAGGCGAATGGGATTGCGCGACTGAGATACCTACTGAAGGACATGAAAGGAAAATAAGCATAGGAAGCATGGGTACTGTCAGAGTATTAGCAACCGTCGATTACTTGTATGTATCATTTGAAGTTTTGGATTCAACTGATGCTCGTCTTGGCCAGACATCCCCAGAAAGGCATATAAATGACGAAATTAGCATAAATGTCAATCCTACTGATGGAGCTGAATGGGGTAAACCATGTGACATCATATTCAAAACAGGAGCAAACCCCAATGTATGGACTGGAATAAGCTCTGGAGAAACTGATGGTTGGAAAACAGAGTGGAGCATTGATGGAGTACAACAACTATCCCTTCCTGGAGACCTTGAAACTATGACCCTTTATGATGAAGTAAATAGGGTCACTGAGTGGAAAATACCATTAGTTTCAATGGATATCGCACCAGGGGGCTTTCTAAAGGTTGGGGGTTCAATTTCGATTGATCTTTTTGGTAACCTAAATTATGTGTATCCAATTGATTTAGATCCCGCTTGGGCAGATGCATCAACCTACGAAGATATCCTTGTGTATTGACAGAACTAAAAAATGCTACGTGAGGGGCTTGAAAAATTCAAGCCCCTTATATTAACTGAATAGACAATAGAAGCAAGCTTAGAAAACAGAATACGATTATGAGATTAAAAAAATGAAAGGAGAGATTTTAATGAAAAAGTTAACGTATTTAATAGTGGCGATAGTACTTTTAGGGCTTGTATTGAATCCCTCAGCACAGGCGTTCCCTCAAGGGCAAGGAGTTCAACAGCTACCACCTGGCGAAGCCTCCGGGCGAGAATCTGAAAATATCTGGTTATGGCAATATTTGTGGTCTAATCCACATCCGGAAATATATACCGGGACGTGGGTTAGATTTGACTTTGGCTGGGGGTCGACAACAGAGGAAACCCTTATCCAACTCCTTGAGGAATTGGATATGGAATTTTATCTTGATGATAAGGAAGTCAGGGACCCCTTAAAATATTTCACATTAGAACATAAGATGACGTATTGGTCGCTATCCTGGATTTACCGACACCCGCCATTTAAACCAGGGGAGCATTCTTGGACCGTATCATTAAGCGGGTCAGTCCCAACAGTAACTATTAATGGAGCATTTACCATAATCAAAAGAGGAGAATGAAAGTTTTAAGTTAGCATTAGTTTTGTGAAATCCGGCAATTTTGGCCTTTCCTTATTCACTTCTTTCAGTCAGAAATTGCCGGGCCCTGCTCCCCCCCTCTTTTGACATTTTTTTATCTAAGGGGAGCAGGGTAAAAAAATTTAAGGGAGTGAAAGGGAAATGAGAAATTTCACTCGGTTTATGAGAGACGAAAAGAATGCCCGATTAGATATCCATTGTTATAAATTAGACAAGAAAGAAGGAGAAGAACTCGTCAAGATTTTGAAAAATATGGGATTCACTTTTTCCTACATGAGATCTGATTCTATACTGGCCTTCTTGACTGGCGGATATTCTCATATAAAAAATATTATGAAGAAATTAGAGAAGCATTACGGTTTTGCCTGGACCGGAGACCCGGCTATTATCGGTATAAGGGAGAAGAAGGGTGAGAGGAGATGAGAAGGCTAATAGAGTGCCGGGATAGGGAGGCAGGAATATTTAAAAGGTAGTGGTTGCCTATAAATATAATTTAAAGTTTTGGTTAGGAAAATTTAAGAGTGCTAAAAATTTAAAGAGGTTTATTAGAGAAGAGGCAGGTTTACAACCAGGGTTAACTTGCCTCTTAACAAATGAGATTTTTTTCGTGGATCGGAATAAAGCAAATTTTAACGCAAAAATTTGCAGAAGTAGAAGGGCATCATAAGGGCTTTATAAATTTGTGCGATTTAGGCTATTAATTTTAACGATTCAAAGATATTTTTAAGGATTAAGAGGATGCTGGAACTTCATAATACCCTGACTGGATCGATCAAAAAGAAGAATAAAAATAAATCAGGTATAGTCTTATAATTTAAACTATGTAAAGTAATAATGGCCTGGCTCGGTTATTTTAAGTTGCAATAAATTAGGAACAGATGTAACTTAGTCGACACTTAACTGAGCTGGGCCGATAAGAAGGGAGGTGAATAAAAATGAAAAGAAAAGTAATATTTTTAACTTTTAAGGCACTGCCATTTTTTTTCTTAGCTCTTTTAATACTAAGTTCTCTGCTAATTTCTGGATGCTCCCCCTCGGACTTAATTTTTGGACCCTCGGGCTCTATTGAAGTGGATACCTATCCCGCTGGGGCAAAAATCTTCTTAAACGGCAATGACACAGGACATATTACTCCTTACACTATAGAAAATCTTGTCAAAGGAACTTATGAAATTACGGTAACCCTTGGTGATTTAAGCTATACAGAAAAAGTAATAGTTTATTCTGATATTACTACTAGTGTATATAAAAATTTACTTCCTCTCCTTAGAAAAATTATCGTCCAGCCTTCGTCTATGAATTTAGAGGAAGGAGATTCCCAGACCATTGATTCGATTACTGCTTATTATTTTGATTCGGGCTCAGCAGATATTAAGTTAAGTGCTTGCAGTTATAGCTCAAACAGTAATCACGCTACTGTTAATGGTGTTGGAACTATTACTGGGGTCTCAAAAGGCTCAGCTACAATTACTGTATCCTATACTGATGTAGAGATTACTAAGACTGACACTATAACTATCACCGTAAGTGAGGCTGAAGCACCAACTGCATGTATTAACGTTAGCCCAGGCACAACTGGGATTGCTCCCTTTACGGTCTCATTTGATGCATCAGATTCTTATTATTCTATCGTCAGTTATAGTTGGAACTTTGGAGATGGTAATACCGGTACAGGAATAATTATTACTCATACTTATAGTGGTATTGGATTATACTCGGTTATTTTAACTATAACCGATTCTAACGGAAAAAAGGATTATGCTACTGTAGCTATCACTGTAAATGAAGAACCAGTGCCTGGAATTGATAATATTACAGTAAGTGCCAATCCTGAATCAAATGTTCCAGGAGGTATTTCAACAATATCCGCTATTGTAACTAGCGTCGAAGGAGATGTTGTAGCTGATGGAACAACAGTATACTTCTACACCAATAGTGGAACTCTTTCTGCTGATTCAGCTAATACTACTAACGGTATAGCAACTGTTAACTTAACTCTGGACGATAATATGCTAGGAGGAACGACCGCAAAAATTACTGCCTTTATCGGGACAGTCTCAGGCTACATTGAGGTAAAATGTATAGAACCTATTGTAACTATTTATGCAGATAAATATTTAATTACCACAACGGAAAATGCAGCAATTACTGCTGTAGTACTCAAAATAGATGGAAAACCTGTAGAAGGTGTAATAATAATTTTCTTTGCTAAAGATGATGAAGGAGATGATATTGGAACTCTTACCCCAGTTTATTGTCCAACAAATGATGCCGGTATAGCAATTACTACATTAACTTTAGATACTGTTGGAGATGTTGCTTATGTAACAGCCAAATGTGGTTCAAGAGTTAGCAATAAAATTACAATCAGATGTGAATAAATAAATTCAAAGATAAAATCAAAAAAAGGGGAATTTTGTAAATGAAAAGGAAATATTTTTTTGTAGTTTTATTTTTAATATTAGCTATGTTTTTATCGGGTTGTGGAATAGTAACTCCTGCCACTGATGAGGCAAAAATAAGAAGTGTAATTCAAGATTGGAGTTTGGCTATCAACGCTCAAAACTGGAACAAGGCTTTGAGTTATTGTGTATACGGGTCAGATAAATATTATTATATTTGTCAATTGCGTGATGCTATTAATAGCCTTAATCAATATTGCAGTGTTGTAACCATAAATATTTTAATCACTAATATCCAAGTTTCAATTTATGGTAGCTATGCAGATTCAAGTTGCTATGTGAATGTTGTAATTAGTGCTTGTGGTTATAGTGAAAGTGATAGCTTTTATGGGAATTTAACTTTACAGAAAATTGGTAATAGCTGGAAGCTGTATTAATTAGTTAGTAAAATTGCAAAAAGTTATAGTGGCTAAAAAGGGGATCAAAAAATGAAAAAAATTTTGTTAGAAGAGACTAAGCTCGGAAAATCTATTGCTGTGAGCTGTGAGTTGGTAGAGGACGAGATAGGACTTTATATCGCTGCTGCTGATGTTTCGGCAATCTGTGTCTTTAGATTTGAGGAATGGGTGAATTTTATAAGCGCAGTCAGTAAAGCCAATGAGAAATTTAAGGGTCTTTTCAGATAGCAAAATTCGAACTACTAAAAAAAGAAATGGCCTCTAAAATAAAAATTATGAAAGATAGATCCTCTAACTAAAGAGAATATAACTGGCAATTTAGGCCTTTCCTTATACACTCCTTTTTAGTCAAAAATTGCCGGGGCCTGCTCCCCGGCCCGAAAGGAACTCTCCCGGGGAGCAGGATAAAAAATTTAGGGAGTGAAAAAGGAAATAAGAAATTTTCTATCCGTCCTGAGAGATTCGGGAAAAAACAGATCGCTGTGTTTGTTGATTAAAGAAGTAGGAGGTGATCGAGATGCATCCAATATATAAATGCTTAAATTGTGGAAGGATCTGGCGTAGTGGAGAAATAATGGTGGTATGTCCGGTTTGTAGAAGCAAGCCAATTAAAATAAAGGAGGGAGTAGACATTAGGGAAGTAGTGGAGAAGATAAAGAGCGATGATCCTAAGAAGATTGCCCGGAGAATTAAAAACAAAGTGAAAAAGAATATAAAACAAATTAAAACTAATTAAAAAGAGAAAAAAATGGATTCAAAAAAAGAAACAACTCAACACATCAGATACATTTTGCCAGGATCTCTTTCACCTGACGAAATAGCCAATGCAATGATTGCAATAGGTAAGGCTAAGGCTAATTTATCAATATCTCGTATGCTTCTTTTAGGAATATTAGCTGGGGCATTTATTGGTTTTGGTTCAGAATTAGCTACTATAACTACTTATGATATGTCAAAATATCTTGGAGTAGGTTTTACTAAATTTATATTTGGAAGTGTTTTTTCAGTAGGGCTAATGTTAGTTATAATTGCAGGTGCAGAACTATTTACTGGAAATAATTTAATTATAATAAAAGTATTAAGTCGTGAAGGCGATCTCGGAAAAATGTTTAAAAGTTGGTTTTGGGTGTATGTAGCTAATTTTCTTGGTTCCTTATTATTGGTTTGGATTATGTTTGGAACCGGGCTTTGGAAAACAGGTAATTTTGCAGTAGGAGCAGAAGCTTTAGCAATTGCCAATGGAAAAGTAAACCTTAGCTGGTGGGAAGCTTTTACTCGGGGAATTGGTTGTAATTGGTTGGTATGTTTAGCTGTATGGATAGCGGTGGCATCTAAAGATATAACTGGAAAGATTTTTGGAATATATTTCCCTATTATGGCATTTGTAGCAAGTGGATTTGAACATTGTGTGGCAAATATGTATTTTATCCCAATGGGATTATTATTGAAGGGGAATGCTACTGTAGTAGCTGCAGCAGGACTGGCTGGCAAATTAAGCAACCTTACTTTACAAAGATTTTTTGTTAATAATTTAATGCCAGTCACCTTGGGTAATATTATTGGTGGATCACTTTGTGTTGCAACTATTTATTGGTTAGCTTATTTGAGAAAAAGTGAAAAATAAAGTAACGTTAATAAAGTCAATTAACAATAAGAAAGGGTTGAATCGAATCTCGGCAATTCGGATTCTCTTTACCTTTTTGTCTGGTTTGCCGGGCCCTGCTCCCCGGTCCGAAAGAACTCTCCCGGGGAGCAGGGTAAAAAAAATTAGGAGGTGATGCCTTTAGATGTAGTCAGATATCTTACCAGGAAATTTAGAAAGGATGCTAAAAATTAAACAGAGGTTTATACGAGAAGGGGGAAGTAAGATCAGGCTAAAAGGACCTGCCCCTTAATAAAAAAAAGGGAGAATAAAATAACATGCAGTAGTATTGGATTATAGGAATTATAGTCCTTTTAGCGATGATAATCTAGCTATTAAAAATAAAAAAAGGGGTCTTTTAAAGTGAACAAAGGAGAATTAATTAATAAGGTGGCAAACGAAATAGACTGCACCAAAGTGGAAACTAAAAATATTATAGAATGTATATTTGAAAATATTACTGATTGTTTAGCTAAAGGTGATGCCGTTAAATTGGTAGGTTTCGGCACTTTTGGTACTAGAGAGAGCTGCTCGAGAGGCCAGAAATCCCCGCATCGGCGAAAAAGTATCGGTACCGGCTAAGAGTGTTCCCTTTTTTAAAGCCGGTAAAGAATTAAAAGAGAAAGTAAAATAAAAAAAAGGGGGATATTGAAAAATGTGGTGGTATTTGATTCCAATATTAATTTTCTCGGTAATAGCTTTAATATCTTATAGATCAGGCAAAGAATTAAAAGAAGATATAAAGGAAATATAAATTAACAAAATAGAAGGATTTAAATAAGATTAAAAGAAGGAGATATTTAGGGAATAAGGTTATGTAATAATTAAAAATATATCCTAAAATTAAAAAAAGGAGTTGGTATTATCTTAGGAATTAAACAGCAAATAGAGCAGGATGAATGGATAGAAACTCTGGAAAGAATAAGAGAAAGATTGAAAGAAGATCAAAAGTATCAAAAAAGGATAATCCGCTTAAAAAATAAAACCCAAAAGGAGATTAAAAAGGAGATTGTGGGGAAGGAAGTTGCAGTATCATATTCTGGTGGTAAAGATTCTATCGTCGTAAATCATATGTGCCAGCAAATCGGCATCGATCGGACTTTCTGGGTTAGGACTAATCTTGAATATCCTAAAGTGGTTAAGTGGATTAATAGATACGGTCCGGATAACTTGGAAGTTGTTAATACCGGTCAAGACTTAAAATGGCTGGCAAAAAACCAGAATATGCTCTTCCCTCAGAGTAAAAAAATAGCTTTAATCTGGTATAGGATTGTCCAGAATACCGGGCAGAAACTATATTTTAAAGAAAATAAAATTGATATGCTCATAGTTGGTAGTCGGATAAAAGACGGAAATGAACCGGGCAAAGACGGTATGAAAGTAAATAAACACGGTGTAGTCTATTATTCCCCCATCTATGATTGGAGTCACGAAGATTTATTAGCCTACATAGAGCATTTTAATATCAAGTTACCACCTTTATATAGATGGTTTAATGGTTTTCAAGTGGGGACTGGCCCTTGGGCTGCCCGGGAACATACCGGTTCTATACAAAAAGGTTGGGAAGAGGTCTACAATATTAATCCCTTAATAGTCAAAAAGGCAGCAAAACATATAACCTCTGCAAAAAGTTTTTTGAAAAATTCAGAATAAATTAACAAACAGAAGGATTTAAAAAAAAGATTAAAGATAATCGATAACAAATGAAAAAAGATGATTAGATTTTAAATTAAAGAATCGAACCCCGGCGGTCCGGCTTTCTCTCTCCAAAGTTCTCCGGATTGCCGTCCCCTGCTCCCCTTCCTTTTTAACCTTTTCTCAAAGGGAGAGCAGGCCTATTTAAAAATTAAGGGGGTTAATCATTGTATGCGTAGAGTTAAGGATAAAATAAAAAGTGGTGGAGGGGATAAATTTAAAATGACTAACAATAAAGATTGTATCGGTTATTTAGAAGGATTTAAAATGGATGTTTGTAAAACCGTAGAAGATGATCCCGACCAGCTCAAATATAGAATAGGCCGGAACAATAATATAAATGAAATAATCAGGCGACTTTCTATACTTGATGAAATTTATAAAGCTGCTAAGCCCGCTTTAGATAATTTTTTTAATTATGGCCTTAGAGAATCTGAAGTTATTACAAGGCAAAAACGTTTAGATATATTAGATAATATTTGCCAGGCCTTAAAAGCTATTTAAAAAAAGGTGATCAGATTTTAAATTAAGGAATGGAATCCCGGTGATCCGGCTTTCTCTCCAGAGTTCCCGGGTTGCCGTCACCTGCCCTCCGGTCCTGGCAGTCATTACGGGGGGCAGGGATATTTAAAAGGTGGTGGTTGCCTATAAACAAAAATTTCTCTTGTCCGGTTCTCAAAATTGAAGAGTGCTAACTGAGCTACGGTAAGGGGCAGGTAAAATCTGATTAAAACCTGCCCCTTCTAAAAAAAGAGGAGAGAAAATTAATGTACCCCAATAGGTTAAGTTTTTTAACTAAATTCGATAAATTTTATCAGGAACTGGTTAGTAATATAAAAGAAGCCATATATGCTGAACAAGAATTCTATACGATTATAATCGCTAAGGCCAAGGCAATGAACCGAGAAAGGCGGGACCAAAAAAAAGAATTTGAAAGGAGATCTTAAATGAAGATTAAGGAATTTTTAATTAAGTTATATCAAGTCATCTTTGATTTTATTCTATTTAATTCAGGCAGTAAGGCAAAGTGGGGGATCAAAATAAAATAGGAATTATGGATGAAAATAAATATTTATTAACTATGATGGTGGCCGAGAGGGCAAGGCAATTGCTTGCTGGGGCAAAGCCCCTAATAAATAAAAACCAGATCTAAAAAACCGGTTGCCATCGCTTTAAAAGAAATAGAAGTAGGGAAGGTTTATCTTAAAAAACAAAAGGACCCAAAAGAAGAAGATCTAACTAAGAGATTTATAAGATTCATGGGGCATTTTGGAAATGAATATCAAAGTTAAATGCAAAAACTGCAATTGGAAAGGCTAGGCGGTTGTAGGAAAGAAGGGCTATCCTATCGATGGTTATAAATGTCCTGAATGTGACCAGGACCTAAAAAGAGGCGAGGGATCATACGAATATTTTAGCGAAAAGGCCGAATTGAAATAATCGAAAAAAAAGGAGATTAGTCTAATGAGGAAAGAGGACGATTTTTCTAATATTTTCTCTCCGGTCGGGCAGGACCTCGAGGAGAGAAAGAATAAAATTAGTGAAAGGAGACTGGAAAAAATGGAATTTGATGAGCAATATTATTTTAAAAATAAGCCGGATTGGCTTTTGGACTTGTATAAAAAAATTGATGATTTCTGTCTGAACGGTATTAAAAAAGGGGTCAAAAGAATTTGCTTAAAGACTTATATTCGCTGGACTTATAAGGGAAAGATGTTTTGTCGGATATTTGTTTATCGGGATAACCTAAAGGTCTATCTAAGACTAAAATATGCAGAACTGGAGAATCCCCCGGCTTTCATTCGAGACTATACCGACATAGGAAGGGTAACTGCTATCGAGATTTTATTAAGTGAAGAATATCTACAGAACGAGGAAGCCTTTTTTGTGATAATTTCTTCTCTGATAGAAAAGTCTTTTTCAGTGGTAATCGGAGCGAGGAGATTAGGGCCGGTTAAAAAAAGAGAGTTAGAGCCTATAAAACCGGTGGAGGCATCCAGTCCCTCATCGTTAAATCTATCGGTAGATGATAACGGATACGTGAGCATTAATCTAAGAATTCATAAAAGCCAAAAAGAGATCTTAAATAGAATTTTACAGGAGACTATTTTTAAATAATGAAAAGGATTTTTTAAAATGGCTAAAATAAGCAAAAGGATAAAGGAGATTCTCCTGAGGAGTTTATGAATTAGATGGGGTAATAAGAGAGATGTGGCTAAAGAGAATTTTAAAAAAAAGGAATGAAAGAATTTGAGAAATTTTCTATCCTTTATCAGAGATTCGGAAAAGACCAGGCTGGATATTTTTTGCTATGACGAAAAAGAGGTCCCGGCCCTTTCCGAGATACTAAAAAAGGAGTTTAGATTTTTTATAGTCCGCACTGATAGGGATACAATTCTTGCCTTTAGAGCAGGAGAAGATTCAGAGGTTAAAAATATTATGAACGAACTAGAAAAATTCTACGGTTTTAAATGGGCTGGGAAACCCCTAATCTATGACACAGTCAGCGAAAAGAAGTTCTAAAGAATTTTAAAGAAGGTGAAAAAAGTTGAAGGGGGTTTATCCCATTCTAAGTGGATAACCGGCTATCATAAAAGATTTAGACTAAGAGAGAGGACTAAATGTTTCAAGACTTGTTCGAAATGTGGGGAAGTTAGGGGTATTGGAGATTTTGATAAAGACAAACGATATAAGGGAGGACTAACCAATATTTGCCGGGCTTGCCGGAGTGCCTACAACCGGGAGCGATACTTGGCCCAAAAAGAAAAATTTTTGAAACGGGCCAAGGTTTGGAGAGATAAAAATAAAGAAAAAAGAAGTATTTATGAAAAAGATTATCAGGATAAAAATAAGGATCGGTTGAGGCTTTTAGCTAAAGAACACTATAAGAGGCATAGAACGAGGATCATCGAGCAAAATAAAAAATATTATAAGGATCATAAAGAGGCCTGCCAGGTCAGAAAAAAACTTTGGAGAATAAAAAATAAGGAAGAGATCAGGGAATATAATAAAAGATATAAGTTAGAACATAAAATTACGAGTTTATGACAAAAATCGAATCTTCAAAGAACATCAAACCGGAAAAAGTTAGACGAGAACTCCAACAACATATCCTTTTTGAAAAGATTGGGTACTTGTGGAAGATATCGCTAAAGTGGTATATTTTTAGTTTCCGATGCAGCAAATTATATTACAGGACAAGTTATAAATGCCGATGGTGGCATGGTGATTTGAAAGGGGGTGAAAGACTAGAATGGAATCTAAGGACAGAATAAAAAAGATAATCGTAAATCGATTAGGAGTCGATGAAAGCAAAATTACGGAAAATTCTTCTTTTGTTGACGATCTGGGTTTAGATTCTTTAGATGTAGTTGACCTTGTAATGGCCTTTGAGGAAGAATTTTGCATAGAGATTTCAGACGAAGATGCGGAAAAGATGAAGACTGTGGGAGATGTGATTAAATACTTAAATAAATAAAAATATAAACCTAAAATGCGTATAAATATTTTTTATATTTATTTTTTTGTGAACCAGAATAAAAGTAGAATTAGACGGCTTAGGAATATTTTTAAAAATTAAAAGGAGGAATAAAAAATGAAAAAGATTAAAATTGCTATTGCAGGAATAGGGAACTGTAGCAGTTCTTTAGTCCAAGGTATACACTATTATAAAGATAAGGATGGTCGAAGGGCTATCGGTCTAATGCACTGGGATATTGGGGGATATGAGCCCTCTGATATCGAGGTAGTAGCTGCCTTTGATATTGATAAGCGGAAGGTAGGGAGAGATGTTTCTGAAGCTATATTTGCCCTTCCCAATTGTACTACGGTATTTTGTAAAGATATCCCTAAAACCGGGGTTAAGGTACAGATGGGGAGGATTTTAGATGGCTTTGCTGACCATATGAAAGATTATCCCGTCCAATGTACTTTTGTCTTAGCTGAAGAAAAAGAGGTTACTCAAAAAGATATAGTAAAGATACTAAAAGAATCAGGAGTGGAGATATTACTTAATTATATGCCGGTAGGTTCAGAAAAAGCTACAAAGTTCTATGCCCAATGTGCCCTGGAGGCAGGGATTGCCTTCATAAATAATATGCCAGTCTTTATAGCCAGTAACCCCGAATGGGCTGAGAAATTCAAAGATAAAAATATTCCCCTTATCGGAGATGATATAAAATCACAGTTAGGGGCTACGATTACCCACCGGGTATTAACCACTCTATTTAAAAATAGGGGGGTAAAATTAGAGAGGACCTATCAGCTTAATACCGGTGGGAATACAGATTTTCTTAATATGCTGGATCAACATCGATTGCTTTCCAAAAAAGTATCAAAGACCGAGGCAGTACAATCTGTAGCAGGAGAAAGGCTTGCCGATGAGGATATACATATCGGTCCAAGTGACTATGTCCCTTGGCAAAAAGATAACAAGGTCTGCTTTATAAGGATGGAAGGAAGGCTCTCTGGTGATGTACCCATGAATCTGGAGTTAAGACTTTCGGTAGAGGATTCCCCTAACTCTGCCGGTGTGGTAATAGATGCTATAAGGTGCTGTAAGCTTGCTCTTGACCGGGGTCAGGGAGGAGTGTTGTATTCCCCCTCAGCTTATTTTATGAAACATCCGCCAAAACAGTTTACCGATGCCGAGGCCTTTAATCTTACCGAAGAATTTATTGCCAGAAAAAGGTATAATTAGAGATGAAATGCCTGATCATTGCCGCAGGAGAGGGGAGCAGATTATCCATTAGGGGCGATTCAAAGCCCCTGGTTCCCCTTTTGGAATTACCTCTTATCGAGAGAGTAATATTAACTGCAAAGGGGGCGGGTTTATCTGATTTTTATGTGGTTACGGGATATAATGGAAAAAAGCTAAGAAAACATCTTGATCAGTTTAGTCAAGATAAAGACTTAAAGATATCTCATCTTATAAATAACCAATGGGAAAAGAAGAATGGGCTCTCGGTCCTTAAGGCAAAAGGGGAAATAGAGAAGAATTTTATTCTGCTGATGAGTGATCATATCTTTGACGAATCTATACTGACCGAATTGATGCAGGAGAAGGTTGTTGACGGAGAAATTATGCTGGCAGTAGATTACAACCTGGAGAATAAAACTGTCGATGTTGACGATGTTACCAAAGTTTTAGTTGATGGTAATAACAGGATTGTAAATATAGGAAAGAAAATCAAAAAATATAATGCCTATGATACCGGGATTTTTCTCTGCTCTACAGAGTTATTTGAGGCTTTAGAAAAGGGTTCAGCCCGTGGTGAAACCTCTCTTTCGGCAGGAATAAAGATATTGGCTAAAAAGAAGAAGGCAAGGATCTTTGATATCAAGGGAAACTATTGGATTGATATAGATGATGAAAAGGCCTTTAGGAAGGCAGAAAATATTCTTTTCGCTAATCTAAAAAAAACTTCTGATGGCCCTATATCCAGGCACTTAAACCGTCCTATCTCTACTCGAATTTCTAAATATCTCTTAAAGAAACGCATTACTCCCAACCAGATTACCTTCTTTGCTTTCATGCTTTCGGTGATTGGTGCCCTTTTTTTCTTTTTAGGGGGTTATGTTAATTTGTTAATAGGCGGGGTATTGGCTCAATTATCTTCCATTATTGATGGGTGTGATGGAGAGATTGCCCGCTTAAAGTTCCAAACATCAGAGTTTGGAGGTTGGTATGATGCCGTCCTAGACCGTTATGCCGATGCCTTTCTTTTGTTTGGTCTAACTTATTATGCATATTCTCCTGGTGAAAGTTTGCTCTATCTGTTAATAGGATTTTTTGCCCTTATCGGTTCCTTTATGAACAGTTATACTGCTGATAAATATGATGGCCAGATGAAGAAAAAACTTGGCCCAGGAAAGCACTATTTTAGGATAGGTCGTGATGTCCGGATGTTTATAATATTTCTGGGGGCCTTAATAAATCAACCTGTTTTGATCCTATTTATAATTGCCTTTACAATGAATGCAGAAAATATCAGGAGGATAATAAATTTTTATAAAAATGGATGAAATTATTGCCGGGCTGAAAAAGAAAATATTAGAAATAATCAAAAGATCAAGTACTCCTGAAGATCCTATCCATGCTAAAAATACTTTAGAATGGATGATTAAATTAGAACCTCAAGCAGATGAGGCTTTAAAAATTTCTGCTTTAGGTCATGATATTGAAAGAGCAATTGATAAGCGAAAAATAAGACGCGAGAATTATAGGAACTACGAAGAATTCAAAAAGGCTCATGCTTTAAATAGCGCGGAAGTTTTAAGCAAATTAATGGAAACCTTTAAGTTAAAAAAGGAGTTAAGAGAGGAAATTTTTTATCTGGTTAACCACCATGAAACAGGAGGTAATAAAAGAGCAAATCTCCTAAAAAATGCAGATAGCCTCTCTTTTTTTCAAGTAAATTTACCTTATTACTTTATTCGCAATAATTTAGACGAAACTAAAAAAAGATGTATATGGGGTTATCACAGGCTGCCGGCGAATTTGCGAAAGATAGTAAGCAGATTTTCTTATAATGATAAAAGAATTACTTTATTGGTGGAAAGTTTTGAGATAGACCAGCGAAAAGGCTATTTTTTTGATAAAATCGAATTGTAAAGAAGATTATTGTGGAGGATTTAGATAAAATGCCACAAACAGAAGTAAATATAAAACAGATATCAGACCAGAAAAAAATTTTCTCGGCAGAACATAGATGGTTCCTGAATATTTCTACTTCTTTCTTTGGGATTCATCAACGGACAATAAATTTTTTAAATGAATTTTATTGTTTTCCTCCTAACTTGAAATTACTCAATGAACAGTTCAGAGAAATTACTTTAAATGATATATGGTTTTATAAATCTCACCAAGAAGCAGATAAGGCTTTAGAGATTATGATTAACTTCTTTAAGGATTTTTTAAATAAAGGATTAGATTACCACAACAAAGAACGTGCCCTTAAAACTTTATTGGAATTTGTACAACTATTGTATGAGAATCAGAATGCAGAAATTGATTTTTCTTCCTTCATTACAGAAGCGATTAATATTTTAGAGAAAACTTTGAATGACGATGAGGAAATAATTATATACGCCTCGGGTTTTTTAAAAATTTTTCCTACCTCACTTGCCCATGATAAAGTTTATTCTACCAAACTGAAATTTTTACTCCAAGCATCTCTTCAAAAGAATCTTGATTTTTGGAAGAATACTCTAAACTCCAAAGATTGGTACGAGAAAGAAAATAAAATTTTTAATAAAAATTATTATACCTCAATCTCTAAAAAAGAAAAACAAATTATTAGCGAAACGCAAAAAATATTAAAGACAGCCAATGAATGGGAAGATCTAAAAAAGGTGCTTGATTTTAAGGGGTTTACCGATAAATTGCGTGATTTTATTATGGAAACCAAGCCAGGGTTAGAAAGAATTTATTTCATATTTTACCTACTTCATCTACCCGGAATGGTTGAATTAAGAGATTTTTTAATTATAGATTTAACCCAAGCATTTAAATTATTTTCCAAAGAAAAATTTATAGGGGTAGATACAGATACTCTTTTAACCAAGATATTTACCCTTTTTAAAGAATTAAGATCTAAACATACTGAAAAAATATTAGAATGTATATTAAACCTGGGGGAAAAGATATATCAAACTCAAGACAAACTTAAGATAGATATTTTCATTGATCATTTAATTGAGTTTGAATTTATTTATCCTAAAGTTTCAGGCATTGATCAGGAATGGCAAACCCAGGTAGATCGAAATCATCTAAAAAATATTAAAGTATGGCTTGAACTTATTGAATGTTCTCCCAAGTCAAGCAGAAAATTAATAGCCGCCCTAATTGTAAATTTAAAAATAGGTGGCATATTTATTCGCGATAATGATCTCTTTCAAAGAGATATTAGTAAACTGCTAAATAGCAATTTTGAACCTTGTTATATTTTAATAAAGCAACTTGCCTATCTTTTTCCAGTTTATTTTAATAACATCGGAGCAGACGATAAAATTCGGGAGATTACTACCTCTCTAGATAAGCTATCTTACCGTAATGATAGGCTGATCCATTTTTTAAGAAAACAGATACATTCAGAAAGTAATAATACTCATATCGAACTGATTAAAAGAATTCTCTGCTTTTGGTATGATGGCAATCTCCAGCCTCTTTCAAAATATTTCCCCTTAGATGTTCAGAGTGAATTAAAAGTTTCAGGTAAATGGTTTGACCCGGTACATAAAATTGTACAAAAACTATGTGAAAAAATGCAAATTGTGCCAGGAGACTTACTGGAAAGGGATATCAAAGAAATAGAAATAAATGTTAAGAGAACAAATAAGAAAATTGATTCTGATACAAAACGGGTAATGTATCTTATCGAGCTATATACTTTATTAAAACATAAATATACTCTGGACCCGAAAGATATTATTAATGATTTGAAAAAAACATCTTTTCTTTCTTTTAAAAATGTTGAGAGTTTAGAAAGGCATTTAAAAGAGGAAAGATATGCAACTTCGATAAAGCAGATCTTTTCGATGATTTCTCATTTAAAAGGAATTATTCTGGATCCCAAGAAGAGCGAAGCTCATGAGGACATTTATTATAAACGCCATATTGCTGCCGGGATTCCTTCCATGTATGGTAGATATTCTGAACCGAAATTTGAATCTCTGGGGTTAATTTTTCGATTAGAAAGATTGGCAGATTTTCTTATCAACAAGTTGATTAATCAAAGGAATTTGGATTATATGACTATTGATGGTTTTCATAATGCTGCCAAGATATTGGAATTATTTAAAGAAGGATTAAAACTAAACGGCATTTCTAGTGAAAATTTCAACTCAAATTTAGCCATGCTTCATTACAGTTTTAAAACATCAACCTTTTCCATGGATCAGTTTGTAAACATTTTTTATTTTCTTACTTTAAATATTAAAGAGATTATAGAAAATTATTATATAAGTCCTTTCAACCCATCATTAAAAATAGTTATATCCCAAGATATCAAAGAGAAGAAGAAAAAAGATATTTCTAAGACCAGCCAAGACCATATTATCTATAAGAGGTCAGAAGAATTTTATCGAAATGTTATCTCTTCTGCTTTTTTGATTCAACATTTAGATAATTATATTTCTCGGATATTGGTAACTTTGAAAGCCATGATGGAAAAATTAAAACCTGAAGTTATTCATATGCTTCTGAACTATGACCCCAAACTGCTTTTTACTTCCTTTAATCAATTAACTTCAAAAGTTGATAATCAAACATTTTTAGGCGCAAAGGCCTATTATCTTAAAAAGCTTTGTTCTTATAAATTTCCCGTTCCCCCGGGTTTTGTCCTTACTACGGAGTGGTTTCGAGATAGAACAGCTATAAAACAGTTTCCTGAAATGTATAAGGCAATATTAGGAATAATAAAAGAAAAAGTAATAGAATTAGAAAAAATTACTAAAAAAAAGTACGGAGACCCGCAAAATCCTTTGTTATTAGCTGTACGTTCAGGAACAGTAATTTCCATGCCAGGGGCTATGGATTCAATACTGAACATAGGAATGAATGATCAAATTACCGAAAGTTTAAGCAAACAGCCTGGTTATGGATGGGCGGCATGGGATTCTTATCGAAGATTATTACAAAATTGGGGAATGGCCCATGGAATTATGCGAGATGAATTTGATAAAATCATAGTAAATTTTAAAGAACTTTACAAAGTAAAAGAAAAGAAAACTTTTAGCAATGAACAAATGAGAGTTATTGCATTATCTTATAAAGGTCTACTGGGTAAATATGGAGTTAAACTTGAAGAAGGCCCCTTTGAGCAATTAATACAGGCTATTATTTTTGTATTCCAATCCTGGTATAATAAAAGAGCTCAAATCTATCGAAAAAAGCTTCAAATCGCCGAAGAATGGGGAACAGCGGTAATAGTCCAAGAAATGGTTTTTGGCAATATTAATTCTGAATCCGGTACTGGCGTGATTTTTACCAAGGTCCCTTTCGAAAAAAGTTCTGAAATTGTGTTATATGGTGATTTTAGCAGACGCAGCCAGGGAGAAGATATAGTATCCGGATTAGTTCACGCTCTACCTGTTTCTGAATTTCAAAATAGAAAATCTCCCCACTCAAGAGGCAATTCTTTAGAAGAACAATTTCCTGAGATTTACCAAGAACTGCTCCGATTAGCTAAGGAATTAGTTTATAAACGAGGATATCAACATCAAGAGATTGAATTTACTTTTAAATCGAAGAGTAAAAGAGATCTATATATCTTACAAACCAGAAATTATAATTTACAAGATAAAGAGACGATACCAGTTTTTACGGATCCGGCAATACATACATGTCTAATCGGTACAGGCATTGGAATTGGAAGGGGAGCAATGAATGGGATTGTTGCTTTTGATATGAAAGATTTAGAAATGCTTGCCAAAAAATATCCTTACAAAAATAAAATATTAATTCGGCCAGATACAGTACCCGATGATATAGCAATGATTTTCGAATGCGACGGATTATTGACTGCTCGGGGGGGAGTTACCTCTCATGCAGCAGTTACAGCTGCTCAATTAGGAAAGACTTGCGTAGTCAATTGTAGACAATTAATAGTAATGGAAAAGAAAAAAAAGTGTGTCATTAACAAGACGGAATTTCGAACAGGTGATGAAATTGCTATAGATGCTCATCTAGGAAATATTTACAAAGGAAATTATCCTATCAGTTCAGAACAGATAAATTTATTTTAAATAAAGGGGGATATTATAAGGTGAGCGTAAATCCTTATGGGAATTATTTAGGTATCAATGGTTTAGGTAGAATCGGTAAATTAACTTTGTGGTATCATTTACAAGAAAATCATTTTGATGGATTTGTAATAAATGTGGGGCACCAGATAGGAAATAGCTTAGAAGATATTGCCCATCTCTTAGGGACAGATTCAACTTATGGAGCCATTGAAAAATTTTTATTTGGTATAAAAGCCCAAAAGGATATTAAGATTATTAGCAAAAAGGATAATCTTTTAGAAGTATTTGGCAAACCGGTAAAAATTCTTTGTAAAGCAAGAAACCCCAGAGATATCAAGTGGAGAGAAAATAAAGTAAAGCTGGTAATAGATACTACCGGAGCTTTTAATGACCCTACTTATTTGGAAGATGATAAAAAAGGAAGCCTGAGAGGACATTTGGCTGCGGGAGCTCAAAAAGTAATAAATAGTGCTCCTTTTAAAATAAGAGACAAGTCAGAAAAAATCCCTGAGGATTGTGCCACTCTTATTTATGGAATTAACCATACCACCTTTAATCCTAACAATGATAATATTATCTCTGCAGCATCTTGCACTACTACTGGCCTTGCTCATATGGTAAAACCATTATTGGAAAAAGAGGAGACTAAAAATATTCTTACTGCCTCATTATCAACCATTCATGCAGCTACTAATAGTCAAAAAGTTTTAGATTCACTTCCAGCTGCTGGGGCATCAGATCTGCGTAAAAGTAGAATGGTATTTAATAATATCATTCTTTCTACTACTGGAGCAGTAAACACATTAGAGAAAGTACTTCCGGAAATTAAGAGAGTAGGGTTTATGGCGGATTCTGTACGTATCCCCATAGATACGGTTTCTCTTATAATCCTTAACCTTACTTTTCATACCTGTCTTAACAGAAGAGGTGAACCAGTAGTTAATAGAGAATTTTTAAATAATATTTATAAAGAAGCAGCACAAAGTTTACAAAAAGGTTTATTATTCTATAGTGAAGAACAAAATGTTTCATCTGATTTAAAGGGCAAACTATTTGCAATAGTTATTGAAGGACATGATACTCATACCAGAACTGGTTTTATTGATCTTAAATCTGAAATGCTTAGAAAGATGGGGTTAGACACTGATAATAGTGTGAGCATTCCCGTAACTCACTCAACCTTATTTGGATGGTATGATAATGAATATGGCAGCTATGTTCATTGCTTAGGTAAACTTGCAGTTTATATTGATAGTGCTTTAAGATAAAGAGAATATTATTAAGGAGAAGATAAATAAGTCAAATAGAGAAACAGAACTTTAGAATAATAAATACTTGACATCCTTCTAATTTTTATGTATAATATACATAAAAGAACAAGCCCGCTATCAACATTGAACCGAGATAAGCGGGCTCGAACAGAGCCGAAGTCCTTACGGTTTTCTCCTGGCTCCTAATTTATTATAGCAAATAAAAGGAAAAAAAACAATGGGGGGGCTTGGCTTCGGTTATGAGGTCAGGCCCTTATTTATTTTAGGAGGCAAGAGGAAAAAATGATAACCAATCCGATTAAAAAAAGGAGAGAAGAAAAGAGGCTAACCCAGGTAGATTTGGGCCTTCTGGTAGGAGTCTCTCAGGTGTATATATCCCAGTTTGAAACCGGGGGACTTACCCCTTCTGAAAAACAGATTAAGGAGATTGCTAAGATTTTAGGTCTTGATCCGGAGACTCTAAATAAAGAACTCCGTCAATTCTATGAGGACAGAAGAAAAGAGTTAAAGAAGAGGATAGAGGGGAAACAAGAAAGTGCCTAAATATAAATGACTAAATTGCGAAATTACTGGAGAGGGAATTTTTAATATACCAAATAAAAGAAAAAGGGAACTTAAAAAACACTTAAGAATTAATAATAAGGAGGTGAAAAAATAATGGCAAAATATGAAATATATCCACTGCCTATGTCAAGAATAACAATCAGTGCTGGTTTTATGACTTATTTTATGAATTTCGATGAGATGATTAAAGCAACAATATACAGTTGGTATATAAAAGGGCCCGAAAAAAATATAATAGTTGATACCG
>Ga0307380_10002717_pt1 | contig 24834 bp, 17 predicted proteins | sample UN3MG_FD_202239 | JGI IMG/M metagenome (GOLD analysis project Ga0307380, IMG submission 202239) | Soil microbial communities from Risofladan, Vaasa, Finland - UN-3 | ecosystem: Environmental > Terrestrial > Soil > Coastal area > Acid sulfate soil | place: Finland: Risofladan, Vaasa | collected... | reverse complement strand
GCGCCTGCATGGATGCCGGCACATCGCCGGTCACCTTCTTCCCGGCAGTCGCCAGCTTGCCAAGGAATATCGCCCCCAGGAACTTCATAAACGACGCCAGGGTCGCAATCGAGCTGAAGAACGCCGCCAGGACCAGCAGCAGGAACAGCGGCGATGTGAGTCCGCCCTGGAAGCTGGACTGGTAGATCAGCCATTTGCTGGCAAAACCGTTCAGAGGCGGGATGCCGGCGATGGCGAGAGAGGCGATTATGGCTGTTGCCATCGTGAGCGGCATTAGAGCGCCAAGCCCGCCGACCTTATTCAAATCGCGTGTGCCGGTGGAATACTCGGCCGCTGCCGCGTTCAGAAACAGCAGTGACTTGAAGCAGGCGTGGTTTACTACATGGAACAGTCCCGCTATCAGCGCCACCACCGCAATAACCGGGCTGCTATTCAGGAAAAAGATGCCCGTGCCTATCCCAAGGAGCATATAACCGACCTGGCCAATGCTGTGGAATGAGAGCACCCGCTTGCTGTCATCCTGAAGCAGCGCTGTCAGCGTACCGACGAATATCGAGGTAGTTCCGAGAACCGCTATTATCCCTCCCCAAACCTCTCTGTACTCAGGCGCGAGGAACTCCACGAAGACCCTGAAAACGCCGTATATACCGGTCTTGATCATTGCGCCCGAGAAGATGGCGGATGCAGGGCCGGGTGCGGCAGGATGGGCCTCCGGGAGCCAGCCGCCGAATGGGAACATGCCGGCTTTGGTAGTGAACCCTATAAGGAATAAGGCAAGCACAATGTGAATAAGGACGGGGTTCGTCTGCCCCATTCGGCCCAGAGCGCCGGCAATGTCTCCGAACGCCCATGATCCTGACAGGCTGTAGGTTACGACTCCGGCGGCAAGCATGCATGCCGTCGCAACGTGGATCATCACGAAGTAGACCCATGCCGCCCGTACCTTGGTCGCATCCTCGCGGTCAAACCAGACCAGCACCCATGATGTGAGCGTCATGAGTTCCCAGAAGACGATAAAGAAAAACAGGTCTGAGGAGGCGACAACTCCGACGATCGCGCCCATGAGCAGCAGTGCGAACGGATAGTATCTCGCGGGGGACTGGCCGGCATAGACCTTGCCCATATACTCGATTGCGTACACCATTGACGCCAGCCCGACGAACGGCAGCACAAGCAGGAAGATGGCGCTGAGTTTGTCAATATGGAATGTCAGAGACGCTCCCAGCACCGCTAGTTTCAGGCCGGGCCGGATGTCGGCAATATTCTGGCTGAAGGCTCGGAGTGCGAGGATCCACAGCGAAATGCTGGCAACACCCATGAATGCCGTTGCAATATAGCCGGTCTTCCGCCAATCCTTGTGGAAAAGGCTCGTTATGACGGCTCCGACTACAAGCAGCCCAAAGGCCAGGAATAGCAACTGCTCCGATGTCATGATAACCTCCAGCTAAGGCATGATCGCCTGGACAATTGGGATGCCGGCAATCGGCGCCAGGAAGCATGCAATGATGAGAACGACGAGAATCCAGTCCATGCTCGGCGGCGGGTCGAGGGATCCGACGAGCTCGGCTTCGGGCTTGTCCGCCTTCTGTGCGGATGGCGCCAGCACGCCTTGCTTCACCTTCCCGAAGAAGACCTTCTGCCCGACCCACAGAAACCATGCGAAGGAGATTAGACTTTCCGTAAGGATGAGGATCAGGGCAATAGGCCCGAATGCGCCAGGAACCTGCAATGCGCCTATGAGCACGTAGATCTTGCTCCAGAAGCATGCCAGCGGCGGAATCCCCGTCAATGCGAATGCTCCCACGAAGAATGCGACGGCCGTGATGGGCATTGACTTTGCCAGGCCCGAGAGTTTGGATATGCTTCGCGTGCCGGTGGCATAGGCGATTGCGCCGACGGTCAGGAATAAGAGCGTCTTCGCGACGGCGTGCATGAGAATGTGAAGGATCGCGCCCTTGAATGCCATCGTCGCTCCGAGCGATCCCAGCCCCAATCCCAGGAAGATGTACCCGAGCTGGGCAATGGTGGAGTATGCCAGCAGCTTCTTCAAGTCGTCTTGGAAGAAGTACATTGCCAGGGCGGCGAACATGGTGACCAGCGCGGCAATTGCTACAAGCATGCTCATTCCGGTCGGAAGCTCCCAACCTGCGAGGAGCAGCCTGGCGGTGAGGAATACGCCGGCTTTCACCATCGCCGCTGCATGCAGATAGGCGCTGATGGGGGTCGGGGCGGCCATTGCTTCGGGCAGCCATGTATGGAACGGGACCTGCGCGCTCTTGGCCCATGCGGCGATAAGGAATAGTGAGAATGCCCAAGCTCGGGTTACAGGAGTCATCTGCCCCAGGGCATTGAACCCCATCGAGCCTGTGGCGCTGAAGACCCACACCAGCCCGCCAAGGAAGAAGAGCCCGCCGAACGACGTCATCACCAGCGCCTTCATGCCCGCTTTCAACGACTCCTTATTGTCATAGAACGAGATCAGCGCCCAGGAACAAAGCGTCGTCATCTCCCAGAATATGAGGAGCTGCAGCAGGGTCGGGGATATGGCGATTCCCACCATCGAGCCCACGAAGGTCATGAGCCAGAAGTAATACCGTGCCTGGCCGGACTTGGTCGGATGCTCGTGATTGCCCGAGCTTAGATAGCCCATGGAGTAGATCGTTATGGCCAAACCGATCAATGTCGAGGCCAGAAGCATGATGATCGCCAAAGGATCGAACTGATAGCCGAAAAGCCCGGTGTCCATGCCCAGCCACGGCATGCTTCCGAAAAGGCGAGTCTCGTTCGCCGCTCCCAAAGCCAGAATCACGGCCAATTCGGCAGTGATCGCGGAGGCAATGACGGCGACTATCTTCGAAGCGCGGTCCCTTGCCGCCAGACATGTCACTGCTCCTGCGAACGGCACGGCCAATATCGCGATTGCCAACGATTGCATGTCAGATCCTCCCCGGGTAAACGATCGGAGTCTCCTCCCATCCTTTCAGGTAGGCCTCCAAGTCGAACCCTTCCGGCAAGTGCTCCTCTTTCTGAGCCGCAACCTTCTTAGGGACGAGTCCCAATGCGAGGGCTGCGCCGTAGACTATCGCTTCGGGCCTCGGCGGGCAGCCCGGAATGTACATACTCACCGGTATCACAGTATCCACGCCGCCGAGGACATTGTAGGTGTCGAACCATATGTTGCCGCCGACCGAACAAGCGCCCACCGCGATGACGACCTTCGGGTTCGGGGTCGCCTCGTAGAGCCTCCTGAGCGCCGGGGCAACCTGCCTGCTTACGGGGCCGGCTACCACGAGCGCATCCGCATGCCGGGGGCTTCCGACCAGCTTCATGCCGAACCGCTCCACGTCATAGTAGGGGGTCAGCACGTCTATCACTTCGATATCACAGCCGTTGCACGAGCCGCAGTTCGTGTGATAGAGCCACAGAGACTTGGGAAACATCTTCTTGCAAAGGTCGGATATCATAGACTCTCCTCGCTTTCCTTCACGAGAGAAGTGGGCATCACGAAGTCCAACGGCGGCTTGGTGGGGAAGCTCCCGTGCTTGTTTTCATCGCCCGGTCCTCGACCTCGCCATCGCTTGCTGGCAAACTTGTCTATCACATTGTCATATTCGAAGCATCGGCCGCAGCGCTGGCAGGTCGCCATCCATAGCGTCATCTCGGACTTGAGATCGGCCTTGTCCGGAGTGGCGGTCTCGAATGCGTCAGTCGGCCAGATGGCGTCCTCGGGGCAGACCTCGAAGCATCGGGCGCATTGAATGCACCTGTCGAGGTGGAACATGATCCTGGAGACCTCACCCATGTCCTCGATTACTATGCACCTCGGAGGGCAGACGTTCGCACACCCGCCGCAGCCTATGCACTTGCGGGCGTCGAACTTGATCTTCCCCCGAAACTTGGCAGGCACCTGGACCGGCTCGAATGGATAGGGCAGCGTCACCCGGCCTGCGCCCAGACATATCACCGCTTCTTTGAACTTGGCCTTGAACATATCGCCTACTCCTTATTCCTGCACAGTTTTTCCAGCTCTTCCTGCGTGTAGATGCGAACCTTGCCGGTATTAACGTCCAGCGTCTCGACGCGCTCCGTGCATGAGAAACACGGGTCGAAGCTGCCGATGCTGATCGGCACGTCTGCGAGTTGGAGCCCCTCGATCATGCATCCGACCGCCTGGAGGTTCTGGTAAGTCGGGGCTCGGACCCGCCATCGGTACGGCCGATTCTCATCGCCGCTGAGTATGTAGTGGTGCGCCTCGCCCCTTGCGGCCTCGACCGAGCACAAGCCGATCTTGCCGTAGGGCAGCGAGTGATCAATGTCCGCCATCACAGGCCCGCCGGGCATATCATCCAGCGTCTTTCTGACCAATCGGATGGACTCGAACAACTCGAGCACTCGGACGAGCGTCCTGGCCCAACTGTCGCATCCGTCCTGTACCTGGATCTGGGTTCCGAGTTCCTTGTAGGCAGCATAGGGGTGATCAACCCGGCTGTCAATCGCGACGTTCGAGCCCCTCGCCGTGGGGCCTACGGTGCCAAGTGCGCGCGCATTCTCCTCGGTGAGGATGCCGACCCCCTTGAGCCGGGCCATGAGGGTTGTGTCTATGACGACGGCATCCGCCACCGCCTTTAACTCCTCTTCCACCTTGTCCAGCACGCGGCGGATGTCTTCGGCGGCGGATTCGTCAATGTCGAATCGCACCCCGCCGATGAGGTTCGACGAGTAGTGCTTTCGGTTGCCGGTGATGCGCTCCATGAGCCACATGACGGGCTCTCGGATGCGCCACACCTGCATGAGGATGGTGTCGAATCCGATGATGTGACCCGCCAATCCGACCCACAGGAGGTGACTGTGGATGCGCTCCAGCTCCAGCAGGAGCGAGCGGATATACTTCGCCCGCATGGGTACTTCGATGCCTACCGCATCCTCGACTGCCTGGCAGTATCCGCACGAGTGGACCTGCCCGCAGATTCCGCAGATCTGCTGGGCAACGAATGGAATCTGATTGTAATTCAGCTCGCTGTCCCCGAGCTTCTCGATCGCCCGATGGTTGTAGAAGCCGCGGTAGTCCGACCCGACGACCTTCTCTCCGTCCATGAAGAGCCTGAAACACGCCGGCTCTTCCAGGACAGGGTAGAACGGCCCGAGCGGGATGACGGTCGTGCCCTCGGGGGCTTCCATGTGGGGAGGCGCATTCTGAGGCTCGAAGGGAAATCGCTGATTATAGGTGAACTCCTTGCGAAGCGGGTGGATACCATTCGGGAAATCGTCTGACAGTACCAGCCTGCGCTGATCAGGATGGCCCACGGGAGTTACTCCCAACAGATCGAACGCTTCCCTCTCGGTCCAGTTCGCGGCAGGAACTTCCGGCGTGATCGAGGGCACTCTCAGGTCATCCGTGGGAACGTGGGACTGGAGGACCAGGAATTTCTTGTGCTCATCGAAGGAGATGATATAGGAAACCCGGAAGTCGTTAGTCTTCTGACGCATGTCGGTGGCAACGCTGATGACCAATCGCCCGCCCAACTGATTCACGGCATGCTTTGCAACCGACGGCAAAGCGTCCCGGGGAATGGTTACCACGAACTGATCCTTCACATGCTCCTGATAGTTATCCAGGATATCCGGAAAATTCGTCCATAGGTCTAGGAGAAACTCCTGATGTTTCACTTTATCCTCCCGGCCGCGGTTCCTTTCGGGACCAGGCGTATCAACATTTCCTCAATATATCCCGCGGCGCTAATGACTTCGTCGCACATGGCTGCTCCCTGACGAACGTCTTTCGGCTGGACCGCCAGCACGAAGCAATTGCAGCTCAATTCTCGCTCCAGATATTCCATCGTCATCTTCAGCGGAGCTCGATGGGTATCGAATCCGGAACTCCGCAAGTCCCCGGTCTCCAGGAGAGCCAGGTTCCCCGGTTTTCCGCCGAAATCCACAGCATCAACGAACAACACTGTGTCCGGCCCTATCTCTCGAATCTTCCAAGTGTCACACTCCGGCGATGCTCCACTTTCGATCACGTGCTCGAAGCCCGCCGTCTCCAGCAGTCGAGCAGCGAAAGGGCCGACTCCATCATCACCATGGTCGTCAGCGCCCACGCCGATGACCAGCACAATTCCTGACAGTCTCGAGGCCAACTCGTCTTTCACGCTAGAGCTTCAGTTCCGGCAGCGAGCGCATCTGCTGATAGGTGAATACCGGGCCCTCTGTGCAGAGATAGACATGGTTCACACAGCAATGCCCGCACTTGCCCACGCCGCATTTCATGTAGCGCTCGAGGCTCGTGACAATCCGATCCTCGGAGAACCCCGTCCTCAGGAGGCTGATGGTCACGAACTTGATCATGATCGGCGGCCCGCAGGTCAGGGCAACCGTCTTCTTGGCATTCACCTTTATCTTGTCCAGCAAGACGGTAACCACCCCGACGTCGCAATCCCATTCATCACATCCGATGTCAACCGTCTGGAGCAGGTGCATGTCTTCGCGCTGCTTCCACTTCTCGAGGTCATACTTGAAATCGAGGTCCGCAGGCGTCCTGGCACCGTAGAGCAGCCAGAACTCCCCGTATTCCTCGCGATTGGCCAGGATCTGGAGGATCGCCGGCCTGAGAGGAGCAAGCCCGCACCCGCCGCTGACAACCAGGATATCATTTCCTTTTATCTCTTCCAGCGGCCAGCAGTTGCCCAGCGGCCCGCGTATGCCGACCTGCCCGCCTTTCTTCAGCTTGTGCATGGCCTGGGTGACTTTCCCCCGAGCCACGACCGTCAACTCGAAGAACGACTTCTCCAGGGGACTGGACGCAAATCCGATGGGCGCTTCTCCCGCGCCGAAGACCGTGACTTCCACGAACTGGCCCGGCTCGAAGCTGAATGACTTGGCGTAGTTCTTATCCTCGAACGCAAGCCGGAATGTCTTGGTGTCCGGCGTCTCGTCAATAATATCCTCGATCACCGCAATCATAGGAACATAGAGGTTCCCGCTCGGCTGATCGGTGACACCCCACATTTTCCTCGGTTTGGCAGCAGTAAGAACCATTGTTTACACCTCGGCCGCTTTCTCTTGAGGTTCGAAGTACTTCGGCATGGCCCGCCGAAGTCGCTTGATGACGGTCGGCACTCCAAGGTCGGCGAGACACGTGAATACGCATCTGCCGCATCCGACGCAGCCGTGCCTTCCATCTCGCACGATGTACGGGTAGCTCGCCTTATGATAGAAGCGCCTCAAAATCCGGCTTCCCGGGGTCGGCCTGGGATTGTATCCGCTCGCTTCACGTGTGAAGCCGGCGAACTGGCAGGAATCCCACGACCGGCTTCGGACATACGAGCCATCCGCCAGCTTGATTTCATCCACTGTATAGCAGGTGCATACCGGGCAGAGATTCGTGCATGCGCCGCATCGGAAGCAGGTTTCGGCGATCTCTTCCCATACCTCCTCGGGCACATCATTGTTGGATATGTAGTTGATGGCCTTCGCTATGTAGGCTTGTGTCTCGAACAGGGAGTCGGCCTGGAGCTCGATCTGTTTCCTCTCAGCGAAGTCCTTCGGCTGAGCCTTGCCGAGCATATATGCCCCCGGCGCACATGCCTCGCGGCCCTTGTCATTGCCGATCTCCACCAGGAAGCGATCGCCCAGGTCGGTAAGCTGGACATCGAACCCGGCATCGAGATACGGACCGGCGTCACAGCACATGCAGAAACACTCTTTCCTCGGCGGCTTGCCGCATACGAGGCTGAAAAGGACCGTGTTGTCCAGGCGAGCTTTGTAGTACGGATCAACGATCGGGTTGCTGAAGAATCGCTCCTGGAACCGTATCGCCGTCACGTCACACGACCGAATCCCGACTATGGCCTGCATGGGCGCCTCTATCCCGCCCTCCACCTCCACGGACTTGCCGGTCTTGTACCGGAACATATCCTCGTAATGAGGCAGCAAGAAGCGTTTCGGAGGGTAGATGTCATGGCCGTACTCCCACACGATGTCTTTGGGCGACTCGATAACATCGAACATTACATCGCCGCCGAAGAATCGCTTCGGGGCAATCAGGCGCATCTTACTCGCCACGCTTGCGAAGAACATCAGTGCGTCCGACTTCTTGAGAATCAGAGCGTCAGTAGTTTTCATTTCACCGCCTCAACCTTGACCGACAACCCTTTGTAGATCGGGACGCCGGATTCTGGATCGCATTCATACGATGCGAGCGCATTTGGGGAATCGCCGCCGAAATAGTGAGGGACATGGATACATCCGCGCCTAACCGAGTCCGACAGCAGCAGTCGGCGCGTGAGTGTCCCCGACTTCGAGGATATTTTGATAAGAGCCCCGGCCCTCAGACCGAGCTTCTCGGCGTCTGCCTCGCCCAACTCAGCGTAGGTCTCCGGATACTCCCTTGCCAGGACAGAGCTTCTGCATGCCACACTGCCGGTATGCTGAGGGAAGATAGCCCGGCTCGACACCAATTTCAGCGGGTACGCATCATCCTGCTCAGGAACATCAACCGCCGAGACCGGAATCAGTTTGGGGATCACGCCATTCAGCGGCACCTGGTATCCCCACGACTCGCCGGCTTTCTCGTATGATATGCCTCTGTACAGAGTGACGCCGGTCGCGATCTCATTCAGCACTTTTTTCGGATCTCGCTGCATATTCGTGCCGAGTTCCGCGGCAATATCGGCCATGATATCGAGATCCGACCTCGATTCGCCGATGGGCTCGAGGACCCTGCGCACGCATTGAGCGCGCCTCTCGATGTTGGTGAAAGTCCCATCTTTTTCGAGGAACGAGCAGGCAGGGAAGACAATGTCCGCCAACTTCGCGGTTTCGGTCATATAGAGATCGGCGACCGCCAGGAAATCGAGCTTCTCGAGGGCGGCCGAAGTCGCTTTGGAGTTCGGCGCCGAGAGCGCCACGTTCTCGCCGAATATCATCATTGCCTTGAGGTCGCCGGATTGGATCATATCAACCGCCGACATGCCGACCTCATCGGCCAGCTCGCAATCCCACACTATACCCCAGAATTTCCTCGAAGTCGGGTCGGAAAGCATTCCGTAGCCGGGCAGGAAATCGTGCGCCATGCCCATTTCCGATGCGCCCTGCGCATTTGCCTGGCCTCTGAGCGGCACAATGGATCCTCCGAGGAGGGTCGCTATGTTCGCCAGGGCCTTGACGATCTCGCTGGAGTTCGCCTGCTGCATAACCCCCAGGCCGAACATGACTACCAGCGGAGGATTGTGTGCAATAGTCTCCGCCGCCTCCTTGACCACCTCGGTATCCACCGCCAACTGGCCGGGGCCGATGCTCTCCAGGGAGTTTCTCAGCTCCTCGAAGCCAAGGAGTTCGGTGGAGGAATCGGTACACAGCTTCAGATCGAGGATCGCTCGAAGAAGCGCCCGCATCCACAGCAGGTCGGTTCCCGGCTCAGGATGTATGTATGTGCTCGCAAGAGGCGCGAGCTTCGAATCTCTCGGATCGAGGACGACTATCTGACAGCCGTTCTCTATGGCATCCAGAATGCGAGAGCCTATGTGAGGAAGCTGCTCCATTACGTTCGCTCCCACGATCAACATCGAGCCCGCATGGGCGATGGTATTCAAGTCAACCTGGGAAGCCGAAGTGCCGATGGTCGCAAGCAGCGCGCCGGTGGCGGAAGCATCTGCGAACCGGCTGCCCGAGTCTACGTTCGGGGTCTTTATGATGCTCCTGGCAAACTTGGCAAGCGAATAGCATTCCTCGTTGGTGAGCTTGCCCGAGCCGATGATGCCGATCTCCTTGGGGTGGCACTGCCTAAGCGAAGAAGCGGTGTAGGCGATGGCCTCTTTCCACGAGGTGGGTTCGAGGTGCTTGCCCTTTCGGATGAGGGGAGTTCGAAGTCTTTCTTCTCCAAGCAGGGCCGGCAGGGCATTCCAGCCCTTGATGCAGAGTCTTGCGGTACTGACGGGGTGGTGTGCACTGGGAGAGACGCCGGATATGCGGCCGCCCTCCTGCCGCACATACATCGCGCATCCGCAACTGCACAAACCGCACGTGGTTAGAATCTGATCCATCGAGCACCTCCTGACACGGAGCTAGGCCTCTAGGGCCGGGATGGCATATTAATCACTTTCTGATACAGCGAACAACGTTTGGTTACAAGTGAATACAATTCAAGGCCCCAATCTCTAGATGAACGAAGCGGGATTGGCGGCCACTTAACGTGCTTTATTGCTTGCTTAACCCACTCTTATACACCGCGCTACGGAAATAGCAATGTTTAGTCAATCGCTAGTGTAACGGGCGTTGTTTAAGATAAGGTTAAGTAAACGTTACGAGACGCTAAGTTTACATTAAAAATAGGTAAAGCGGCGTGAGGGGACACCTGACCAGCCGGTCCGCCGTCTGCTGAAGCAGCAGATCGCCGATCTTGTGGCCGAGGGCATCATTCACAAGCTTGAAGCGGTCAAGATCGAGGAACATCACCGCCAGGGCACCCTGATTACGCCGAGCAGCAACGATCTTCTGGTTGAGGCGATCGCTGAAAAGGAGAGGTTCGGCAGGCCCGTCAGGAAGTCATGGGTCGCCCGGTTCTCGAGTTCCTCTCTCATGAAAAGCAGCTCATCCTGCAGGCTATGATGTTGAGTAGTGTCCAGGCATGACATTATGAGATTCAGAAGCTCCGACTGCTTCACCGGCTTAACCAGGTAGTGGCTTATGTGCAAATCCTGGCAGCGGGTGCCGTCGCCCGGCCGGCCCGCGGAAGTCACATTCCTGGCGGTTACTGCGCTTGCAGAAGAGTTATTCCGTTTGGGCATAAGACGGCAAGGGAGGAGTTGGCAGCAGGGACAGCGATGAGCTTGCGAACGGGGCCTGGGGCCGTCCAAGCGGCGAGGGTGTTTCCTTCTGAGTCGAGAACGAAGACATGCCCGTCCTCCGTGCCGGCGCAGATATCAGGAGTGCCGTCGCCATTCACGTCGGCGGTCACCAGGGTGAGAACCGGCTCGCCGAGGTCTCGGCGCCAGAGTCGCGTGCCGTCGCTCTTGAGGGCATTCACATAGAAGCTCAGCGACCCGGCGATGACTTCGGAATTGCCATCGCCGTCGAGATCGGCGAGCGCAAGGCTGGTGATTTCATCGCCGGTGCTATAGAGCCATCGGCGCTTGCCGGCTGCATCCAGCGCCTGGATGCAGGCATCCGCCCCGCCGAAGTAGGCTCCCGACTTATCGGCGACCACGCAATTTGCATGAGGGCCCACCGGCCTGTAACTCCAAAGCTGAGTCCCGTCCGGCTTGATTGCATTCCAGGCATAGTACTCCGTGCCGCAGATAACCTCCTGGCAGTGATCTCCGTCGAGATCAACGGCGGTTGCGGCGGTTGCGGCATGGAGGATCTCGAACGCCCAGAGCTGATTCCCTTTGGAATCGAAGGCGTAGTAGTGCCAGGCCTCTGATCCGACGATGAGCGCCCGATTGCCGTCGCCCGACAGATCAGCCGACGTGAAACACACGGCCGAACTAGGAACCTTGAAGAACGGGAGTTCGTGCTTCCACAGCATATTCCCGAATTGGTCGAGAAGGAAGACCATCGCGTTCGACGTCCCGACTGCAATGCAAAGCGGCTGATCTTTGTCCAGCCTGCCGGCCCAGACGGCACGCACCTCACTGCCGGCGTCGAACTCCCAGCGAGGCTTAAGATCACTGCCTAGAGCATAGACCTTGCCGTCGGCACTGCCGGCATAGACACCATCTTCGTCGCCGGCTATGGCGACTAACCGGGACTTGGAGAACTTGGCGACCGACGCCAGACCGGTCGGACTCGTCGGACGTATCAGACTCGTCGGACTGGAAACCGGGTGAGGCTTCGGCAAAACGACATCTTGCGGGATGGGTATCTCCACCGACTCGGGGGAATCGCTCCGCAACAGGGCTCTGCCGCCGACGGTGAGATAGGTCGCATTTCCGAGCACTATCCGCTCGCGGGAGAGCCAGTACATTTGGGCGTCGGTCTCGATGCCCGGAGCGATCGTGTCGGAATTCGAGCGGACGCCTGCCAACTCCCCCGATCCGAGCAAGACCGCGGATTCGCCCGCTCTCTCCGCCCCAATCGGGACCTCGCCCTTGCCCTCGGTCGTAAGGATATTCAGGAAGAAGACTCTTCCTCCGGCAGGGAGCTTCTGAGATCGGACCTGCTGCAGGGTATGGATCACCGGCTCGGCGTACTTGTAGCCCTTCCAGTTTTGGCCGATGACGGGGTCGTCCGAGGAGCGAAGTTGAGCGCCGTCCAGATTTCGAATCGAGAATGACGGCCCTTTCTGCGTGACTCGGAAGAGATTCCCCGACAGATCGGGACTGCCCACGGTGTGCCACTGGCATCGGAAGCTGTAGTCGTCGGTCGTCTGGACCCGAACTTCGTCTATGACTACGAACGTCCTGTCCTTATCCCAGAGTATGTTCCGCCTCCAATCGGCGCCCGCGTAGTCATGGGTCGTGGTTCGGGTGAATCCCGCATGTTTGAGATCGGCAACCAACTCGTTCTCGCAGAAGGTGGGAGGGAGCGACGCCTGACCGTCCTTGAAGACGAGCATCGCGTTGTGGAACTTCGGCAGCGACTTGATGTAGTCGCAGTCCGCCAGCCAGATTCGACCTCGATCGGTGAATCGGAGAATAGAGTTGCCGTCATAATGGCCGTGATAGCACCCGTTGATGCCATCCAGCAGCAGATACGGCCGCGTGGGATCGAATGACGTGCGGAAGGTGATCTTGTCGAACGTTCGCTCCTGCGGAACAATGCCCTTGTAGTGGGCATGAAAGAGCGGATCGGTGGGCAGGCACTTCACCCCGAGGAGGTCGGTCGGCTCGACGGGCGGAATCTCCGCCGCGAGTCCGCTCAATCCCGAGACCGGCCGGACCTCCCGCCCCTTCCGAATCGCCCACATATATCGGCCGTGACGCTCCACATTCAGGAGATAGGACAAGACCGCCATCTCGGAGCTCGGGTTGAACCCTCCCACGTCGCCGAAACTGGCCTGGTAGCCCAGGTTGTCCGTGCACATGATGGCCAGGTCACCGGCGGTTCGCGCTTTGCCGGACTTGAACCAGGAGTAATCCGGCCGAGTCGTCGCATAGCGGCACATGTGCCTTTCGGTGATCCACTGGTAGCCGGAGCAGTCCTCCTGGGACTTGAATGACTTCATCTGCTCCCCAAAGCACCAGTCGGCCATCTGAAGCCAGCGCCGGCCGTCCGGGATGTCATAGTACTTGCTGAAATACTGCCCAGCCGCGAGCCATCCCTGCCCCTCGAAGGTCCAGTGGTTCGTGCGGATAATCGGATTCTCGATGCCTCGTACATACCCATGCTGCTCCCAGTAGGAGATATAGTCTAAAATAATACTATTTATCCGCTGGCGGTCCTGAGCACTCAGCGAAGGGCTTTCCTCGACGTTATCCCACGCCATAATCAGCGGACCGAACAGGAAATCGGCGGCTGCACCCCATGGCCCGCCGAAGCTCCCCTGACCTTCCTTGCTGAGCTCCTCGGCGAGGAACAGGAGATCGCGAAACAGCCGTGCATAGCCCTCCTTGCCGCTCTGGGAGTAGGAATTGCCCGCATAGACAATGGGGTTGAACATCCCGCCCTGGACTCCGTTGAGGAAGGCGGCCTTGGTGTCCTCCAGTCGCTTCGCAATGTCGGCGTCAGACGGATCCACTGACAGAGATGGAACGGCCTTCAGCACCTCTTTCGAGAATTCGGCCTCGAACGTTCGAGGGATGGCGATGGTCTCCCCCTGCGGAAGCTCGGCGCAGAAGCGATCAACCGCCCGCGAGATGCCTTTCAGATCGCTGCCGGTGAGGAGGATCACGTTGACGCCTGTGCCCCAGGGGTCGTGAATCGTGCGGATGATATAGCAGCCCTTGCCGGGGTATGTGGTATCAACCATGCAGTAACCCCGGAAGCATAATTGAGTTACCAGGCCGCTGGATTGCTGGTTGCCCAGAAGGATGACGTTCGCATCGGGAGTGGCCTTCGGCTCGCCGTTGCTGCTTGCGAACTCCGAATCTTTCCTGATTGGGATGGAAGCGCCCGCGGCCGCCCTGATCTTCTCCGCCAGCGCCTGAAATTCGGGCCGGTCGGGGGCGACGATCACGGCTTCGGGGACGCCCTGGCTGACCAAAACCGTGTCGAGGACGAACGGCTTCCTTTCGGGGGACTCGCCTGCCTGAGCAGCCAATGCCAGGCAGGCGAATATCAGAAGAGTCATCACATGACGGCTGCATCTCAATTCGAGGAGCACCTTTCCATCGAAGCTGACTACTCCGTTTTTCACCATTCATGGCGGCTGCACCTTCACGATCTAGTCTCGCCACCCGTTTCCGGCTTTCCCTTCGAATCGAAAGTGTGTTATAATGAGATATGCGGCCTGTCCCTATCCCGGGTCAAACCGAGACGGGACGGACCGTTTTTTGTTGTCTCCCCGATTATTACCGATTGTCGCAATGCGCCATCCCGGGCGTGGGGTACATGGGCTATTTCAAGGACACCGAGTGGAATATCCTGGGTATTTGGGAGCAGGAGAATCGGCCAAATGAGGGTTGCCTGCTGGAGCATGTCCCAGCCCCAGCAGGCACGCCATCACTGTGAAAGCAATGATTTCAGATAGCTGATCCTCCACCCAAAGCTATCCTGCGCCTGACAATATACAGGAGGAATAGGCGGCTGTTCTTGTTCGGGCTGTGTCTCCGACGTGGTGAGTTGCCTTGCAATCAATGCCCTTGCGGAATCTGCCGGCAGTCGGCGGAGAGTCAGGATGCGCAATGAGTACGCAGGCTCCAGTCTTATTACCAAGCCCTTCTTCACCGATTGCCAACTAGGTATATTTTCAGGAATGTACTGTGTATCTCCGACGAAGACCTTCACAGTCCCATCCGGTGAGGTTGCTTCGCTTGCGGTGGGATTGTAGAGCTCCCTATGACGATCATAGACGCTCTCAAGCCATGCCGATTGCTCCGGAGACAGACTGCCCAATTCCCGTGTTTTCAAATCAAAAGCACTGGATGGAAATGGACTCTTGCTTGCCTGGAGGGAAGTGTTTCCAACAGGCGAAAGTAATTGCATTATCTGTCCGGTCAGCCAGTTTATCTCACTTCGAGGATCGGAGGGGGCGTTACTTATTGAGCAGGAAAGCCGTCGTTCCCCGTTCTGCAGTGGACGCATATTCTGGCTCCCCTGACCCTTTCTCTCCTTCCATTCCCCCAGGGAAATGGCAGTGTGGCTGCCGTTAACTGTCCCGACAAAACAATCGAGGTCGGACTGACTGGTATACTTCTTCATCTGATCGCGCTCTTGGTCGGTCACCAAATCGACAGCGACCTCTCTCATATCCCCATTCTCTGGCAACTCGAATGTCACGGACAACCTCGGAACTACCCCCATAGCAAGGTGTTGGTCAGCCACCAAGCTGGGCGGCACCCATCCAAGGGTCCCGCCTGCAAAGCCGAGTAGTCTTTCCCTTAAAGCTTCTCTACTATCCAACAGAAGTATCTCTCCGCTAGCTAGGCGTTCAAGGTCCTGGTATGTGAGCGAGCAAATGATCTCCAGATTCCCTGTGCGGAAACTTTGCCTGGTTTCCAACAACTTGCCAGCATCTCCATCCCCAGCATTGCATTGGATCGCCAAAGAAGACAGGGCGAGTGCAAGTCCAATCACAACCAATAACTGGTTTTTTCGCATTATGATACTGATCTCCTTCCGAGGGGTTTCTCTGAATCGCTAGTCACATTCTACAATATCAGAGGTGCCAACGTAAACCACCCCATCCATTCCCCACTCCGCCAAACATGAAACCTTAACGTTGCCATCTTCGTCCTTACAGGTGGTGGTCCCGGTGGAACTCCACTTTAGCTGTACCCCACAACCATACACGCACAGCTGATAGCCGTCACCCACAGTTGCACAATACCAAGTCTTTCCTCCTGAGCCAACTTCAAAGACCGTACTGCAGTCACAAGCCTCTGCATTGTAGGTGTTCTCGTATATCTGCCAGCTTATGCTTACTTCCTGATACTGAGGCCCCCCAGAGTGATTGCATGCAAAGCAATTATCGAATGGTTCAGAGTTCTTTGATTTGGGGAGCGGCCCAGAAGGGCACGTCTCGCAGGTCCCACAATCGGAATCCAGTGAATCCAACCCCGAGTCCATTGGAACACATGCATACACAGGGCTCAGTATAAGAAGAATACAGCATATTGCCAATGCCAGAATCCCAACGTATCTCATTGATCTCCTCCTTGACCTACCTTACTCTCTCGGGCGAGAATTGCGTTCGCAGCCTTGGTTCCGGGGAAAAGCTGAAACAGGTCCTTCATCGCTTCGTTGCGTTCGGAGAGTTTCCCGGCCCTGCCTAGAGCGATGACCCTCCATGCGGCAACTCTTGCCACCCATTCCCTAGTTTCATCCTGGGGGATACCAGATGAGGTCAGGTCTTGGTACACCTGAGTGAGCACAATGGCTGCTTCGAGCGGTGGCTGGCTGCAAAAGGTTGTTAGTGCATATACGTTCGCTGCCTCCGCCTTCACTTGCCCCAAAGATATCCATGGGAACTGCTCCTGGGACTGTTCTGCCAGTCTGGCGCAGTCTAGAGCCTCCCCCAGCTCTTGCCTGGCGGCGGTCGCCTTTCCCAAGCGGCGCAGCGCAACGCCTCGCCCAAGATGCAGCAGAGCCTGCAGTTTTGGGTGCAAGCCGGAATAATCTGTGATGGCGGAGCGATATACCTGCTCGGCTTCAGTCCACCGCTGTTCTAAAATGTACGTTTCACCTATTCCTGCTTTGGCAAATGCCGCATAAGAAGCGGTGGAGGCATTGTGCCCCAAATCGCTGGCAACTGATTCGAGTTTTTCGCGGGCCGATACCAGCCGCTGCTCAGCCTCTTCTTTCCTGTCGGCGGGTACCAGAGAATTGCCGGCAAAATCGGCGCTCTCAGGTAAGCCAACTTTGAAGTATTTGGATATGTCCAGAAAAGCATAGTTGACCAGGCTCTGGGCTTGGCCAGCCTGCGTTTGGTCTGGATGATTGGCAGCCTGCAGGAAATACCCCTGGGCCTCGTCCAAGTTGCCGTTGCTTTGAGAGAAATAACCAAGCCGCCTTAAAGCATCCGCTGCTTTCGAGGTATCTGGGTACGAGGCGAGTGTCTTCTCAAAGAGCTTTTGTGGATCAGGCTCTCCCAGTCGAATGGCAAGATATGCCCGGCGCAATGACGCTTCCGGAGCTTCCGCAGATTGGGGAAAATCGCGGACGATCCTGTCAAACAGGTCAGCGGCTTGCTTGGCGCCGTTTTGTTCCAAAGCCTGGAAAGCCGCCCTTTCCAAGTCCTTCGCGGTGCCTGCTGAATAGCAGCTTACAGTTACTGCCAGCAGTACCACGACCCATGTGATTCGGTGCACCATAGACTTCCTCCTCATGAAAGGCTCTAAGTTTCCTAACGAGTATACCCCCCCCAATACCTGTCAAGCGATATTTTAGTGAACGTTTCGTCATATGTTCTTCACGATTGATGCGTCACTTCCTCTGGTGTCATCCTCTCGCAGGAATCGGGACTGTGCGTGGGTAAGGAACCATCGTGACTGCAACGCTCATCGTGCCGATAGTCGCCGCCTCGCTGATGCCGGGGTTTGTGAGAAGCCCGTGGTTCGGGGAGCAGGTTCGCGAGGAGAAGACGGAATCCGGCGTTCGGATGCTCTTCAACGCGCCTGCCGAGATCAATCCCGACCGGCCGACCCTGCTGATCATCTACACGACCCCGAACGGCAATACCATCGAGCAGACGATGGGATGCGCGATGATCCCCGATCTCGACTGGCATTTCGACATCCAGCATATCGCAGCTCAAACCCGCGTGCTTCGGCAGATCGAGAAGCGGAACGTCATTCTGGTCTGCATGGAGGCGGAGGGTCGGAGCTGGCCTACCTGGCGGCAGCATCATCCGGATGACATCATCCGCAAGCTCGTGGAAGAGGTCGCGGGGCGGATGCCCGGATCGTCGGTAAGCATCGCGCTAACCGGTCACAGCGGCGGCGGGAGCATGATCTTCGGGTTCATCAACGCCTGCGAGGCGATCCCCGACCAGGTCGAGCGAATTGTCCTCCTCGATGCGAACTACGCCTATTCGGACGAGCAGCATCACGGCGACAAGCTCCTCCAATGGCTCGCAAAGCCGGATCATCACCTGGTCGTGATGGCCTACGACGATCGCCGGATCGAGCTTGACCGGAAACTAGTGGTCGGCCCGACCGGCGGCACCTTCCGCGCGACCCATCGGATGATCAGCCGATTCGAGAAGGAGTTGCCGCTGAACCACACGTCATTCGACGATTTCGACCATTACTCTGCGCCTTCCGCTGACTTCTGGATTCATCGGAATCCCGAGAACAAGATTCTGCACACGGTGCTGGTTGGAGAAATGAACGGTTTTCTGAGAGCGTTCACCGGCGAAGACCCTGGCGGGCCACGGGCGTACACCAAGTTCATCCAGCCGGCGGGAGTGTTCCAGGATAGCATTCCCCCGCATCCCAAGCATGCGGAGGGCGGTACGGCGATCATGGAGCGGGTGGCCGACCTCCCACGAGACAAGCGCGAGGAAGTCCTCTTATCCGAGTTCAAGGCGGGCAATCTGCCGGAGTTCCTGCGGGGATTCAAGACCATTCGGGTGAAGGCGACCGATTCGAAGGGGCGGAAGCACACGGCGGTTTACCAGGTCACGCCCGACTACCTCGCCGTCGGCTCGGATGAGGATTTCGTGCGCACACCCCTTGCTCCCATGACCGCTCAACCGATCGCCGATGCCTTCGGGTGCTCGCTCCCCACGCGGAAGATGGTCAATGACATCTACGAGCAGGCGGAGGTCAAGCTGGAGCCGAAGCCGTTGACCGAGAAGCGGGAGGCGGTCGAGACCTTCACCCAGCACAACGAGATCATCGAGGGCCAGAGGGCCTGGAAACCGCTTGGGGCGCTGGTCGCCGGCATCAAGAAGGACGTTGTGATCACGAACATGCTGCTCGAAAAGCCGGATCACGTTGCGATCTACGGCTGGCACAAGCTTGACGGCATACCGATTCAGCCGCTGACGACCGTTCACATCAACTGGTACGTGGACTACAGCCATGGGATTCGGCTGGTGAAGCGCTCGATGCTGGTAGACGGCAATCCCCGAGACATCCGCGATATCCTCGCCGACCCCGACCTCTGCATCCTCCTCAGCGATGAAGGACCGATCCCCAAGCCCCACTACTAATCTGCGAGAACTATCCGCCGAAGCTGGAATCGCACTCCCGCGCCGCTGGCGGGGTCAAGCCGCAGGCCGATGAATGGTGTGCCGGTGCTCGGCCACGAGAGGATGTCCGACACGTCAATGGACGCACTCCCGCTTGAAGGCCAGGTCATGAGAGCAGAGGCAAACCCCGTGTACTCGGGCATCCGCGCCGTGGCCCAGTAGATCTCCATTTCGCCCTCACTATCGGCCAGCTTTCCTTCAATCGTGATTCGCTTGATCTGCTTCATCGGGATCTGAACCTTCGACAGCACGATCTTCGGATCGCCGCCGGTCGTCTCGAACCACGTGCCCTCGGCTGTTCGCTCCTCGATCTTTATGTTGTCCAGCCCCAGTTGATCGGTCGGGATCCCATCCTTGGTGAAGTCAAAGACATACGGCATGCTCACCTTGGGCACGTCGAGGCTCTCGCCGAACGGGTACTTCTTGGGCTCTTTGGATGGCCAGGACTTCGACTCGTTCTCCTTCGCGACTTTGAGTTCTTCGGGGGTGAGAACGCTCCATGACGCGATCTCCTCTGCGCTGGGGAGACCCTCGAACGGCGACTTCCTGCCCAGCGAATCGGCGATGGCGTTCAGGAACCCGAAGCCGTGCTGCTTCGATGGCTCGATGCACGCGCCCTCGCCCCACTCGTTCCACGCCTCGACCATCACAACCGGCGACGCCGGGTTGACATGCTTCAGCGCGCCCTTGAGCATCCGTTGGAACGCCTCGGGAGAATTATCGATGTTCATGAAGGCTTTCTCCACGCCGGCGCGGGGTCGGTCGTCCCAGCCGGAGAACGTCGTGGGCCAGTATGGGATACCGGCTTTCGCGCTCACGCGCTCCAGGTTGGGGTAAACGTAGTCGGCCATCATATCGGCCAGATCGGGATAGGGCACGGCGGGAGTATCCCAGGTAACGCTCGGCGGGCGCATCCAGCAATAAGTGTAAGCGCAGAAGGCATCGAAGCCGAGATTCTTCAGCTTGGCCATGTAAGCAGGCGAGTTGCTCGGATAGACCGCCACCAGGTACAGATCGGTGAAGCCTTTCTCTTTGGCGCGCTTGCGCATGGCCGCGAGGGTGTCCCTCACCCCATCCTCCCCGCCGAAGCCGAGCAGGGTGTTGATCTCATAGATCATGAACACCGGGCGGTTGTTGATGCGCAGGTAGTTCGGCCTGTGGAAGTACCTGGCGCAGAGGAGGTCGGTCATGGCGAGCATGGCCGGCTTCGATTGATCGAGCGGCTTGATCCACCACGGGCCGCCGTGATTGCACCAGTGAACGCAGAACTTGACATCGCGGTTCTTCTTGGCCCGCAGGAAGCCCTTGTCAAGCGAATCCTGAAGGAACTCCTGACCGGCGTTGTAGTACCAGTCGAATGCGATGAAATCTATGCCGTGGGTGGACATCCAGGGGATGTAGTAGGCCCAGAGTCGGGGGTCGGAGTCGTTATAGAACCCGCATGCCGCACGAGGGACGGCAGCCTTCATGATGGCCGACCGCCATTCGCTGGATTCCCCGGCAGGATTCCCCGCCGCGCGATACCAGCCGGGGAAGTAGTAAACTCCAACCAATGCTCTTTCCTTTCCGGCAACGCAGGAGCCTAGAAGAACGAAGAGCAAAGCAATCCCACATATGGTTCGCATCAGCATCATACTAGCACAAAATCGCGATTCAGAGAACACGGAAGCACGGAAACCCAAGCAGGACACGGAGTCAATACTGAGTGAGGGCTTGACTCGGGGGCGCTGCCTGTATATACTCAACCCAATAGAGGAAGAATGTATCCCAAGCCTGCCGAGAGGTGTCCCTGTGGCCGATGTCCCTGACATCATCCAGAAACTCGTGGACCAATTCCATGAGAACCGTGACCAGTACCTGAGCGCTGCCTACAACGAAGAACAGACCCGCGCGGAGTTCATCAACCCGTTCTTCGAGGCGCTCGGCTGGGACGTGACTAACAAGGCCGGCAACTCACCGGCGTATATGGACGTGGTTTTCGAGGGCAGTCTGCGCGTGGATGAGATCGCAAACGCCCCCGACTATACCTTCCGAGTGGGGCCGGCGCGCAAGTTCTTCGTTGAGGCCAAGAAGCCGGACGTACCCATCAACTTCCATCCCGACCCTGCCCGCCAGATACGCCGTTACTCCTGGACCGCCAAGCTTCCCCTGGGTGTGCTCACCAACTTCCATGGGTTCGCGGTCTACGACTGCCGCGTTCCCCCTAAGCCCAGCGACCAGGCGAGCCATGCACGCCTGAAGTACATAAAGTACACGGAATATCCGCAGAGATGGGATGAGATCGCCTCCATATTCAGCAAGGATGCCGTATGGAAAGGGTCGTTCGACAAGTACGCTGTAACCGAGAAAGGGAAGCGGGGCACGGCGGAGGTAGACCAGGAGTTCCTGAAGCAGATCGAGGAATGGCGCACCATTTTGGCTCGCAACCTCGCGCTCCGAAATCCGCAGCTTGGGGTGCGGGAACTAAACTACGCGGTGCAGAGCACGATTGACCGCATAGTTTTCCTGCGGATGTGCGAGGATAGAGGCATCGAGCCGCAGGGGCAGCTCCTGGGAAGGACAAGCGGCCCGAATATACACGGCAGACTGGTTGACCTCTACATCTCCGCGGATCACAAGTACAACTCTGGTCTCTTTCACTTCAGCGAGGAGAAAGGTCGAGTCGAGCTCCCGGATACCTTCACCCCCGCCCTCAAGATAGATGACAAAGTGCTGAAGGATATGATCGCCGGGCTCTATTATCCAAGAAGCCCTTATGAGTTCTCCGTGATCGGCGCGGACATCCTCGGCAGCGTGTATGAGCAGTTCCTCGGCAAGGTGATCCGGCTCACTCCGGCGCACACAGCCGTGGTTGACGAAAAGCCGGAGGTCAAGAAGGCAGGCGGAGTCTACTACACCCCGACGTATATCGTGGATTACATAGTCAAGAACACAGTCGGCAAGCTCTGCGAGGGCAAGACGCCGAAACAGGTGGAGAAGCTCAGGATACTCGACCCGGCCTGCGGGTCAGGGTCGTTCCTCATCAATGCCTATGCCTTGCTCCTGAACTGGCATCTGGATTACTACGTGAAAAACGATCCGATGAAGCACAAGAAGGAGGTCTACCGCATCTCCGACAGCGAATGGCGGCTCACGACCAAAGAGAAGAAGCGGATACTCCTGAACAATATCTACGGCGTGGATATAGACAGCCAGGCGGTCGAGGTCACCAAGCTCAGCCTGCTGCTTAAGGTGCTGGAAGGCGAGAGCCGAGACACGCTGGACATCTCGCTGTCAATGTTCCATGAGCGCGCCCTGCCCGACCTGGCGAACAACATCAAGTGCGGCAACTCGCTGATCGGTATGGACTTCGATACCACGGGCCTGAGCGAGGACGAGATTCGGCGCATCAACCCGTTCGATTGGAACAGAGGATTCCCGGCGATCATGAGCAGAGGCGGTTTCGATGCAGTGATCGGCAATCCGCCGTATGTGAGACCACACAATCTAGATCCCGCCGCCAAACGGTATTTCTGGAAGCATTACAGCACCTTCCTCCAGAAGTCGGACCTCTACTGTTGCTTCATAGAGAAATCGATCTGCCTTCTCAGAAACAGTGGGGAGTTCGGATACATCGTGTCCGATGGCTGGCTGCGATTGGATAGCTTCCTGCGACTGCGGGAAATGCTGCTTGGCCAAACATCCATATCCCATATCATTGACTTCACCGATAACGTGTTCAGCAACGCTAACGTGCTGGCGAGTATTGTCATGTTTAGCAAACGAAAGTCATCGCGCCAGATTGTCTGTACGGCGGTATCGCGAGCTGGCGTTGATCTCAATGGCCTGACCCTTCGCCCAATCCCGCAGGAGGCGTTCGGTCTCCAATACAAGTGCATATTCGACTTATCGCTTGATGAACGGCTGGAAGCCATCAAGGAGAAAATGCGGCAAGTGGGAACACCCCTGGGGGATGCATATGGCATAGCCTTCGGCTTGAAGACCGCCGATGATGAGAAGTTCCTAACCCACAGTCCGACTACACCTCAACACAAGCCCCTACTTAGGGGCGAGGACGTACACAGGTACTCATTGAGTTTCAAGGGGGAATACGTCTGGTATGTTCCAGACCAAATGCGTGCACATCGCAGAACGGCACGTCCTGGCACACCTGAGCGGTTCGAGCAGCCCAAGGTGCTAATGAGGGATACCGGAGGAGGCCTAAGCGGCACATTTGACGATGGCAACTATTATGTCAAGGACGTTCTTGTCCTGTTTGACGAGAAGAAGGACGCGTCGGCATTGAAGTATCTCACCGGAGTACTCAACGCGAAGTTGCTTAGGTTCTACTACGAAACATCCTTCCCCACATTACACCTCCAGCGTGACGAATTGGCATCGCTGCCCATCCGTATTCTCGATCTGAATGACCCAGCAGACAAGGCCCGGCACGACAAGATCGTGGAACTGGTGAACCGGATTCTGGACCTGCACAAGAAGCTGGCTGCGGCGAGCATTCCCGGCGACAAGACCGCCATCGAGCGGCAGATAGACGCCACCGATGACGAAATAGACAACCTCGTCTACGAACTCTACGGCCTCACGGACGAGGAGATCGAGATCGTGAAAGCGGCAACGTAGACTGGCCGTTCGATTCCCTCACACGCCTGGAGGAATCCCCTTCCCATCCTGAATATCCTGTTCATCCTGTTTAGACCGCAAAGGAATCCCTGGTCGCGGAAGCTAACCGATGTAGAGTATGGAACGATTGCAGCTTTCGAATCTGAAGACCCTGGAGGCGGAGGGGATACACATCATCCGCGAGGTCGCCGCCGAGTTCGAGCGGCCGGTTATGCTCTACTCCATCGGGAAGGACTCGTCGGTCATGGTGAGGCTCGCCCAGAAGGCCTTCCACCCCGGCAAGATCCCGTTCCCGCTGCTTCACGTGGACACCGGCATGAAGTTCCCCGAGATGTACGAGTTCCGCGACCGCTTCTGCCCCGAGATTGGGGCGGATTTGAGGGTCTATAAGTACGAGGAGGCCATCGCGCAGGGGGCGGATCCGTGGGACTGGGGGACGGTCAAGTGCTGCGCATCACTGAAGACCCAGGCCCTCCTCAATGCCCTGAACGAAGGCAAGTACGACGCCGCCTTCGGGGGCGCTCGGCGGGACGAGGAGAAGTCGAGGGCGAAGGAGCGGGTCTATTCGTTCCGCGACGCACTCGGCCAATGGGATCCGAAGAACCAGCGGCCCGAGCTGTGGAACCTCTACAACGGCCGAATAAAGAAGGGCGAGAGCATCCGCGTGTTTCCGCTCTCGAACTGGACGGAGCTGGATATCTGGTGCTACATCCATACCGAGAGCATCCCTGTTGTGCCCATGTACTTCGCCACCGAGCGCGAAGTCGTTGTGCGAGACGGCCGACTGATCCCGGTCTACGAGCGCACGAAGCTCCTCCCCGGCGAGAAGCCCGAGAAGCTGCTATGCCGCTTCCGGACCCTGGGCTGCTATCCATGCACCGGTGCAGTCCTATCGAGTGCGATCACCGTCCCGGAGATCATCG
>Ga0307380_10002716_pt1 | contig 24863 bp, 20 predicted proteins | sample UN3MG_FD_202239 | JGI IMG/M metagenome (GOLD analysis project Ga0307380, IMG submission 202239) | Soil microbial communities from Risofladan, Vaasa, Finland - UN-3 | ecosystem: Environmental > Terrestrial > Soil > Coastal area > Acid sulfate soil | place: Finland: Risofladan, Vaasa | collected... | reverse complement strand
CCACCACCTGCTACACTTCTCATCGCCGGCTCCTTTCCTCCTGGTTGGGGTTCCCAACGAACCCGGTTAGACACAGCCAGTTTGAAGGGAGCCGCCTTCTATTTCAACTAAGAATAGCACATGTTCGCGGCTCGGGCGAGAAGGCCAAATGCCCAAGAAACAGCACCCCAATGTCCAAAGAGAGTCACTTTGGAGTGGCTGCCATTGTGGCAGGTCGGCGGCCTCAGGGCCTGGCCTTCTTGCCCGGCGGGGCGGCGGGCCGGTCGCGCCATTTGGGGTTGGGCGTGGGCATTTCGGCGTCTACGGCCTTGCGCCAGTCGTGGAGCATCTGGCGGAGTTCGGTCGCCTTCGCCGGCATCTCGGTGGCCAGGTTGCGCCGCTCGCCGATGTCGCGTGCGAGGTCGTAAAGCTCGACGCGGTCGTCCTCGTAGAACTCGATGAGCTTGTAGTCGCCGCATCTCACGGCTCCGCCAGGACTTCCGCCCTGGTTGCCGTAGTGCGGGTAGTGCCAGAAGAGGGCCTTGCGCTCCAGGCTCTCGCCGCCCTTCAGAAGCGGCACCAGGCTCAGGCCGTCCACGTGCTGCTTCGGGGCGGCGGGGAGGCCGGCCATTTCGAGCATGGTCGGGTAGAAGTCGGTACTGGTGACGGGGCAACTGCATACGCTGCCTGGTTCTACGACGCCGGGCCATCGGACGATCATGGGCTCGCGGATGCCGCCCTCGTAGAGCCAGCCCTTGCCGGCCCGCAACGGGAGGTTCGAGGTCGGGTGGCCCTCGGAGGTCGAGAGGCCCCCGTTGTCCGACATGAAGATGATGACCGTATCTTTCGATATACCAAGCTCTTCCAGCTTGGCCATCACGCGGCCGAGGCTCTCGTCGGTGCTTTGGACCATGCCGGCGTAGACGGCATGGTCCTGGATGAGTCGGACCTGTCGTGCGCCCTCGACGCCCCAGCGCGGTCCTTTCGGCGGGGGGAGCTTGGCGACCTTGGCTGCGTACTTGTCCGTGAGGTCCTTCTTCGACTGGAGCGGGGTGTGCACCGCGTGGTGGGCGAGGTAGAGGAAGAACGGCTTGTCCTTGGCGGCCTCGATGAACTTGAGGGCTTCGTCGGTGAGGCGGTCGGTGAGGTACTCGCCCTTCGGGCCGTCGGAGAGCTTGGGGTTCTTGTAGGGCGAGAAGTAGCCGCCGGGCGGACTGCCCCGCTCGTGGCCGCCGGCGTTGACGTCGAAGCCCTGGTCCTCCGGGTAGTAGCCCTTGCTTCCGAGGTGCCACTTGCCGGCGAGGCAGGTGGCGTAGCCCGCGGCCTTGAGGGCCTCGGCGAGCGTGATCTCCTCGAGCGGCATGTAGTGGAAGTACTTGGCCGGCAACAGCTTGCCCGCCCGCGCACCGGGAATGTAGTCCGTGAGCTTCACCCGGGCGGGGTACTTGCCGGTCAGGATGCTCGCCCGCGTGGGCGAGCAGACGGGGCAGGCGGCGTAGGCGTTGGTGAACCGCATCCCCTCGGTGGCGAGGCGGTCCATGCTAGGCGTCTCGTAGAAGGAGCTTCCGTAGCAGCCCGCGTCGGTCCAGCCCATATCGTCCACCAGGAAGAACACGAAGTTGGGCTTCCGCTCGGGCGCGGCGCCGAGCGTGCGGGCGACGGCCAGCGAGGCCGCGCCCACGCCCACGGCTTTCAGGAACTCACGGCGCCTCATCCAGGGCTCCTTTCCGTCCTCGGAGGTCACTGCGTCGGGCGCGTCTTGTAGACTCGCACGTAGTCGAACGACACGCTGTCGGGCAGCTTCGCCTCGGCGATCTTGCCCGCCCAGGGGCCGACCTCGACGCTGAGGATGATGTACTGCGGAGCGCCCGACACCCCTTTGTCGGTGCGCCACGTCCTCCGCCCATCCACATAGAACTCGTACTCCTTCTCCGTCCACTCCAGGCCCACGGTGTGCCAGCCGCTGCCGAGGCCCGTCTGGGTGTGGGTGCTCCCCGCGTGCTTGTGGTCCTTACCGTAGCCATCCCAGTGGAGGTTGTGCTGGATCTGGTTGGGGGTGCGGGCGAGGTATTCGAAGATGTCAATCTCGGTGCCCGACTGCTTGAGGTCGCCGACGACCTTGCCGAGGGTGGGCGACTGGAGCCAGAAGGCCGACCAGTGGCCGGGCTGCCGCTGGAACTTCACGCGGCACTCGAAGTAGCCATAGGTCCACTCGTGCTTGCCCTGCGTGGCGACCATGCCCGTGTGGTACTTGTCGCCGACCTGAGTCGTGGTGACGACCAGGTGGCCCTGGCCATCGAGGGTCACGGCCTCCTTGACGTTCACACCGCCCTTCCTCGGCCCGAGGCCGCGGTAGATCCACTTCGTCTCGTCGAGCGTCGTGCCGTCGAACTCGTCGCTCCACACAAGATTCGCGTCCTTCGCCTGCTCCGCCGCACGGCCGGCGGCAGGGAGGGCAGCGGACACGAGTGCGACCAGAGCCATAAGATGCGTCATGCGGGGCCTCCTTGTGTTTGCGCTGGTGACAGGATACGCCATTGCTCGGGCTTCGTCAAGATCGAGGGCGATTTGACTTTCCGGCCCCGACGGAATAGGGTACTGGCTCGTCGGCCAGCAGCAGCCCGGTGCAGGAAGCCAGGCGCAGGCGAACCCCAGGGAAGCTCGGAGAAGACGAATGAGCGAGAAGGTGAGAGTCGGCTTCATCGGCTCGGGCGGCATCGCGGGCACGCACATCAAGTACCTGAAGATGGTCCCGGGGGTGGACGTGATCGCCCTCAGCGACGTGTCGCAGGCCGCGATGGACGCGCGGATCAAGGAGCACGAGCTGAAGGACGTGAAGACCTTCACCGACTACAAGCCGCTGCTGAAGATGAAGGACGTGGATGCGGTGAGCGTGTGCACGCCGAACTGCATGCACTACAGGCCGACCGTGGACGCGCTGCGCGCGGGCAAGCACGTGATCGTCGAGAAGCCGATGGCGATGAGCGCGCGCGAGGCGCAGGCGATGTGCGACGCGGCGAAGAAGGCCCGGAAGGTGCTCAGCATCGGGTTCCAGCAGCGGTTCCGCCCCGACGCCCAGTTCGTCCGCCGCGCCGTGGCCGAGGGGCAGCTTGGCGACATCCTCTACTGCCGCGCCCAGGCGCTGCGGCGTCGCGGCATCCCGTCGTGGGGCGTCTTCGGCCGCAAGGACCTCCAGGGCGGCGGCCCGCTCATTGACATCGGCGTCCACATCATCGAGCTCACCCACTTCCTCATCGGCAAGCCCCGGCCCATCGCCGCCTCGGCCAGCATGGCCACCTACCTCGGCAACAAGAGGCCCGAGGCCACCGCCCCCTGGGGCGACTGGGACTACAAGACCTACACGGTGGAGGACCTCGCGGTCGGGTTCGTCCGCTTCGAGGGCGGCGCCACGATGACCATCGAGGCCAGCTTCGCTGCCCACCTCGAGCAGGACATCTTCGCCACGACGGTGATGGGCACCAAGGGCGGGGCCGCGGTCGGCTTCGGCCCGCCCAAGGTCTTCACCGACTGGTGCGGCAAGATGATCAACCTCGAGCCGAAGGCGATGGAGAAGGACGAGGCATTCGCCGCCAAGATGCGCAACTGGATCGGATCCATCCGCGGCGCCGACAACCCGGCCCCGGGCGAGGACGGCGTGATGGTCCAGAAGATCCTCGACGCCCTCTACCTCAGCGCCGAGAAGGGCCGCGAGGTCGCGATCAAGTGACCCTGGGCACAGGAGAAGCGCTGAGGGGTGCGGGCGCGTTCTTGCATTCCCTCGGCGGTGGGACTAGAATGGCCTCCGAGTGAAGGGAGCATGGCGCGTGAGGCTTCCGGGCGATGCCATCATCCCGTTGGAGAAACTCACGCGCTATCTCCTGGTGCCGCGGCCTCGCGGCGACAAGTCGAAGTTCCTCGCGCGGGCCGGCTTCACGCGCGAGAACCCGCGGCAGCTACTCGACGCGCTCCGCGAGCACGTGGCCAGACATGACGCCGTAGCCGAACGCAGCAGCGAGTACGGCCAGTTCCTGGTGGTTGAGGGGGAGTTGGCCGGCCCGAACGGGATTCGCCTGCCCGTCGTGAGCGTCTGGCTGCGGTGGCACAAGGACGACAGCGTGCACTTCGTCACGCTCAAGCCCGGGAAGGAGTACTGAGCGTGGAACCGGCCCTCTATGAATGGGTGGCCCTACGGCGCGACATCGCCGACCACGGACTCCTGAAGGGCGACGTCGCCGTGCTGGTGGACCGTGTGGCTCACCCCTCCGGCGGCGAGGATGCCTGCGTCCTGGAAGTCCTCAATGCGGTTGGCGACTCCATTGCTGTCCTGACGGTCCGTGAATCCGACGTGGAGCCTCTGCGGGCCGACGAGATCCTCAGCGCCCGTTCCCTGGCCCTCGTCGGCTGAGCTGGACCGCGCCAGCCAGGCTTCGGCCAAGGGCGGTCTGCGCGCCGGCCCTCGCCTTCGGGCGATCTTCGGCGTCTCCGACCTCAGTTCCGAGAGGCGGAGCGAGGTCGCGATCAAGTAGGAGCAAGCCATGGTCGGCGTGGCAGTGGTCGGCGCGGGAAACTGGGGGAAGAACCTGGTGCGGAACTTCGCCGCGCTGCCCGGGGCCGAGCTGCGCTACGTGTGCGACCTGAACGAGAAGACGCGGCTCGCCATGGCCCAGGCCTACCCGAAGTCGAAGGCGGTGAACGACCTGCGCATGCCGCTGGGCGACCCGGCCGTGGATGCCGTCGTGGTGGTGGTGGACGCCCCCGCGCACTACAAGGTGGCCAAGGCGGCCCTCGAGGCGGGCAAACACGTCTATGTCGAGAAGCCGCTGACGCTTTCCGCCGCCGAGGCGCAGGAGCTCACCGACCTGGCGGCGTCCAAGGGCCGCAAGCTGATGGTCGGCCACCTGCTCGAATACCATCCTGCCGTGAACTACATCAAGGAGATGGTGGCGCGGGGCGAGGTCGGCCAGGCCCTCTACCTCTACTTCCAGCGGGTGAACCTGGGGATCGTGCGGAGCACCGAGAATGCCTGGTGGTCGCTTGCGCCGCACGACATCTCGGTGGCGTGCTACCTGTTCGATGCGGCGCCCGTCGCCGTGTCCGCCGCGGGCCACGCCTACCTCCAGCCGGGCATCGAGGACGTGGTGTTCGCGAACCTGAAGTTCGCCGACGGCCGTATGGCGCACATCCACGTGTCGTGGCTCGACCCGCACAAGATTCGCAAGGTCACCCTCGTCGGCTCGGCGAAGATGGTGGTGTTCGACGACATGGACGCCTCGGAGAAGATCCGCATCTACGACAAGGGGGCCGACGTGCAGCGCAAGAGCGTCGCCAGCTACGTCGAGGCGATCACCCTGCGCACGGGCGACATCCTGATCCCGCAAATCCCCGCCGCCGAGCCGCTCCAGGTCGAGTGTCAGCACTTCCTCCAGTGCATCGAGAAGGACACGACACCGCGGAGCGACGGGGCCGACGGCGTGCGCGTGGTGAGGGTGCTGGAGGCAGGCAGCCGCTCGCTGGCCCAGGGCGGCGCGCCGGCGGATGTGTGATGCGTGAAACGTGAAATGTGAAACGTGATCAGAAGGAGAGAAGCCATGAGGCGATTGGGTCTGGCGTTGTTGGCCTTCGGCATGGCATGCGCCTTCGCCGGCGAGGCGCTGCCGAGCTACAAGAAGCTCACGATCACCGAGAAGTTCTACTGCGAGGGAGCGTACTACGCGGACTTCAATAAGGACGGGAAGCTCGACGTGGTCTCCGGCCCGTTCTGGTACGAGGGGCCGGACTTCCAGAAGTCCCACGAGGTGCGGCCGCCCAAGGCATTCGACCCCAAGGGCTACTCCGACAACTTCCTCACCTACACGGGCGATTTCAACGGCGACGGCTGGCCCGACATCTTCTACTGCCCCTTCCCCGGCGCCCAGGGCTTCTGGTTCGAGAACCCGCAGGGCAAGGAGGAGCACTGGAAGAAGCACCTGGCCCTGAAGGCCGTGGACAACGAATCGCCGATGTGGGGCGACATCAACAAGGACGGCAAGCCCGAACTCATCTTTAACACCGGCGGCTGCTTCGGCTACGCCACGTACGACCCGGCGAAGCCAGACCAGGAATGGACCTTTGTGCCCGTGACGCCCAAGGGCGGCTACGGCAAGTTCCAGCACGGCATCGGCTTCGGCGACGTGAACGGCGACGGCCGCAACGACCTCCTCGAGGCCGGCGGCTGGTGGGAGCAGCCGGCCGACGCCAAGCCCGGCGACCCCTGGAAGAAGCACCCCTTCCACTTCGGCCCCGCCCCTGCCCAGATGTTCGCCTACGACATTGACGGCGATGGCCTGAGCGACGTCCTCACCGCCTGGCACTGCCACCAGTACGGCCTCGTGTGGTACAAGCAGGCCAAGGACGACAAGGGCGAGATCACCTGGAAGCAGAACGTCATCCTGCCGCCCAAGCCGGACATGAAGTCCGACGCCTTGCGCGTGAGCCAGCTTCACGCCTTCGACCTGGCCGACGTCAACGGCGACGGCGTGCTCGACGTGCTGACGGGCAAGCGCTACTGGGCGCACGGCCCGGGCGGCGATGCCGAGCCCTCCGCTCCGCCGGTCGTCTACTGGTTCATCGTCAAGCGCAACCCCGACAAGAGCGTGGAGTTCACCCCGGTCAAGGTGGACGACAATTCGGGCGTGGGCACCCAGGTGGCCGCGACCGACCTCAACGGCGACAAGGAGCCCGACGTGATCGTCGGGAACAAGAAGGGCACCTACATCTTCCTGAGCGAGGCCCCGAAACCATAGGGCCTATCGGCCTCAAGACGGCCTGTGGCCGCCACCAGAGGGGATGATTGGATGGATGAATGAATGGATGATTGCCTGACACCCATCCACCCATCCATTCATCCTCGCTAACATGCGCGCAAGGCGCGCACGAGTCACGACGGAAGAGTCTTCGTAGGAGCAAGCCGATGTCAAGGTCACACACCCGCCGCCAATGGCTCGGCCGCGCCGCGGCGGCTGCGGGCGCCTGCGCGGTCGGACGCCTGACAATTCTCGCCGCCGACGCGCCGAACTCGAAGCTCGGCACGGCCCTCATCGGCTGCGGCGGGCGCGGCACGGGCGGGCACCTTCCCACGGCGGTCCAGGAGCGGATCGTCGCGCTCGTGGACGCCGACGAGCGGCAGGCGGCCAAGGCTCTCAAGTGGATCACCAACTACGCCGAGAAGAACAAGCTGGCGAACTTCAAGCCTGAGAGCGTGAAGCTCTTCACCGACTACCGGCAGCTCTTCGATAAAATGGGCAAGGACCTCGACGCGGTGTTCATCGCCACGCCCGACCACCATCACGCCCTGGCCTGCACGCTGGCCATCAAGGCGGGCGTGCACGTCTACTGCGAGAAGCCCATCACCCACAACATCGGCGAGGCGCGGGCGCTGGCCGAGGCCGCCCGCAAGAACCCCAAGGTGATGACCCAGATGGGCAACCAGGGCCTCGCCGCCGGCGGCGACCAGGCCCTCGCCGAGTACCTCGCGGCCGGCGCCATCGGCAAGCTCACCGAGGTCCACTCCTGGCACGCCTGGACCGGCCGCTTCGGCGGCTCCATGAAGCGGCCCCCCGCCCAACCCGTCCCCGCGGGCCTCAACTGGGACCTCTGGCTCGGCCCCGCGCCCCTCCGCGACTACCACGCCGGCCTCCACCCCGGCGTCTGGCACGGCTGGTGCGACTTCGGCACCGGCTCCATCGGCGGCTGGTCCACGCACGTGCTCGACGCCGTCTTCTTCGCCCTCAAGCTCGGCGCGCCCGCGAGCGTCGAGGTCGTCGAGATGGACGACCCGAGCGACGACCGCTTCCCCGCCTGCGTCACCATCCGCTACAGCTTCCCGCAGCGCGGCGACCTGCCGCCCGCCACGGTCTACTGGTACGACGGCAGCCACGCGAAGGCGAAGGACCCGTCGCGGAGCCAGGGTGCCCCCGAGGACCAGCTCAACCGCCCGAAGCTCGCGTCGGAGCTTGAGAAGAAGTACAATCGGCGGCTGGGCGGCGCGGCCTCGCTCTTCATCGGCGAGAAGGGCGTCATACACGTCGGCTCCCACGGCGGCGCGCCCCGCATCCTCCCCGAGGAGCAGCACAAGGCCACGCCCGTGCCGCCGCGGACGCTCCCGCGCCCGAAGGGCGGCATCCATGGCGACTTCCTCCGCGCCTGCAAGGAGGGCGGCGAGCCGCCCATCTCGAACTTCGCAGGCTACGCCTGCCCGCTGATGGAGTGCATCTACGTTGGCCACGTCGCCATCCGCGCCGGCGTCGGCAAGAAGGTCGAGTGGGACGGCGAGAAGCTCCAGTGCACCAACCTGCCCGAGGTGAACCGCTGGGTGAGCCGCGAGCCGAGGAAGGGGTGGGAGTCGTAAACTGAAGCTGGTTGTTGTGTCATGGGACGAATGGGACCAATGGGACACCTGGGTCCCATCCGTCCCATATGTCTTGTTCCATCGAAGGAGACAGCCAATGAGAAGCGCGATCACCCGCCGCCAATGGCTTGGGCGCGCGACGGCGGCGGCGGGCGCCTGCGCCGTGGGCCGCCTGACCATCCTCGCCGGCGAGGCGCCGAGCAAGAAGCTCCGCACGGCCGTCATCGGCTGCGGCGGACGCGGCCGCTCGCACGTCAACGAGGCCGTCAGAGAGCGCCTCGTCGCCCTCTGCGACGTGGACGACAAGAACCTCGCCGCCACGCTGAAGTTTGCCACCGACAAGATCCAGGGTCCCCAGACCAAAGGCGAGAAGGCCAAGAGCGTCAAGCCCCCCGACATCAAGACCTACACCGACTACCGCAAGATGTTCGACGAGGTCCACAAGGATATTGATGCCGTCTTCATCGCCACGCCCAACCACCACCACGCCCTGCCGGCGATGCTCGCGATGAAGCTCGGCAAGGGCGTCTACCTCGAAAAGCCCCTGTGCCACTCGGTCTACGAGGCCCGCCTGCTCGCCGACACGGCGCTCAAGTGCAAGGTGCCCACCCAGATGGGCAACCAGGGCCACTGCGGCGAGGGCTATCGCCGCCTGTGCGAATACATCTGGGCCGGCGCCATCGGCACCGTCACCGAGGCCCACTGCTGGACCGACCGCTCGAACGGCGGCTTCGGCGGCCGCCCCGAGACCAAGCCCGTGCCGCCCGGCCTCCACTGGGACGAGTGGATCGGCCCCGCCCCCTTCCGCGACTTCCACGACCACCTGCACCCCCACGGCTGGCACTGCTGGTGGGACTTCGGGAACGGGTCGCTGGGCAACTCGGCGCCCCACTCGATGGACGGCCCGTTCTGGGCCCTCAAGCTCAAGTGGCCCACCGCCGTCGAGGTCGAGCAAATGGTCGGCGGCAGCGACGAGAAGTTCCCCGTCACCACCCGCATCCGCTACGAGTTCCCCGCACGCGGCGACCTCCCCCCATTCAAGCTCTTCTGGTGGGACGGCCGCAAGCCCGAGGCCGACAAGGCCGTGATGGACAGGATGGACGTCGTGGCGTCGAAGAAGGACGCCTTCCGCCCGGCGATCGTCGAGGAGCTCGAGGCGAAGTACAAGCGCGACTTCACCGGCAACGGCACCTTCTACATCGGCGACAAGGGCATCATGTACACCGGCTGGTACGGCGACGGCGTCCGCATCATCCCCGAGGAAGCCCACAAGGCATTCCCCGCGCCGCCGAAGACCCTGCCGCGCGTGAAGGACTCCTTCACCGACTTCATCGAGGCGTGCAAGTCGGGCGGCCCGACGGCCACGCCCTTCTCCTACGGCGCGGACCTCACCGAGCTGATCCTCCTCGGCTGCCTCGCCATCAAGGCCGGCGTGGGCAAGAAGGTCGAGTGGGACGGCGCGAACGCCAAGTGCCCCAACCTGCCCGAGCTCGACCGCATCATCCACCGCCCCTATCGCAAGGGGTGGGAGGTGTAGGCCAGTCGGCAGTCGGCACGAGGCAGTTGGCAGCCAAGGCCCATGCTCCACACCTTCACCCACGAGGCGATGACGACCACGTTTCAGGTCGTCATCGCCTCGGACGATGCGCGCTACGCGCGCCAAGCCGCGGCCGAGGCATTCGCCGAGCTGGGCCGCATCGAGGCCCGCCTGAGCCGCTTCGCCGAGGCGAGCGACATCTTCCGCATCAACCGCCTGAGGGCGGGTGAGGCCGCCTTCGTCCACCACGACACCATCGAGTGCCTCCGCCTCGCCGAACAGGTCCGCCGCGACACCGCCGGCGCCTTCGACATCGCCTACTTGGGAGAAAGGGACCAGGAGCCTTTTTCCCTCGACGAGGCAAGCCACACGGTGCGGGTGCTGGCCGAGGGGGTTCGCCTCGACCTCGGCGGCATCGGCAAGGGCTTCGCCCTCGACCGAATGGGCGAGGTGCTGCGCGAGTGGGAGATCGCCTCGGCCCTCCTCGCCGCCAGCACGAGCACGCTCCTCGCCCTCGACCCGCCGCCGGGCGAGGAGGGCTGGGCCGCGCAACTCGGCCCCGACAATGCCCCGCAACGGCTCGCCCTGGCGAGTCAGGCCCTCAGCGCTTCGGGCCTCGCAGTCAAGGGCAGCCACATCATTGACCCGCGCACCGGCCGCCCCGCCGAAGGCCGCTTCCGCGCCTGGGCCTTGGCCCCCACCGCCGCCCTCGCCGATGCGCTCTCGACTGCCTTCATGGCCATGAGCGACGAAGAGACCCTGGACTATTGCCGCCGCAACCCTGACATCAACGCCCATCTCCTCCCAGCACCCTCGGCAGCCGTCCTCTCGTACCCTCCCGAAGGCATGGAGACCTCCGCGAGGGAGGCGTAGGCGTCTCCGTGCGGTCGCGGGTCAGACCACGTAGTCTTGCTTGGAGAGGGAGACCACCCGCCTCGCCTCGATGGCCTCGTTGACCTTGAGGGCGGCGACGGTGGCGGGAAAGGCAGCATCGGCGGGACAGGCGAGCTTTCCCTTGCCGCGGATGGCATCGAAGAAGTTCTCCAGGTGCGGCTGGTGGGGTAGCTTGTCGAGGACGATGGGCAGGTCGTAGCTCAGCACCTGGCCGGTCTCGCGGGACTTCACGACGTTGGGGTCCTCGGGCTTGCCCTCGTCCCCCTCCTTCTTCTCGGGGGCGGGCAGCGGCTCCTTGACGACGTAGCTGAGGCGCGCCCACTTGTCCCAGTCGGGCGCGTGCGGCTCGTGGTAGAGCTTGGTCCAGCGGGCGTACTCGGCGATTCGGAGCGAGCCCTCGGTGCCCAGGAAGTGCTCGAAGGCGGCCACGCCGCCGCAGGTGGTCGTGGTGAGGACCTGGTAAGCGGCGCGAACGATCCCCTCAGGGGTCTCGTAGTCCATGGCCGCCATCACGTTGTCGTGGCACTCGCGGCCCTTGTAGAAGTCGGTGCCGCCGGCGGCGAGGAGGCTCCTGGGCGGCGTGCCGAGGAACCAGTTGGCGACATCGAGCGCGTGGCCGAGGAGGCCGGCGAAGAGGCCGGCGCAGTGCTTGCGGTAGTGCTTCCAGTTGCGGAACTCGTGCATGCTGGCGTAGCCGAGGGGCTTGAGCTCCTCGTCGCTCATCGCGGCGGCCTTGGGCCAGCCGAGGTCGTCGGCGACGGGCTGGCACCACTGGGCGTTGAGGTGGGTGAGGCGGCCGGGGAGCTTCGCCTCGCGGAGCAGTTTCCCCAGAACGTGGAGGTAGCGGGGGTTGCTGCGCCGCTGGTAGCCGATCTGGAGGAGCCGGCCCGTCTCCTTCGCCGCGCGCGCCATCGCGCGGGCGCCCTCGATCGTGTTCGACATCGGGCACTCGCAGTAGACGTGCAGCCCGGCCTTCAGGCACGCGATGGCCTGCTCGGCGTGGACGGCGTCGGGCGTGGCGATGAGGACGGCGTCGAGGCCCTTCTCCTTATCGAGCATCTCGCGGCAGTCCGCGTAGTCGCTGACCTTGTGCTTGTAGACGCTCAGGTAGTACCTGGTGCCCTGGCGGCGGTAGGGCCAGGCGTCGCAGATGGCTCGGAAGCGGACGCCCCCGATGGGGAGCGTGGAGTTGATGAGCACGCGCCCCTGGTCGCCCGCGCCGATGAGGGCGATGTTGAGGGCATCGGCGGCCGGCTTGCCCGGCTCGGCGCCCTGCGCCGCGAGCCACAGCAGCCCCGCCCCGGCTGCGCCCGTTTCCAGGAACTCCCTTCGCTTCATCCACGGTCTCCGGCACGGAAAAGGAAACCGCCCCAACCCTCACCCTACCCTCTCCCTGGAAGGGAGAGGGGTTCGGAGTCAGCCGGCGCGCCGACTTATCCCCTCCACGGCCGCTTGCGGTCCTTGAGGCCGGCGAGGACGCGTTTGGCGATCGCCACATCCTCGGCGATCTCGAAGTCGAACATGCCCGCCAGGCTGAAGTCGGCTCCGCCCGCGAAGACGTACTGGAAGGCGTTCTGCGGCGGAATCGCCCCCGCGGCCATCACCTTGAAGGAGATCCACGGCTTCTCCACCGACTCCATCACCTTCCTCGTCTCGTCGGGGTTGGTGCACCACACCGAGTCGTGGCCGAGCTTGGCGCTCGGGTAGTTGAGGTGGTGGAAGGTCTTGATGTAGAAGTCCGCGGGAATCTTCTCCTTCTCGACGGCCTGGACGACGGCGAGCTGGTGCGCGCCGACGCCGCAGAGCGCGCCGCTGGCCTTGATGATCTCCACAGCCTTCGCGAGCACACCAACCTTGGCCCCCGCCAGCCCGTCGGCGTGCACGCCCCACACGTAGATCGCATCGGTGCCCATGTCCACCAGTTGCTGGATGGACTTGCTGTACTGGTTGACGTCCGCGATGGGGGCGGTGGAGCAGATGATCCACTGCATCTTGCCGCCGTTCTTGCGGTGCTCCTGGAGGATCTTGAGGGCGGCGGGCACGGTGTGGATGGCCAGGGTATTGATGCCGTTGGCCTCGGCGACCTCGAGGGTCTCGCGGATCTTCGCGGGCGTGTTGTAGTGGGCGGCGAGGGCGTAGACGTAGCGCAGGTCGCGGCTGTGGGTGTAGTGGGTGAGCAGGTTGCCGCCGAGGAGGATGCGGCTGACCTCCATCTTGCCGATCTTCCCCTTTGGCAGAGCGTCGCCTGCTGCGCCCGGCGGCGCGGCGGCGAGCACGCCCGAGCCGGCTGCCAGCGCGGCGCCGGCGACGGAGCCTCGAACGAATTCACGGCGGCTGAGATCACCAGGCATTGCGGTCTCCTTTGGGCATTCCCCTGAGTTCCGGCGTACTTCTGTTGCGCAAGGCCACCGTTCGGAGTGCGGCCTTCAGGCCGTATCTGTGCTCGGCGAGCCCGCCACGAAGATACGGGCTAAAGCCCGCACTCCCAACTGTAGCTCATGCCCGCCAGGGGCGCGAGCGTTTCGGCTGGCTCGCCAGGACGTCGCGGGCGATCCGCACGTCCTCGGGAATGTCGAAGTCGAACATCCCGGCGAAAAGGAAGTCGGCGCCGCCCTCGAAGGCGTGGCGGAAGGCGTCCTTCGGCGGAATCGCCCCCGCCGCCATCACCTTGTAGGCGATCCAGGGCTTCTCCACCGTCGCCATGAACTCCGCCACCTCCTCCGGTTTGCGGCACCAGATCGAATCGAAGTCCATCTTCGCACTGGGGTAGTTCAGGTGGTGGAAGGTCTTGACGTAGAAGTCCACGGGCAGCTTGGCCTTCTCGCACTCCTGGACGACGCGCAGGTCGTGGGCGCAGACGCCGGCGGGCACGCCGTTGGCCTTGATCAGCTCGACGGCCTTGGCGATGACGTCGAGCTTGCCCTTGGCGACCAGGGCGTCGCAGTGGACGCCCCAGACGTAGATGGCCTCGGCCCCGTCGTCGGCCATCTGCTGCACGTCGCGGCTGTAGCCCGCCATGTCCTCGATGTTGCTCGTGGCGTAGAGGATCCACTGGAGCTTTCCGCCGCGCTTCTCGCGGTGCTCCTTGAGCAGGCTGCGGGTGCTGGGGCTGACGTGGACCGAGACGGTGTTGATGCCGTTCGCTTCGGCGGCGGCGAGGGTCTGGAGAATCTTCTCGTCCGTGTTGTATTCCTTGATCAGCTTCAGGACGAAGCGCAGGTCGCGCGCGTGGGTGTAGCGTCCGAGCAGATTGCCGCCGAGGATGAGGCGCGTGATCTCGAGCTTGCCGATCTTGCCCGTGGGGAGGAGCTTCTTGGCCGCCGCGGGCGGGGCCTCACCGGCTGCCGCGGAGCCGGCCCCGAGGCCGATGGCCGCACCCGCCGATGCTGCCAACGACCCCCCCACGAACGCTCTGCGATCCATCCGTCCCGGCATGCTTTGTCTCCTGCGGTACCGGCGCTCCCGATTCTTGCATTGTAGCCTGAGTTCCCGACCTCATCAAGCGAATACTGAAGAACGAGGATCCGGACCCCCCATCCAGGGCTCAGATCTCGGACCAGGTGCCGGGGATCGGCACCGGGTACCGGCCATCGGCATCCGCCTTGATGGGCGGCGGGCCGCTCTCGGTCAGGGCATCAATGTTGGCGCAGAACTGGAACTTGGAGGCCATGGCCTGGTCCCAGGTGATGATCTTGCCCATGTGGACGGCGGCCCGGCCCATGATGCTCGTGAGCTGCGAGGAGGCCGCGCGACGGGCCTCGTTGTGCGGCTTGTCCTTGCGGATGGCGTCCAGGAGCACGTTCCACTCGGCCTGGTGGGGGCCGCAGGGCTCCTTGCCCGCTTTCCAGGCGATGTTGTCGCGGGCCATCCGCTGGTCCTTGTAGGTCTGCACCGTGGGCGCGTGGACGTTGCCGGAGAACTGCGCGGCGCACTTGGTGCCGTGGACGTAGGTGGCGAAGTCGTTGTGGCACCCGGCGATGTAGCGCGCGACGACGGCGGACTTCGTGCCGTCGGCGAAGGTGTACTCGATGGCGTAGCTGTCGAGGCTCTGGCCGACGCTGTTGTTGTTGGCGGCCCGCCCGCCGATGCCGTGTGCCTCGACCGGCCAGCCGTCCTTCAGCCAGCACACCTCATCAATCTGGTGGATGGTCAATTCGTCGAACAGGCTGCCGGACGCCCAGAGGAACTCGGTGCGGTGGGCGATCTGCCAGAGGAACTCGTTCTGGTCGGCCGGCCGCCGGCCGAGGCGCCCGCCGCCGTGCATCCGGTAGGCCCGGCTGAGCAGGACCTGGCCAAGCGCCCCGTCGCGAATCCGCGCGATGAGCTCCTGGCGGGCCTGCGAGTGGCGGCACATCAGGCCCGCGGCGATCTTCAGGCTCTTCTTCTCCGCCGCCTCCCCGGCCTGGATCATCCGCCGCACCGCCGGCGGGTCCACCGCGAAGGGCTTCTCCATGAAGACGTGGACGCCCTTTGCCACGGCGTACTCGAGCTGCGTCGCGCGCCAGGCCGTGTAGCCGGTGAGGAGCGCGATGTCGCCCGGGCGGAGGCAGTCAATCGCCTTGCGATAGGCATCGAAGCCGGCGAAGCGCCGCTCGGGCGGGACGTCGGTGTGCTCGGCGAACCTGTTGCTCAGGTGCTTGCAGGAGGCCGCCAGGCGGTGCTCGAAGAGGTCGGCCATCGCCCACAGCTTCACCGGCCCGCCTGGCGCGCCTATGGCGTTGGCCACGGCGCCGCCGCCGCGCCCGCCGCAGCCGATGAGCGCCAGCCGCAGGGTGTTATCCTCCCCTGCATGCACCGGCGGCAGCGCCACGCCGGCGAGCGCCGACGTCGCGGCCACCTTCCCACTCCAGCTCAAGAACTCCCGGCGCGACGACTCCTGCCGCGCCCCGCCCGACGACTCAGGCTCCTGTCTCATGGCTGCTGTCTCCTTTCAATCCTGGGGCCACCCTGCTCCATTGTAGCCGGCGCGGAGTGTCGCGCAAGGGCCTCGGAGAGGGAGAGGACGGTCGGGTGCTTGCCGCGGAAGCGCTCGATCAGCGGGCCGTCGGCGTCATCGGTTGCGGTCCTCGCGGAGATGCCTGATCATCTTGACGCAGACCATGGGGCTGGGCTGTGCGGGTGGGGTGAAGCCACATGTCGTTGCTCACTCGTGTCGTATGGCTTGGCGCGGCGTCTCGGCCATGGCCCGCCAAGATGATCACCCCCCGTGTTGCGCGCGTGATCACCTTGATCATGTTGATCGAGTCCGAGACGGGGGGGCGTCGGCTCAGGGGGCGGCGGGGGCCTTGAAGTCCTCCTTGCGCAGGCCGAGTCGGCGCATCTTGCCGTGGAGGGCGCGGGGGCCGAGGCCGGCTCGGCGGGCGGTCTCCGCAATCCTGCCCCCCGTGGCGCGCAGGAGGGCGGCGAGATAGGCCCGCTCGATGCCGGCCACGGCCTCCTGCCGCACCTCGCGCAGCGGCCGCTGAGTCCACTCGGTGGGGAGGGCCCCGGGGTCAGGGGCCGCGCCCTGGGCGGGCAAGGACACGGGGGTGTAGCGGCCGCTGATGGTTCCGGGGAGGTCCTTGAGGGTGATCTCGTTGGTGGAGCAGAGGAGCATGGCGCGCTCGATGACGTTGATCAGCTCGCGCACGTTGCCGGGCCAGGCGTAGCGGGCGAGGGCGTCGAGCGCGTCGTCGCTGATCCCCGTGACCGACCGGCCCAGGCGTGGGCCGAGATGGTCGAGGTAGCTCTCGACGAGGGCGGGCACGTCCTCCCGCCGCTCGCGCAGCGGGGGAATCGTCAAGGTGACGACTCCGAGGCGGTAGAAGAGGTCGGAGCGGAAGCGCCTGGCCTCGACGTCGCGCGCCAGGTCGTGGTTGGTGGCGGCCACGACGCGGACGTCCACGGTGATGGGCCGTTCGCCGCCGAGGCGCTGGATCTCGCGCTCCTGGACGGCGCGGAGGAGCTTGACCTGGAGGTGCAGGGGCGTCTCGCCGATCTCGTCGAGGAAGAGCGTGCCGCGGTGGGCCAGCTCGAACATCCCGCGTCGGGCCCGCGTGGCGCCGGTGAAGGCCCCCTCTTCGTGGCCGAACAGTTCGCTCTCGAGGAGGGTGTCGGGCAGGGCGCCGCAGTTGACGGTGATGAACGGCCCCTTGCCCCTCGGCCCCTCGGCGTGCATGGCCCGCGCCAGGCGCTCCTTGCCGACGCCGGTCTCGCCGAGGATGAGGAGCGAGGAGTCGCTGTGCACGACGCGGTGGACTACGCTCATGAACGCCTGCATGGCTGGGCTGGCGGAGACGAAGTCGCTGAGGCGCGACTTCGACAGGGGCGGGCCGCCGCTGAGTTGTTCGTCGGCGATGGCGCGGCGCTTCTCCAGGATGGTCGAGAGCACGGCCCCGAGCATCTCCTGGGAGAGGCTCACATTCAGCACCGCCTCGCACCCGGCGGCCAGCAGCCGCGCACGCTCCTCGGAGTCCTCCTGCCGGGCGAGGACGACGACGGCCGGATTGTCGGGGAGCTGGCGAAGCAGTTGCACGGACTCCCGCTCCGGCTTGGGGAGCAGTTCGCGGCTGACGATGAAGAGATCGCACGTCTCCTTCCCGATGCGCTCCCAGAGGAAGCCCTTGCGGTGGAGCGTGCGGGCGAGGACGTCGGGCAGATTGGCCAGGAGCGCACACAGGCGGCCCTCGAGAGCGGCGTCGTCAACGAGCAGGGCAGCTTCCTGAAGCATCGGATCTATCCCTTCCGTATTGGGTCATGACCGGAACTAGTATAGCCGACATAATCGGAAACTGCAATTCCGCTCCCCCGCCGCGCTTCATCCCGACCCGTTCCGTAAGCAATTGGAAATCAATGGCTTGCGTGCCAGGACCCCGCCGCAAGCAGGAACACGGCACGGCAGTTGCTCTCTGGGAGTCTTGCGGGGCCTGGAGTGTCATCCAATCGGTCCCACACCAAGGGCGCTGGAGAAGCAGAAAGGAGGTGAGCGAGTGCCGGCCAAGACGCCCGGTAAGCCGCGTAAGATCAAGGCCGCGCCCAAGACCAGGGGCACGCAGAATCCCAAGAGGTGATGGAAGCGGTCGAGAACGCCGCTTCGTTCCTGCGGAGCTGCTGCCCTACCTGTGTGAATCGTGTGTTGCCCCGCGAACCGAAAACCAAGGAGAGATGAGAGATGAAGACTCGTGTGCTCGCGTTCCTGGCTCTGGCGTTCGTTGCCGCCTTGTTCGTCCTGCCCACCCTCACGTTCGCTGAGGACGATGTGAAGCTCACCGGCACCGTGAGCGTGACGAAGGACGATGACGGCAACCTCACCGCCGTGAAGCTCACCGTCGGCGAGACCGTCTACAACGTCGCCCTCTGCGCGAACGGCAAGAAGCTCGGCGCCGAACTGGCCGGCAAGAAGGCCGAGGTCACCGGCACCGTGAAGGAAGAGGACGATGTGAAGACCCTGTCGGTGAAGAGCTTCAAGGCCTGCGAGGAAGAGAAGACGGAAGAATAGCGACCCGCGCTGCGAGGACGGCCCGACGGCGGAGCCGCCCGCAGGAGGCGAACATACCAGGGGTGGCCGAGGTTGCCCGTACGGGCAGGACGCGGCCACCCCTGGCTGCTGTACGGGCCGGCGGCAAGCACCGTGTGGCACCGGTTCTCTGTTCTCCGCAGTTGCCGGTGCATGCGGCGGGCCCTTGCGGCCTGGGGGCGCCGCGGCTAGAATGGCGGTGAACCGCGGGAAGGAGTGCGCCGATGCGTGAGGCACGAGCCGGTGGACGGAGCCGACGCCAGTTCCTCAGAGGCGTCGCGGCAGCGGCGGGGGGCCTGGCGGCCGCGCCGCATTTTCTCACCTCGACGGCGCTCGGGGGCGAGGGCCGGGCGGCGGCGAGCGAGCGGGTGGTGACGGGCTACATCGCCGTCGGGCCAAGGGGGCTACAGAATGCCCGCGAGCAGATGAGCTGCTCGGACGCCCAGGTGGTGGCCGTGTGCGACGTGTGGAAACACGTCCGCGAGCGAGCCAAGGCCATCGTGGACATGGGCTACGCGGGCAAGGACTGCGCGACCTACGTGGACTTCCGCGACATCCTCGCCCGCGACGACATTGACGCCGTGGGCGTCGCCTCGCCCGACCACTGGCACGTGCCGATGGCCGTGATGGCGATGAAGGCGGGCAAGGACGTGCACGTCGAGAAGCCGCTCGGCGTGAGCCTCGTGGAGGACATCGCCTGCCGCGAGACGGCCCGCCGCCTCGGCCGCGTCGTGCAGTACGGCACCGAGGCCCGCTCGATGGGCAACTGCCGCCTGGGCTGCGAGCTGATTCGCAGCGGGCGGCTCGGCCAGATCAAGGAAATCCGCGTGAAGGCCCCGAACAGCGCCCGCGGCGGCAACACGAAGCCGATGCCCGTGCCCGAGGGGCTCGACTACGACCTGTGGCTCGGCCCGGCCCCGTGGCGGCCCTACACGGGCTGCCCGACGGGCGGCGGAAGCTGGTACCACTGCTACGACTATGCCCTCGGCTTCATCGCCGGCTGGGGCGCGCACCCGCTCGACCTGCTGGTGTGGGCCTACGACCTCCACACCCTCGGCCCTTGGGAAATCGAGGGCACGGGCGTCGTCCCGTCCGAGGGCCGACACGACGCGGTGATTGACTGGAACTGCAAGCTGCGCCTCTCCAACGGCGTGGAGATGACCTATCAGGCCTGGGGCGTGACGCCCGAGACCGAGCCGAAGCTCGCCCGCCTGGGCAACTACACGCAGTTCATCGGCACCGAGGGCTGGCTCGCCGTCTACTACGGCGGCATGTGCTGCGAGCCCGACTCGCTCCGCTCCGCGCCCCTCGGCCCGAACGACGTGCACCTGAAGGAGAGCTGGGGCCACGAGGCCGACTTCATCAGGTGCGTGAGGACGCGCGAAGCGCCCGTGAGCCCGATTGACGACGCGGTGCGCTCCGACACCGTGAGCCACGTGTGCGACCTCGCCATCCGCCTGGGGCGCCCGCTCAAGTGGGACCCGCTGAAAGAGGAGTTCCTGGGCGACCCCGATGCCGCGCGGCTGACCCGGCGGGTCCTGCGCGAGCCTTGGCGGCTGTGAGGCGCCGAGGGGGGCGGCTTGCAGCCGGAGGCGGAATATCGGAGAATGGGACGCTGGGGAGCCGGGTCAGGCGGAGCCGGGCGCTCCGCCGAGGTTCATTCGGGGGTGGGGCCATGTCTGCACCGCAGAGCGACGCGAGCGCGCCCAAGCTGGTGGGTGTGGTGGACATTGGTGCGAACTCCATCCGCATGGTGATCGCCCAGGTGGGCGCGGACCGGGGGATGGAGGTGCTGGAGCGCACCCAGCGCGCCGTGCGCCTCGGCCACGACACCTTCGCGCGGGGCCGGCTGAGCCAGCGGGCCATGGGCGCCGCGCTCACGGTCCTTCGCGACTGCAAGAAGCTCCTCGACGGCTACAAGGTGGAGAGCGTGCGGGCGGTCGCCACCAGCGCCGTGCGGGAGGCGGCGAATGCCGACGCCTTCGTGGACCGCGTGGCGATGGCGACGGGTCTCGACCTCGAGGTGCTCGATCCCCCCGAGGAGAGCCGGCTCACGGTGTCGGCCGTGCGGCAGGCGGTGCACGGCATCCTCGACTTGTCCAACACCTGCGCCCTGGTCGCCGAGGTCGGCGGCGGCAGCACGCTGCTGACCCTGCTCGACCGCGGCATCATCACGGCCTCGGCCAGCTACGCCCTGGGCTCCGTGCGGCTCCGGGAGCACCTGGCGATGCCGCAGGAGCCGCAGGCGCGCGCGGTGGACCTGTTGCGCCACCAGATCGCCAACGTGGTCGAGGCCATCAAGCGCTCGATGCCCCTCGACCGCGTGCAGTCGCTCGTGGCCGTGGGCGAGGAGGCCCACTTCGCGGCCCAGCAGACGGGGCAGCGCGGGCCGTCGGCCGAGGTCGTCAGCGTGGTCGAGATCAAGGCGTTCGACCGCCTGGTGGCCGACTGCGCGCGGCTCACCGCCGAGAAGCTCTCGAAGAAGTACGGCCTGCCCCTCCAGAGCACCGAGCGCCTGGTGCCGGCCTTCCTCGTCTACCACGGGCTCCTCCACGCGACCCCCGTGGACCGGATGGCCGTGTGCGATGTCTCGATGCGCGACGGCCTGCTGTTGGACATGGTCCGCCGCGCCACGGGCGAGGACGACCCCGAGCTGGTCGAGAGCGTCGCGCAGTCGGCCCGGACGATCGGCGAGAAGTACCGCTACGACCCCCGCCACGCGGAGCACGTGGGCGACCTGGCGATCCGCCTCTTCGACGAGTTGCAGCGGGAGCACGGGCTCACGCCTCGCCACAGGCTGCTCCTGCGCGTGGCGGCCACCCTGCACGAGGTCGGCGGGTTCGTGAGCAACCGCGCCCACCACAAGCACAGCTACTATCTCATCGCCAACTCGGAGATCTTCGGCCTCCGCCGCGAGGAGGTGCAGGTGGCGGCCCACGTGGCCCGCTACCATCGCCGAGCCGTGCCGAAGCCCACGCACATCGAATTCCTCACCCTGCCGCGCGAGGACCGCATCGCGGTGAACAAGCTGGCTGCCATCCTGCGCGTGGCCGACGCCCTGGACCGCGGCCACGCCCAGCAGGTGCGCGACTTCCACGTCGAGCGCCGGCAGGGCGAGCTGGTGCTCTACGTCCGGGGCGTCAGCGACCTCACGCTCGAACGGCGGGCCACCGAGGAGAAGGGCGACCTGTTCGAGGACACCTACGGGCTCAAGGTGCGGGTCGAGGAGGACGTGTCGCCCGCCGCCGAACCGCGCCGCGCCAGCCCCGTGGAGTAGGCGGGATGTCCCCATCCCGCGAAGAAGGTGGGTGAAACGCCGTGGCCAAGGAACCCGACCTCGATTCCCCCGAGCTGTTCTTCAACCGCGAGCTGAGCTGGCTGGAGTTCAACGACCGCGTGCTGCGCGAGGGCCTGTCGGACGACGTGCCGCTGGTCGAACGGCTGAAGTTCCTCGCCATCGTCAGCTCGAACCTGGACGAGTTTTTCATGGTCCGCGTGGCCGGCCTCAAGCAGCAGCTCGCCGCGGGCGGCACGGCCCGCGACCCGAGCGGCCTCACGCCGGCCGAGCAGCTCGCGCGCATCAGCCGCCGCGCCCACAAGATGCTCGCCGAACAGAGCGTGGGCATCCGCGACGCCTTCGCGCAGCTCGCCGCCGCCGGCGGCCCCCGCGTGCTGAGCGCCGGCGACTGGACGGCGGAGCAGCGCGGCTTCCTCCGCTCGTACTTCGCCTCCGAGATTCTCCCCGTGCTCACGCCCCTCGCGGTCGAGGAGCTCCAGCCCTTCCCGATCCTGCCCGGGCTGGGCCTCAACGTGCTGCTGGGCCTCACCCCCGCGGAGCAGCCGGGGGAGCCGCTCAAGCTCGCCGTGGTGCCGGTCCCCTCGTCGCTCGCGCGCTTCATCCCCGTGCCGGCCCAGGAGGGCCTTCACCTGGCCGTGCTGGAGGACGTGGTGGCCGAGCACGCGGGCCAGCTCTTCGCCGGCTTCGAGGTGGCCGCGCGAGCCGTGTTCCGCATCACGCGGGACGCCGACGTGCCGGTGACGGACGACGACGCGGCCGATCTCCTGCAACTGGTCGAGGACGTGGTTCGCTCGCGCCGCCGCCAGGCCGTCGTGCGCCTGGCCGTCCCGGCCAACGCCGACGCGCGCCTCGTGCAGTGGCTCAAGGACTGGTGCCAGGTGGCCGACGACGACGTGTACGAGGTGGATGGACTGCTCGACGCCGCGGCCCTCTACGAGATCGTCAACCGGCCCGGCTTCGAGCGGCTGCGCGAGCCCGACTGGCCGCCCCAGACGCCGCGCGACCTCCTCGGGCACGACGACCTCTGGCAGGCCATCCAGGACCACGACGTGTTGCTCTTCCACCCCTACGAGGCGTTCGAGCCGATCGTGCGCCTGCTGGGGCTGGCGGCCGACGACGCCCGCGTCATCGCGATCAAGATGACCCTGTACCGCGTGAGCGCGGACTCGCCGGTCGTGGCGGCGCTCGCGCGGGCCTCCGAGAAGGGCAAGCAGGTCACCGTCCTTGTCGAGCTCAAGGCCCGCTTCGACGAGGCGCGCAACGTCAACTGGGCGCGGCGCCTCGAGGACGCCGGCTGCCACGTCATCTACGGCATCGCCGGCCTCAAGACCCACGCCAAGCTGCTCCTCGTCATCCGCCGCGAGGAGCACGGCATCCGCCGCTACGTCCACGCCGCCACCGGCAACTACAACGACCGCACGGCCCGCCTCTACTCCGACATCGGCCTGCTGACGGCCGAGCGCGACTTCGCGGCCGACGCCTCGGCCTTCTTCAACCTCCTCACCGGCTACTCCCAGGCCGTCGGCTGGAACGTCTTCGCCATCAGCCCCACCGAGAGCCGGGCGCGCTTCATCGAGCTCATCGAGCGCGAGGCCGCCGCCTCGACCCCCGACCAGCCCGGCCTCATCATGGCCAAGATGAACTCGCTCCAGGACAAGGCCCTCATCCAGGCCCTCTACCGCGCCAGCACCGCAGGCATCCGCATCCTCCTCAACGTCCGAGGCATCTGCTGCCTGCGGCCCGGCGTCGAGGGCGTCTCGGGCAACATCGAGGTCGTCTCCATCGTGGACCGCTTCCTCGAGCACGCCCGCGTGTTCTACTTCCGCAATGGGGGCCACGACGAGCTGTACCTGTCGAGCGCCGACTGGATGGTGCGCAACCTCGACAAGCGGCTGGAGATCATCTTCCCGGTGACGGCGGAGGCGTTGCGGGCGCGGCTGATCGGTGCGCTGGAGACGTATTTCGCCGACAACGTGAAGGCCCGGCGGCTGCGGCCCGACGGCGCGTGGGTGCCCGTGCGGCGCCGCGGGAATCCCGTCCGCGCCCAGCAGAAGCTCTACGAGGAAGCCGTCGAGGCGGCCCGCGCCGCCGACCAGGCGCCCCTGCAGTTCCGCCCCCTCACCCGCCCCGACGAGGCGCAGCCCTAGAACGGCAGCATGCGCTTGACGTAGTTCGCGCCGTCGTTGTACATGATGTAGAAGTAGGTGGCGCCGGCGGAATCGAAGGCGCCGGACGCCTTGCCCTTGTGGACCGGGTGAACCGGCACCTTGCGGAAGACCACCTTGCCCTCGCGCGTCTCGCCGGGCTTCACGACCACGCCGTCGAGCGAATTGTCGTCGTGCGTCGCCACCAGCACGATGTCGCTGAGGCCCCGCAGGTAGAAGTAGTCGTTCCGCACCGTCAGCGGCGCCATCGTGCGGTTCGTCACCCGCATCTTCACCACGACGGCCCCGCTCATGACAATGGGCTTCCCCAGGTCCATCAGCACGGTGTCCGACTTCACCTCGCTTCCCTGGTCGAGCGTCTTCCCCGCGTTCTTCTCGATTTCCAGCGGGAGCTGGCGCAGCCACAGGTCCACCCGCTCCCGGTCCGCCGCGGAGACCTTGGGCTGCAGCTCCTCGAAGGCGGTCACGGCCCGCTTCAGGTCGCCGTTGATCACATAGCCCACGGCATTGGTCACACGCATCTTGCCGAGCAGCGGCGCCGCGACGAAGAACCAGCCTGCCACGAGCAGGGCCACGACTCCGGCGGCGACGGCCACCTTGACGACGGGGAACTGGACCGTGATGCGCCGCCTGCCCTCCGTGCGTGGCCGCCGGCTGAAGCCCACCTGGCGCCCCGTGCGGCGGTCGAAGCCGCACTGCACGCACAGCGCGGCCTCCGGCGCCAGCGGGCGCCCGCAGCTTGGGCACGCCTCCCCCCCGGCCGCGGCCGGCGGCGGCGTGGTCGCCTCGCCGTCGTCGAACTGGAGTGCCGACGGAATCGTCACCACCCGCTGGCACGCCGAGCACCGGGCACGCCGCCCCTCTGTGCCATCCGGGGCGGTCAGCATCTTCCCACACTCGCACTGGAATTTGATGGGCATGGCTACCCCTCGCTCTTCCTTGCTCTCGCGCGTCCCCGCCAGCCGCACCGGACAAATTGTACCACAAGTCGCCGCGAACGCAAGCGCGCGCCGGGTGCGTGTAATCTCCTTCGGTCGGAAAAGCCAGTTGCGCGATACTATCGCGGGCACCCCCAATCCCGCAGCTGACCCAACGCCCGCAGGGCGTGG
>Ga0307380_10002715_pt1 | contig 24864 bp, 18 predicted proteins | sample UN3MG_FD_202239 | JGI IMG/M metagenome (GOLD analysis project Ga0307380, IMG submission 202239) | Soil microbial communities from Risofladan, Vaasa, Finland - UN-3 | ecosystem: Environmental > Terrestrial > Soil > Coastal area > Acid sulfate soil | place: Finland: Risofladan, Vaasa | collected... | reverse complement strand
TTTATCCTTTACTTATAAAGACGGAACCACGAAAGCCTTAGATGGAATAAAATTCCAGCAGGAACAGGGAGAAATGGTTGTCCTTATGGGACATACCGGAGCGGGCAAGTCGACTTTTTCTCGCTGTCTAAATCGTTTAATTCCCCACTTCCATAAGGGCAATTACAGCGGGGAAGTAAGAATTCTGGGAAACTCAATCGGGGACAAAAGAGTTCATGACCTGGTAGGCAAGATAGGTTTAGTATTTCAAGACTTTGAATCCCAGCTCTTCTCCACCAATGTAGAGTTAGAAGTGGCATTTGGCCCGGAAAATCTCTGCCTCCCTCGAGAGGAAATCAGAGAGAGAACTTCCGAGGCTCTGCAATTAGTAAGGCTCAAAGGTTTTGAAAAAAGAGAGCCGGCAAGCCTTTCCGGAGGGGAAAAACAGCGACTGGCTATTGCTTCCATCCTCGCTATCAAGCCAAAAATAGTGGTAATGGATGAGCCCACAACAGATCTCGACCCCCAGGGTAAACTGGAAATATTTTCCGTAGCCAGACTACTTAAGTCACAGGGCTACACTCTCCTGTTTATCGAACACGACGCTGAAGCAGTCCTGGAAGCAGATAAGATTGTAATTATGGACGGAGGTAGAGTAGTTACAGAAGGGAAACCTTACGAGATTCTAAGAGACGTGGAGCTCCTGGAGAATCACGGGATTCGCCCTCCCCAGATAGCCAAACTCTTCCGGGAGACAGATGAGCCATCCTATCCTCTCACTGTGGAGGAAGCCTTTGAAGTTTTCCAAAAAAGAGAGTGGAAAATCTCCGACGAGAAATACACGGCTCTCCTGAAAAAAGAAGAACAAGAGCAGATAGGTTATGGAAATAAGATTATCGAAGTAAACGGTCTGGAATATGTCTATCCCGGAAATATTAAGGCTCTGGATAACATAAGTATGGAAATTCGCCAGGGAGAATTTTTAGCCATTATTGGACAGAATGGTTCGGGAAAGACGACATTGGTAAAACATTTCAATGGACTTCTTAAGCCCTCAAAAGGAGAAGTGAGAATAGCTGGTGAAGACACTAAAGGAAAACTCGTCTCGGAACTGGGCAGAACAGTAGGATATGTATTTCAGAATCCCGACCATCAGATATTTGCAGATACAGTGGAAGAAGAAGTCGCCTTCGGCCCCAGGAATTTAGGAATTCCCAGAGAGAAAATCTCCCTTTTCGTAGAAGAAGCACTGAAAGATGTGGGATTAGAAGGGTATCAGAAGCGCGACCCTTTCTCCTTAACTAAGGGAGAAAGACAGAGAGTCGCCATCGCCTCAATACTCGCCGCAAGACCACACGTCCTCATCCTCGATGAACCAACCACAGGTTTAGACTATAGAGAACAGAAAGCGATTATGGAACTTTTACAGAGTCTTAATCGCAAAGGACATACCATAATCATCATTACTCACTCACTCTGGGTGGTTGCTGAATATGCAAAGAGAGTCTTAGTTCTCCATAAGGGAAAAATTATCTTGGATGACCAGACTCGAAAAGTCTTTTCTCAAGAAGAGAAGCTGGCTAATAGTTTCCTGAGATTACCGGAAATTATACGTCTAAGCAACAGAATGGGCAGAACGCTCCTTTCTGTTGATGAATTCAAATCCTGCCTGCAATTCTGGGGACACAATACTTAATTACTCTTCTGGGGTTTCCTTTCCCCTCTTCAATACCTTTCTGTTAGAAAGCATATCCCTCTTTTTGTTCCCATCTTCATCCACGCCATCAAAAATACAGACCTATTGGCTATGGCATTATTGGCAGGTCTAATCGGATTCTCTTTCTACACAAGAATCAACTGATACGGCATAATCTTCCACAGAATATAAAATCTTCAAAAACTACCATTTTTCTTCAACGTAGTTATTGGCCAGCAGTTTCTAGAATCTACAAATAGAAGAATCAAAAATCAAGAGTTCCTGTCCTTTAATCCGTAGATTCAAGGACTGCCAAATTCAGAATCCTACCCTTCAGAAAATCAAGACGAGAATAAAGATTTTTCAGAGGTTTTATGGACAAATCTTTCAGAAGTGCGTATTTTGTCGAGGCTTAGAGAGAAGGAAAATTATGGACCTGATTCTTCCAGAAGAAGAGATTTCTTGATTCCATTTAGGATTACAGAAAGGACAGTTTTCAGAATCGCTCCGTTAGAGCCTCGCTGTAATTCCGCCAGCGTTGGCCCCTTTTCGTTTAATCAGTCTGAAATTTCAGCTAACGTTTCCAGCATAAAAGAAGTTTTTGCGAAGCAAAAATTTGGGTAAGTGCCAAAAGGCGCGAACCTTTTATCCTGTATTAGGCGACCGTTTTGCTTGAAGATGCCTTCGTTATTTTTCATTTAGATCATCTTTTATATTTTCTTAACTCTTTGATTTTATTACGCAATGGAATGCCAGACAAGTTATTATTCGCACATTCAGACAAAACCTGCTCTAAAAACTCTTCGTCTTTATATATGTCTTTAAATTTTAGTATTTCATACCATTGATCCCAACTAACTTTGTTTATATACTTTTTAGATACCTTCGCTAAAAGGTACATAAATTCAGGATGCCTTTTAGCTTCATTAGGATTTTTCTTTTTCCTAACGAAAAGTTGGGGTTCAATATCATAAGCAAGACGTTGCCATATTTTTCCCTTTTCATTAGTAAGATTTTTTTTATCCACGAATTGAAGCTCTTGGCCAACTTCGTAATAATACTGGATATTCTTTTCTTTATTTGGATGCTTGCCCGATATTTTTTTAATCTTCTCTATTACATTTTTTATTTCCTTTTCTATTTCTTCCTCTTTCAAAAGGCGGTTTATTGCTTGTTCCTCAGTTCCACTACCCGGAATCAATGATGTATCAAAAGCGTCAATTTCTATCTCCTTACCATTGATTTTTATTTTCTTTTTCCTTATAACCATACACTTACTCCTATAATGTTCTTAACGATGCTTCGTATAACATCTCATCGCATGAATTTTTAATCTCCTTGATTTTATCAAGGTCAAGTGTGTTATCCGTGTATCTTAGTTCGAGTAATTTCCGAAGGGCTTCGTCAAAACCACAGCGCGCGCAATAGAGAAGAATTTCCCTGCTCTTTACCTTTTTTGTCCGAGCAAGATCTCTAATCCTGACAAATTCAGAGTGGTCATATACCACCCATACGGTTCCCTTTTCCGTTATCGGAAGATTTTTCCACTTTCCATAATATTGCAAAGTACCATCGGGTTTTTTGCCAAGAAGGAAATCGAATTTTGCCACAAACGCCTTACCTCTTCTAGGCGGTTCTTCATGAAGATAAAATGTAAACTTTCTTTTATGAAGTTGTTCATTTGTATCTTCATTAATAAGAATTCCCTCCGCAGTATATTCTCCAGTCTTATCTTTTTCCTCATCAAAGTCAATAAGCTGAACGTCTATCTTTTTTCTACTCTCTGCGGGTATGTTCAGGGCATATCTTGAGTTGTGCTTTTCGGTACCTTCGGCATGTGTGATAGTAAGTTTAAAAAGCAAATTCTTCTTGTCACCTGTATCATTTGCAATTTCACAATCTATAACAAGAGTTTCGTTATATTCAAATTTATGCTGGTTCGGTCTAAAGAGGTCGATGCGTACTGGCAATACTTCTCTTGGTTCAACCGGTTCCCTTGGTTCTTTTCCCTTTCCTCCCTTTGCTGGTGGTCCTACAAGTAACTCAGGAGCATATTCACTTACTAAATCATTTACAAGTTTTACTGCTTCCTCAAGAATGTCTGCCGCAATTTCTATTTTTTCTTTTTTGGGCGTTATCTCCAGCAAAAAATCATCCAATTTCCTTCTAACGTGCTCTCTGACATGGTTCCATGCTTTTTTGTTGAAAAAACCAAAATGGTTAGGCATTTCGCACTTCTTGAGTTCCATCTCTAAATCATCATCAAAATCACAGTAGCCATAAATTCTGTTTTTTGTAGATTCCTCTGCACTAACCGGAATCCTCAAAATGACCATTCCACCTCTTTGGATGGCAATTCCTCTGAATTCTTCAGGGACTTCATCTTTACAATACCGCAAAACAAGATTACGGATTTTTCCTATTTTTTTTATTCTTTCATTCTCGAAATGTTTTTCTTTTAGAACTTCTGGCAAACCCGGTAATATTACCTGTCTATCCACACCATCAAAATTTACAATAAAAGTGGCATTATAATTTCGTATAATTTCCCACCAAGTAGAAACTATAAATCTCATAAATGATCTGTAGTCAAGTAATTCATCCTTAAATTCTGGTTTAACGCTCATTATCCATATACGTGTTCCCTGACGATCCAGGGGAGATGCCCCGGGAATAAAGTCCTGAAGTTTTCTGGTTTCGTCGTCCCACTCTTCAGCTGTTCCATAAGAAAATCTATAAATCCCATTTTCATCGATTGTTTCTGTTAGTAGCAATTTATCCTCAGAGAAGTAGTGAAATAAAAATTTCCCCTGCCCCCTTGCGCCGAGAGTGTCTTCATCAGCTTTTGAGGTGTCCCATAAACTCTGATAAGCGACCCATTTTTTTGAATCCATTCCAGTTGTTCCGAAATCTTCAATAACCAGAATATCGCGTTCATGAATATATTTAAAAACCAGTTTCCAATCTTTGCCTTTTTTAGTAGCCCGCGCATCCCATGAATTCTGCGCGGCATCTTTTTGCAAGCCCTCATAAATATTGGGGTATTGCTCAGCAATATTAGCATCACTTCTTTCAAGATTAATTGGTCTTTTTTTCATGGTCCAACTCTCCCAATTTTGAGTTTTCGCTGCTTAAATACCTTTCAAGCAAGATGTCATATAACTTAAAATAACCGAATTATTTCGTTTACCCCAGCTTTAGCAAAGCTCTCCTTTTTGAAGCCAAAGTAAAAAGCGGAGAAAACCAAGGGTATCTTGACAACCTCCGCTTGAGTATTAGGACCGCCTCTTGGTTTCACGCCAAAAGCATTATAATAAATTAAACTTGTCTATGCAAGTTAAAAATCAAAGTTCCCTGTCCTTTAATCCCTAAAAAAATCGTTACTATCAGCTCGATTTTATAAAAGGTAATTTTCTGAATTTAGCAGTCCTTAAATATAGGCATTAAAGGACAGGTAACCGTTGATTTTTTCTTGCATTAGTCATCTTTTATTTGTATAATTTTTAGCGTGAACCCAGGGGTCGACCGAGGTTGTCAAGATACCCTTGGTTCCCTTCGCTTTTCAATCTATCCTTACCAAGAAGAGCCTTGCTACAGATTGCATAAACGAAGTACTTCGAAAAATATACAAATTTGGTAGCATAGACGAAGTATTTCGCTTATTTTAAGTTAGGCGAAATGCCAAATTAATTTTTAAAGAAACATTATGTCAATTTTTTCAAAAAAACAAGAAGTTAATCTCGAAGATTTTTGCCGTGATTCTTACAAAAAGAACATACTAAATCCAGTGATTGAAGGAATTGACGCTGGCTCGGCATATTTTGATACAGTAAGAAAATCTGTCGTGGAAGCAGATCAAAACTTTGCAAACATCAATTCTCAAAAATTTGCTACCAAGATGATACCTTTGCGATTCGAATTATTTGCTCTCGCATGGCTACATCAATTTGGAGATAAATCAGCAGTTGCTCAAAGTGTTTTTACAAAGCTTTTTTTACAAGAAAATAAAAGAAATGATATTTGGGATGCTTCTGAGCCTTACAATCAGGCCATTGCTCGTTCTAGCACTATTGGTAAAACATCAAAAAAACCATTTGATAGAGTATATCTTGCTCGTGTTATGAAAACGAAAGCTGATTTGTTTGATCAGTATCACAAAGAAGGCTATGACCCGAAATGTGTTGCACGAGCTTTGAACCGATTATTTTCTGATGAGGCTTGGGAAAAAGGCATTACTGCCGGCTTGCTGATGTTTGCTCTTTGTGACCGTCTTGGTTTTGAGCAAGATTTTGAGCCGAATAAAGAAGCGCAATTTCGTCTTACTGCCATTATTCGCGGTCTTTACGATGGGGCTCGACAATCCTTAAAGAAAATAAAGATTAAAAATTAATTTGGCACATCGCATATCCAGAAACGTTAGGCGAAATCGGCTTCTAAAAAGAAAAATAGAAGAAAACTGCTATGGATAAACCAATAACCAATTCTTATTTCAAATTCATTTCTTTCAACTACAAATTTCACGATTTCTTCTTACATTAGGCGGTTTTTATTTATATAATTTTTTGGCATGAAACCACGGGTCGACCGAGGTTGTCAAGATACCCTTGGTTTCCTTCGCTTTTCAATCTATCTTCAACAAGAAGAACTTTGCTACAGATCGGATGAACGAAATACTTCGCAAAATATGCCAATTTGGGAGCATAGACGAATTATTTCGCTTATTTTAAGTTATATGACATTCCGCCCTTTGCTCGTCAAAAAGGAAAATTTTTAAATGTCAAGATTATAACCAAATTGGAGGTTACCAAAAATGATAATAAAAGAAGATGCCAAAAGTTTAATTATTGAAAACGCAAATAAATTTAGATTATCTGAAGAAAAAAAGAAAGAAATAGAAGATAAAAGGAAATACTTTCTGATTGAATTCTCCAAAGAAAAAATTGAGAAGTTAGACAAGGACCATTGTTTTCAGGGAAGGGGTATAAAGCAGGGAAATTTTACATATGAATTGGAATGGAACTCCATGTATTTAGGTCGTATCGGAGGAGGTAGTGTATATAAGTTTGGATATGAAGAGGATTTCTTCAAAATAAAAAAATTATTAATAAAGATACTCTCTACCAACAATTCAATTCAGCAGTTCTATACACAAGATGGCGAATTAACAGGGTTTTCCAAAGAAATCATAAAAGATACAGTTAATCTAAAGGGCATTGGGCGTGCATTTATAGGCAAAGTGCTTTCAATTTATTTTCCAGACATTTTTATTAATATCTTTGGACACCAAGATCTCTTTCTTGAAAAGATATATTCTGATTACAAACCTGAAACTTATGGAGTGGAACTATTTCTAAGGAATAATTACTTATTATTAGATATTAAAAACAAATATGCTTCCGAATTGTCAAATAATGAATATACACATCTACTATATAAAATATTCGAAATTAAAAAAGGTGTGGTGGACGAATCGAAAATAGAAGCTTTAGAAGTACAACATTATCAAACTCTTATCCATAGAAATTTTAACCAACTTTTCAAAAGAGAACTAAAATATTTTGATGAGGAAAGACAAACCGAAAGGAATGGCAAGTTTAACACAGAAGAAGTTGGCGAAATGGACTTTCTGGCAGTTGACAAAAATAACGACATAGTAGTTATTGAGCTAAAAAGAACATCAACCGATGCAACACTTGGTCAAATTCTGCGATATATGGGTTGGGCAAATAAGAACTTATGCAAAAAAGACCAAAAAGTAAAAGGAATAATTATTGCAGAAATTAAAGATAATAGACTAGAATACGCATTAACTGTTGTTCCGAATGTGACTTTTAGGAAAATGAAATTAAATGTGAAAATTGAAGGTCCTTCATAGATCATGGATGGGCTTTGGGCGAAACGCTGCGGCAACTTCGTGCCTTGCCCTCACTTCGTTCGGGTCATATAACACGGACTATACGGCTCGCTCGCCCAAATTTCTACTTCGCAAAAACTTCTCATATTCGGATACGTGAGGCGACATCTTGCCTAGCAGTCAAAAGACTAAAGAAGGGGGAGGTAAATAATTATAAATCAAAATCAAATTAAAGAAATTTTATCCTGTCCTATTTATAAGTCTTATAAAAATGCGCAATCCCAAGATAAGAAAGCTGAACTTCTTTGGGCCCGTGTCTCAGAATGTTGCTTCTGCCACCCTAACAGATTTTATTGCGATGAATTTATGTCCGCCTACGATGCGTACCAAAAAGAAAATGATGGGAATTATGGAAAGGCCTCGGACGTTATTCAGAGGTGTGAAGTCCGCCATAAACTCTCAAAGGCAAAAGAAGATGAACTGGTATTATTATTCCCTAACTATACCAAATTCCCTTCTGGAGAATGCTTTCAGTGTTTATTAAAATATCCAAGTATCTCTTTTCGTTGTGATAGTTATATTTTAATGGTGCGTGCTTTTTGGAATTCGATACCAGAGAACGAAATTCAACTTGTTAAGTTACTTACTAAACATTCTCAAAGACATCCGACACCAGGATTAAGATTCGTGAATTTAAATGAATTAATTGCCCTTGTGGAAAAGGAATTAGCACTTTCAAAAGCAGAAGTGCACAAGCTTGTAGAAAGATTATTAGAACGAGATATTCTTGAGAAGAGCACAGATGGTATTCGTATTAAGGTATAGTGGCGGTTATAGTTAAGTCAAAACTTCGCCTAACACAGCATAAAAGGTTCGTGCCTTATGGCACTCACCCAAATTCCGCCTTCGGCGTAACTTCTTTTATGCTGAGAACGTTAGGCGAAATATTTTGGTGGTGCCAATATGGAGAATAACAATCTCAACAATATAGTGAACAGGTTTATCAAAATCGCGGAAGGTCTTAGAAGTAAGAAGACTATTAAGAAGGAAGACTTAAAGAACCATTCAGAAAGTAATCTACATAGTTGGTTACAATACGCTCTAATAAAATCTGGGGAGCTAGAAGGATTATTTTCAATCCCAGAGTGTAAATTAAGGTTTTCAAAGCCACTTGACCCCTCTACTCATGGAGTAACTAATAAGAAACGAAAAAGAAATTTCAGCAGGGTAGATATTGCTTTTTTTGATGAAAGTAAGAAATTAGTTGGAGTTTCAGAGATATTTACTATGGACGAAGCTCATGGGGCTTTGCCATCACGCAAATTACGTACTTGGCTATCACCAAGAGATTCGTTGATACATCTGATTAAATATGCCTCGCCGAAACCAGAATTCATTATAATTGTTACTATTTTGTTGAGGAATTCTTTGTGCGTTTTTTGGAAAACAAAAATTAGAGAAATTGATTCACAACTCGAGAAAACTAAGGATTATTACAATGTGTTCAAGCCCTATTGGGAGAATTTTAAGAAAGACATTGAAATCAGTAACGTTTTACTGATTATCCATGAAGATGGAATTGAAAGGTATTAAAATGTTTACTGACACTTCGCCTAAGAGCGGACAAAAAGGAAATCAAAGATTCCCCCGAATTGCCTTCGGCAACTTCTTTTATCCGCAGAACGTTATACGCCATGCCTAAGGGAAAACAATTATGAAAAAACATATTAAAATCATAATCATACTAATTGTCCTCTTAGTTATAGGAATCTTGATCTATCGCTCTCTTGATGAAGCGTATTGGCTTAAGGAAAATCCGCAAGACGCTATTAAAATAGGCCGTACCTATGCTTATTACTTGCTTAATAGCTATAAAGAAGGATTATTAGAAATGTCAATTGTTCCGGCTAGAGCAAAAATTGAGAATTCAAATTTCCGGCAAATCACAATGGTGGATATGCATGAATGGTGGATATTAGAAAAGAAGAAAATACATATTGAGATTACTGCTCCTTTGTTTACAGAACAGAAGGATGAAAATATGGAACTTATAACACTGGAGAAACTTGAATCCTTTATTGTAATGACCTTTGCTTACAAAAGTTGGGACAAAATTGTCGAAATTCCAAATAAAGGTAAAATGCTTTTTTCCATTGCGGTGCGTTATTTCAATCCCATCGACAACCGAATAGTACCTAAATTAGTTAGAAAAATAGCAAATCTTCCTCTGTTTCGCAATTTTACAGGACAGATGGGAACGACAGGACAGATGGGAACGACAGGACAGATGGGAACGACAGGACAATGGGTAGTATTTGACTACAACTATAAATATAATCTCAATGATTATTTTGACTGGGTTTTGAAAGAAGGAGAAAACTATACTCGAAAACAGCACAAAGAATCAGAAGAATTCATGCAACAATTTGGTAGCGAGGAGTCATTTGAGGAATTCAGAAAAGAACTTGATGAATCCCTCGATAAAGGACTCAACTTTTTCTACGAATGGGGGAGTATGGCAGTAGAAAAACAAGTTGAGCGTGTTGAGAGGCTATACAAAGCACAAGAACAAGTTGAGAAGAGTGGCGAATTGGAAACAGAATGAATACATTTTGAATATAACAATTCTGGGGACACAACACTTAATTACTCCTCTGGGGTTCCCTTTCTCCTCTTCAATACCTTTCTGTTAGAAAGCATATCCCTCTTTTTGTCCCCATTCTCATCCATGCCATCAGAAATACAGACCTATTGGCTATGGCATTAGAATCCAAGGGTTTTGGATTTAAAAAGAGGAAAACTTATTACCTTCAGTTCAGGTCTACTTGGCAGGATTGGCTTTCCCTAACAATATTGGCAGGTTTAATCGGGTTCTCTTTCTACCTAAGACTCAATGGATTCGGTGTGATCTTCCACAGAATATAAAATCTCCAAAAATTACCGGTTTTCTTCAACCTGGTTGATGGCTGTTCCTGGACTCTACAAATAGCCGGCACGAAACTTCGTAACAATTTTACAAAAGCCTCATCGAATTTTCTTTTCTTGGCATCGTTTAGCAATTGCATTATGGCAGGTCTGTCGTCAATTCTTTCCCCACTTATTCCAGCATCCTCATAAATACAGGAATAATATCGGAGTCATTCTTTCTCATTTCCTTTCTTTAAATAATAAATGCCAAGCATTTTTGTATTTACTCTTTTTCACATTTTTATATCTTACACACGGAATTGTTTTATCACCAATATTCCAAACCTTATTAATTTCGAGTGAAGGTATTATGAAAACATCTGGTTGTAGATATAAATTATCAAACCTGTTTAAATATGAGACCAGAACATAAAAGTGATTCTTGGCTTTACGCTTTGCCTGTAATGGGAAATTTGTTTTATTTTTTAATCCTTTCACATCTACGGTAACCATTCGTCTGTCAGGATGAAAAACCAATAAGTCTATTTCCTTCCTATGCCCGAGTGTAATATCTACGTCATAGCCTAATCTTAAAAGTTGTGAGGCTACATAGTATTCTGAAGCAAGGTTAGTATTTTGTGTTTTATCACGTACCATTTTTTCTCCTTTCTTTTTTTAATTCAGCGTCCTTATTTATCTTTTAAGGAATCTTATTACCCCTCTAAGTATGTAAAGACCGACAGGAATAAGTATAATGAGTATAACAAGAATAATTATTAATTCAGTGATTCCTAAACCTCCCAACATAACCGTTCTCCTTTCTTTAGTTACTTACTTTTTTATTTAGTTTAGATTTTCTTAATTAATTTTAATAGCCTTTTCTTTACATCTTTATTCGCCTCTTTTTTTTCTTTAATCTTCCGCCTCGGGAAAAATATTTCTCCACATCCTTAAACATTTTTGATAATTGACTATCTAAAAATTGATTTCGAGGAACACTTTTCCATTCGAAACACAAAAAATTTTTGAAAGGCCAACCTTTATATTCGGAACTTTTGTACTGCTCAAGGATATCTGGTAATTGCACACCTTGCGATACTATGCTCTCTATCATTTCTAATTCTTCCAAATCGATGATTAAGAAATTATCAAGGTAGCCCCGTATGAATCTCTTTTTTCGAATCCAACCACAATATCTGGCAAAAACAACTGGAATAGTAGGTATGCCTTTCTGTAATACTAAAATTGGATATATCCGCCTTATTGTGCTAGGGTCAATCCCAAGACTATTTAGCTCACCTTTTTTGAAGCTATTAATAGCACCGTTAAGTTGTACTACCTTGCCCTTGGATTTTCTATTTTCTGCGCTAAAAAATATTTGCTTGATTTCTTTTTCTATTTTATCAAAATTAGCAGTTAACATCGTATTATGTCTAATGCCAGAAATGGTAACCTCGATAAATATCAAACAATCGGGATAATGGACTATGAAATCTACTCCTCCTGTAGAATCACCTTGTCCTTCCCAAAATAGTCGACGAGCTAGTGGAGGCTGTGTGGGATACATCCTTCTTAAGAGATTTCTCACGTATATTTCGAGGCATCTTCCTGTAAATGCGTTTAAAGCAGTTCTCTTCCTATCTATTTTCTCTTTTTCTCTACTATTTGCTTCCTTACGATGCATAATATAATAATCATTAATTTCTCCATATATTCCAAGCGTCATTTTCTCTTGAAGATATTGGAGGTCTAAAAGAAAATATGTATTTTCATTTAATTTATAAAACGGTTTTCTCCAGAAAGGCTGAAAGTTGAAATAAAATGACCCTCCTTTTTTATCTTGAAGTTCGAATTCTCTTTTGAAACCTTTCTTAGAATAAGCAAGGATAGAAAAGATCCTTTTTGCCTTTTTTCTTATTCTTGCTTTTAAGTTCTTGAAGTATTGTTCGCCTATTAAAAATTGACCTGGTTGGTCTATAAGAACCGATTTTTTCGGCTTCAAATAATGCGCATATAACCCGAAACATAGTAAAATAAATAATTCTAAATTTAGTCCCGTAGCTTTACGGAATTCCCGAGCTATACGAAAAACTTCCTTAAGATATAATCGTTCCGCTTCTCTGATACATTCAAAATAAATCGTCCAATATCTTGATAAAAGGCTTGCAAATTCTTGACTCGAATTGAAATGAAGATTTCTACAGAGAACGCCTAGACTTACTTTTTTCCTTCCTTCTTCTGTTCTGGTTCGTCTCTCCCTTTTTATACGGTCGCTCTCAGTAAAGTCGGTAACTCGAAACATAACTCTGGCAAAAGACTCGAGGTCTTTTCCAACTAATTTTTTATTTTTCCTTTCGTCGTTCCTAACGATATTTGCCTTAATTAGTGCAAGCATTTGTTGACGATAAAATATTTTCCTGTCAAGACGCCAAAAGGCCTTTAAGCGTTGCCTTAACTTACCTGAAAAGAGCTGGTCAATGTAAATTAACTCCTCTGGATTTATTCGATGATATCCTTCCGAAAGTAAATAATTTAACTTGGCAAGACTTTGAAGAGCATCATTAAAATCGAATTCTGAAATTTCTTTAAAAAAAAGATTCTCATTGTTCTCTACTTTATCTGTGTATTTGTATATTTCTTGATAAGTTACATATTGTGCAATGCATTTATCAATGGCTGTTTTATTTTTCGGCTTTTTAGGGAGATAATGCCTGGGAATAGTCAAGAGTGGCGTCTGAACCCATTGTATTGATTTAAGAACTGAATCTATCGTTCGGTCTTCTATTTTTTTTCTTTCTATTCTCATAAAAACAGACCAATTAAATTTTCTACTGCACGACCAGAATTTAAAACTTCAGATTTGCAAGAAATCTAAAAACTCGAATCCCTTAATTGATTCTGTATAAGATTTCTAATTTTATGTAGAATGTATTCGATTTCATCCCTAAACTTATCTATATAAATATTTTTCCCAGATGGATGAAGGAGGAGAATTATCTTACTTTCTCCAAATTGAAAAGTCTTTTTTTCTTTTATTATTTCTGTTATTCCTAGTGCATAAGGATGAATCGAAAACAGATTTGCAAAAGCATAACTTCCAAAAGTAATAATAGTTTTCCCGCTCTTAAAATATTGTTTTTCCTTTTCTAACCAATTTAGGCACTGAGTACATAATCTATCCCGTTCAGACTTTTTCATTTCTGAATGACATTTATATACGTGTGTAATATATACGTTGTTTTTGAGCCACTCCTCGTTGATCCCCATTTTCGGCATCCATTCATTATGAAACCTCTCTTTTCTAGTTCCAAGATAATATTCATAAAAATCATTGTCACGTGCATTTCGTGTTGGTTCTTCACTTAAAAATACAAATCTGTTCTTTTCAATATCTCCCAATACAAGAGGTTTGTGAAATCTAATGTCACATTTTCTACATTTTCTTATTTTTTCAATAAATGTCAATCCTTCAAGCATAGACATCTCTTACTCTTTCTCTTTCAACGCCGGAACATAATTAATGGACCAAAAACCAAAATTAGCAAAATAACGAGAAATATTTCCCTATTAATAATTCTCAAGATTCCACAAATAAGTGCTCCCAAAATAGTTATGATAAGTAAAGGAATCAATATAATATCAATTAAATCTAATTTGCTTTTTTTTCTCTTCTATCTTCATACCACAAAAGCATACGAACTACCCACCAAAGAGTAATAGCTCCAACAAATGCGTAAAAAAGAATAGTGTTCCAAAGAGGAAAGTTCTCTTGAATTAGAACCCAATCGCTATCAGTGTACGCCCACGCTATTCCATAAATTACAGACATTTCTTGTTACTTTCCTTACTCCAAAAATTTTTTACCATTTTGTTGCCACATTTTTACCAAAACCTGATAAATTTTGGTAAATGCCGATAAAATAAAAACCCAAAATCTTCTTGATTTATAAAGCAGATTCAGGAATTTCATCTGTCTTTTTGGCTTTGCTTTTCTCCTGCGCTTCGCCTTCTATTACCGGAGACTTCCCGTATCAGACATTTCATCATTTCAATATTTTTATTTGGCCCGGCTCATTCAAAATAATCTCCGGTTTTCCCTTATACTCTTTGATATAACCAGACACACGAACTTTCTTTCCATAGTAATAATTTTCTGGATTCGGTGGGAAGTGGGAAAAAGCTGACGCGAAAATAACCGCTGTAAAGTAACGCTTGTAATCCGGATGAAAGTTAAGAAAACATGCCTTTCCTGAATTATGTGTGGCGACAATCGTACCTTCTACCGTTGCATACTCCCCGTAGTGCTTCGCGGCGTCCCGCCACGAAATCACCTGGGCTGTGCCTGCCGGTCGTCGAGATTCGGATATAGCTGTGTCCACCTGTCGGCTTGTCGGCCGCTGAGAAGGCAAATCAGCACGTCGCTGGTCAACGAACCAGACTTTAGCCAAGTACATCACCAAAACCAGCGCTGCTACCATGAACCCAAGCCTAACAAGAAACTTTTTGAGGTCGGGATTGTGTTTTGTCATCATGATTTCCCCCTCCGAATAGCAAAAATTGATACGAGAAAAATCAGAGCAGCAATTACATCTATAGGTGCCCATATCTCGCGGGAGAGATGGACGGGTATAATTGGGTTGAAGAGTAAAGCGATGATTCCAAGAATCCATGCCCAGCCAGATTTTTCCAACTCTGCCGACTTAAACGCACCATAAGCAGCTGTGCCACAGACCACCCAGCGCAAAAGAATATAGTAACTATAAGGATGCCTTGAAAGAGCCCAAATGAGCATTCCAGAAGCAATAAGACGGACTATCAGAAAGCCTACGGAGATTCCCTGCATACTACTTACCTCCTTTCTCCGGTAATGAATCGATGTTCTCCTGCTGTTCCAAAGGATATTTTTGTACAAGTCCCTCCAGAAATTCATCTAATCTTTTGCGTCCTTCTATACTAAGGGATTCGTATCGTTTTACAAGGTTAGCAATCCTCCCATCCCGTAGCGATAGGTGCCATAAACCGTATTGACATTCGCGCGCTTCACGCTCCAACGCCATAAATTCAGCTTGGCGGCGAAATGGGAACCGCATATAAGCGTACGCATACCCGCGGCGGATTATCTCGGCATTTGCAAGGCGGTCTCCCACAAAAACATACGCAAGAAGTCTTCCATATTTGTCCCGAAAATTATTGGGTTCGTATTCCAAAGTACACTCGAAACCCTCTGCAAAGCGCTTTAAAAATTCCGTCGCTTCTTTACCGAACCTTTGGACAGGAATTTCTGGGTGATGTATTTCAGGAGCATCTACTCCAATCAAGCGCACCGTCTCACCATTATCAAGGACTACTGTGTCGCCATCGAGGACGCGAGTTACACGAAACCGACTTCTGGAACCCAGAGACCAAACTACTGGAGATGAAGATTTTACATCAAACTGTCCAGATGGGACTGGAACACTTCTCGAGGCTATAGCGGGACGTATTTCCCTGTCTACTCTTCTATGCAGTAAGAACATTCCCAAAATGACAATTGCCGTAATTATCATGACTAATATTAAGAATCGGTCACGTAGGAATTGCATATTCAAACTCCAAAAAAGTCTGCTGTACTATTAGCATTCTTGTGCGAAATCAATATCTCACTACTCTATACCTACATAATCCAAAATCTTTTCTTGATCATCTTCAATATGTTTTTCTACAATGGGATAAGCTTCATTAACAATATCTAATATAGATTCTACTCCTTCCCAATTGTCCTCCAACAATTCTACTTCGATAATCTTTCTCAATCTTTTGATTACATATAGACAAATAAAAATGTCATCCATAAATCCAAGGGGGCCATATACTTCTTCCGGTGTTACATCATATGGAGCAACAAAATAAGCGACAGCTGCATTAATAAGAGGTTTCGCCTTTTTAGGTGTTCTGTGGTCTTCCAACAGGTTAGTCATTAGTCTGAACAATTCGGGCGCCAGCTCAATAATTTCTTCTTTTTTACCTTTATAACTCTTAATTTGTTCCACAAGGTTCTCATAAAATCCTTTGTAATCAGTCTTTGGTCGTTTCATTTCCTTTCAACTCCTTTGTATAGGGACATAAGTTTATGAAATCACAGTCTTGACAATGTATGCCAGGATTCGGCGGGAATTCCTTGGCAGCAATTTTTGCTCCCACCTTCAGTAGTGTATTTATTGTTTCTCCTTCAATGGATGTACTCCAATTAAAATTAACTCTTTTATCTTCCGCAAGCAAGTGAGCAGTAATTTTTTGAACATTGAAATCTAAGGTGCTTTGACACGCAATTGCATATATTCGTAGTTGTAAATCCGTATTTTTCTTTGTCAATCCTTTCCATGCCCTTGTCTTGAAATCAATGATTTCGACTCCGCCACTACCGTTCGTTCTTTTAATTAAATCGATCTTTCCTACGACAATAAAATCGCCCATTGGATATGAGAATGTCGGTTCAACCATTGAGATTTTGCAAAAATCCTTGTTATATTTCCTTGTATATCTCCATATGTATTCTTTCCCAAGATTTTTGAATCTCTCTTCTAAATTTTTCTTTTTAGTCCGAAAGGAAATCCAGTTATTGAAATATATTCGTTCAACCTCAACTTGACTAAATCTCTTACTTGGATTTTGTATTGCCATTGAATGGATATTTTCTAGGGTTCTATGTAGACTTTGACCATAAACATACAACGGCCATTTGGGCAATCGAAACTTACACTCATAAATGAATTTGTAACGCAATGGACATGAGAGAAACGTATTTATGGCAGAGTAACTTATGCGCTCACGAGGTTTATCGCTTGCTTTCTCGTTCCCTTTCATAATGGGAATGAGTTTTCTCAACGATTTTTTTCCGTCCAACTCTTCGAGCTTGACATCTTCTCTAATTTCCTTGAGGAAGCGCGATGGACCACTTCCCCGTTTATTGATCTTATTCGATGTTCCAAAAATTAGAATATCCCTTGCCCGACTCATTCCCACATAAAATAATTTTCTTTCGTCTAAAATATGGAGATCCTCCACCTCTTCATCTTTACTCAATCGAAGTTTTGGAGGCAGTGGAAATTTGTCACTTCGGCGCCTCTTTGGAAACCGGCCCTCCACAGCCGAACCAATAATCACGACAGGGAATTCAAGACCCTTTGCCTGATGCACAGTCATAATCTTTACCGCATCTGGCAGCTCCAACTTAATTTCATCCTCCGACTTTGGTGGTAACCCCCACAGATACTGATTAAATCGAAATATACTTTTTGTTCTTGCATGTTGGTCGAAATCATCAATGATGGATGAAAATTGCGCCAAATTCAAAATAACCTCTTCATCATCGTTTTCGTAGGCACGCTTAAAATATCCTGACGCTTCCAACAAACCAAAAAACAGAGACAAAATATCTATATGTTTATTTTCTAAAACTTTTTTCCTGATTTCAAATAATGAGAGAAGCTTTTCCTGATCCGTTTTATCTTTAATGCCCAATGTTTTCAGTTTTTCACGGGAATTAAATTCAAAAGGATCGTCTCTCAATTTTCTGATTGCCTTGACTGTTTCAGAACGAAGGCAAAGAACCTTGTTATCAAAAAAATGATCTTGCCAGTGATGTTTCCAACCGCAGTATGTTATGAGTTCTCTGAGCGTTAAGATATCTTCCCGTTCAAAGAATTTGCCATCTCCTATAACAGTAAATGGGATATTGTTTCGCTCTAAAGCTTCCATGTATTCGGGAGCGTGATATTTGACGCTTGAAAATAGTATCGCTACCTCTCCGTAATTATTTATGATACCATTTTCTTTCAATTCGTTTATGAACTTTGCGACTTTTTCTGCTTCTTCAGGCCATGTTTCTTCGTAAATCAGAATGATCTGATTCCCCTTTCCTCTAAAGCTGATTAAATCCTTTGAATACCTTGCATTTTCTGGATTTCTTTGAATAAGTTTTTGAGAGGAAAGGACAATTTGCTCTGTAGATCGAAAGTTATACCTTATATGAACCTTTTTGAATCTAGGATTTTCTTTATACCTCTGCTCAAATTCCAAAAAATTCCCAACAGTGGCTCCTCGAAATCTGTATATACTCTGGTCATCATCACCAACCACACAGAGGTTATCTTGTGGTTTAGCTACGGTTCGAAGAATTAAATCTTGTAACGCATTAGTATCTTGATATTCATCGACAATAATGTACTTAAAGCGATTTTGGATTTCAGAAAGCGCCACTTTACTTTTCATCAACATTTCATAAAACACTTTTTGTAAATTGCCAAAATCGAGAAGCTTCTCCTTAAAAAGAAGATCTAGATAAACTGGATATGCTTTAGCTATTGCAAAATAGACTTCATATTTCTCTTCGTCCTTGTTATATAATCTTTCAGCATACCGATTAAATTTTTTGTAATTAACTATCTCTTCGGTGCATCGATTGAAAACTGATGTGACGTTTCCTAAAAATTGCCCTAAGTTTCCCCTCGCGTAAGTTTCTAACCCTAAATCTTTCAAGTGGGTATAAACAAATAGATATTGCCCTTTCTCATCAAGAACTTGGTAATTTCGTCCATATGGGTGGTATTCGTAGTATTCATCGAGCATCCGCTGGCAAAATGAGTGAATAGTTGAAACCTGCATATGTTCAAGATTTCGACCAATATATTCAAACAGACGATCTTTCAATTGATCAGCCGCTTTGTTAGTAAATGTAACTACCAAGATAGCTTCAGGGGATATAGCTTTTTCACAGATCAGGTAAGCTGTTCGCCGGATCATCACTTCTGTTTTTCCTGAGCCTGGTCCTGCAATGATGATTAGAGGTCCCTCACAACGAGTAACTGTTTCTACTTGGTTCGAGGTTAGCGAATTGCCCAAAACTGGTCTCATGCTTTTCATCTTAATAAGATTTCCTCATGATAATATCATAGTAGTCAACTGCCATAACTCATTCATATGCAGGTCAAATCAGATATATGTCCGTCTATAAAATTCGACACACACCTTGCAGGACATCTTTAAAAACTATTTTTGCGTTTGGACGACCATCCCTTTATAATTCTAAAGTCAGCTGGATAATTTAAAATTTTTTATGAAATATTCAAAAACTTGCTCAAAATATCTCTTTTGTGTCCTTGCAATTAGGATAATTACTACATCCCCAAAACGGCCCTCGTTTTCCTGTTCTGATTACCATTTTAGATCCGCACTTATCGCAAATTTCTTCTCTATCGATAAGTAAATTTATAATTTTTTTTGTTATTTTCATAGTTACCTTACACTTAGGAAATTTTGAACACGATAAGAAAGGTCCATACCTACTATGTTTTATAACCATTTTAGAGCCGCACTTACTGCAGGGTATATCTAGCTTTTTTTCCTTTTCAGAATAAGAAACGGCTCTATCTACATAAAAATTTCTTAAAAGTTCATCTGCTATTCGTCTGCCTTCTAATCTGTACATAATTTCCGACGTATCTCTGTGCGACAAAATATTTAAACTGCCCATCCATACAACAGTATTATCTATAATTGATACTTTTTCATGCATATTGTATCTTTTTGTATTAACAAGTATATCTTCCTTCTGTATGCTTTCGATAAGATTTTTTACATCTTCTTGTGGCATTCCACCTTGATTAACAGCGGGTCTTGTAAAAATAATTATTTTTATCCTTTTTATCTTAAGTAGCTTAAATATATGGATGAAGTTATTGATTTGCTTTTCTGAAATAAAAGGACTAAAGATTACTATTTCTTTTTTCGCATTCAAAATATCTGCAAAAAAAGCTGAATAGAAATTTCTCTGTGTATATATACTAATATCTTTAGGATCTATTTTAAAGTCTTGTGTATGTATTATTTTTAGAGCAGATTTCAAATCATTGCAATTATAAAAATCTAATTTAGTAGCAGCGTCGATAAATCCCTCCTTGCTTCTCGATTCAATATGTATCATCATTCTCCTAAGTAACGATGTATAACTATGGTTCTCCCTTATATAATTTATATCAGCTATTACTATTAATTTACCACGTGCTCTTGTGAACGCAACATTAATCAATCGTTCATCTTCGCCTTCAGGCGCTTTGTCATCTATAAGCTTTCCGGGGTTAAGAGGATGACAATCTACAATGTCAAATATTATTATTTCTTTCTCACCACCTTGAAATTTATGCACTGTGTTAACATATACGTTTTGTTTCGATATCTCCTTATCTTCTTCGATTAGTTTTTCTATTAAGTTTATTTGAGCTCGATATGGTGTTACAATTCCTATTTCTTTTGGTTCTACGCCGCTTTTGAGAGCCTCTTTAGCAAGCTTAAGCGCCAACATGCCAGAATATATATTAAATCTTGACCACGTTGGCAACCGACTACACCATGGTTTGATAGATGAGATATCATAAATAGCTAGATGTTTGTTCCTGCCAGGTTCTTTATTTAAATATTCTTTGCCAATCAAGACGGTGTTATCCGAATTTATCAATGAATTATTATAAATAAAAGTATTCGAAATCTCTATTATTTCTGGATGCATTCTATATTGTATCCGAAGTTGGACTACCCGATTATCAGAAACATTGTTATTTAGTGATTCCTTTATTCCTGCTTCTTCAAATATATCTCTTTTTAACCATTTTCTTACAATTTCTGACTTAGATATTGCGATTGGCGGAAGCTGCTTAAAATCGCCTATGACAATGATCTTTTCTTTGGACATTCCAGCACAATAAAATAACATAGGCATAGGTGCCATGCTGCCTTCATCTACGACCACTGCGTCAAATCGTTGATCTTTGAGTTCATTATTTATATATACTTTGGTAAGAGTTGTTGCTATAACTAAAGCCTCATTAATGATTTTCATATCCAATTCAGATATAAGTTTATTCACTGTTTGTATTTTTACATCGATAATCTTTATTGCTTTTTCTATTTCACTTTTCCTTACAAAAACAATAGCAAAATCAATTTTATCTTTTTTTATCTTTGCCTTCACATCTTTTAGTTCATTTTCCTTGATATTCTTGGCATTTAAAATATCTATTAGCTTAAACTCATTTTCTTCATATGCCTTTCTAGTATTGTCTATTTGTCCTTGTAAAGATATTTTATCTTTAGTAAGAATTCCTAGGTCAAGTCCGGAAAAGAACCTTCTAATTTTTCCATAAGAATTATATCTTTCTATATCATTCTCTATGGCAATAATTTTATTTTTATTATTCTCTATCTTTTTCAAATAGTTGCTTTTTCTGTTTTCTAATTCTTCTACGACCTTATTAATAGATGTTAATTCATTTGTTAAATCTTTTCTCGTATAGTAGTCTTGGAGAAGTGATCCACATTCGTTCAATTCAAAATCTAAATCACTTTTTTCATTAGATAACTTTTTGAGTTCTTCTAAATAATGTTTAGCCTTTCTTTTTCTGATTTTATCTATATTAATTTGTTCAATTTCATCCAGTTCGGGCAACTGTGAAGTCCCAAATCTAATAAATTTACCTTCTTGAAATTCTTCCATATTACTAACAACCTGTGAAACATATTGAAGTGCTTTATCAACAGCAACATTCATATGAGATAAAATTAAAACTCTTTTCTTTTTTTTAACCAAAGATTCAACAATTCTAGCCAAGGTTTTAGTTTTACCAGTTCCAGGTGGTCCCCAAATAAAGGTTATCTCATTTCCGAGGCTTGCTGCTACAGCTTCTCTTTGCTTATCATTTGGTGGTTCACCAATATCATAGAAGTCAAAATCATATAATCTACTTGTTCTGCTATTAACCCTATTGAATAATTTCATAGAAGTATTAAAATAGAATTCCACTCTATTGTTTTTTACTTCTTTCAATTTATTCTTCAATAATTCCAAAAGATAATATGGCGCACTTTGTAGCTTTGCTTCAACAACTTCTTCTCCAATGAATTCATCAAGTGCAACAATTAAATCCAAACCCTCCGCAGATAAAATATACCCCCTTACTCTGTTCGTTTTTGTTACTACTTCTATTAGCGAATCATCCGGAATAGTAACTAAATTTGAAAGCCTAAAATGGTACTTATACCTCCCTCCAGATTCTCCTCGGAAAATTCCATTCCGAATGATAATATTATGCACTCCTCTTTTTTTTACTTCATTTATTTCTTCCTGCAAAGCATTTATAAATTCCTCAATTAATTCTCTGCTAGATGTTGCACTTTCTTCATTAATTTTTGGCACATAACTAAATTGTTTTCTGCAAGTTGGACAGGTTACTAGAAGAGAACCTTTATCGGTAGGAATACGAAGGTTTTGCCCACACTCTGCACATTTCAAAATTATATTACCATCTATTTCCATGATAAATTAACCATATCCACATTTTGAATTCCAGCTGCACCACGGACATAAATTGTTTGGCATGGGTATATAGTCAGTTATGCTTTTTAGGGTCTTATACTGAATATCGATAAAATTAATTACTTTTTCTTCTAAATAGTATTCAAACACTTCGCTAAGAAAACCTACATAGTCTCGTAGAAAAACCGCATTCGCTATTACATTGTCAGTTCTGTATTTATATCTGATCCAAATCGCATATATACCTAGTTGTATTTTCTGCAAGGTAAACTCCCTGTAAAAATCTGGTCTTGGCATTCTTCCTGTTTTCCAGTCCCACAGAGTTAATTTATTATTCTCGTCCTGCGTTACAAGGTCGTACTTACCTGTTATTACGAAATCGTCCGTTCTTATTTGTAAGCCACCTTCCGTTTTTATTATCCTATGTCCGTCCACCTTAGGAATAATATATCTATTAAAATTCTTAATTATATTAGTTAACCTGTCTTTAAAATAACCAAAATCATAACTTCTTATAATCTTATATGGCTCTCGCAGTTTTCTATTCCACAAGAATGATAATTCAAACTCATTTACAATATCGTTAACTCTAAGCACGTCTTCACTTCTTATTTCCCGGTTCTGCAATGCTATTGTTTTGAATAACTGCTCAACCTTGTCATGAAAAAAATGACCTAATCCTAACTCTATGGATAGAAATGGTTTTTCTTCTTTTGGTTCTTCTATATAATTCTTATAATATTTAAAGGGACACTTAGAATCTTTTATCCTTGATATACTTATTTTTTCATATTCCGGAATATTGCTGAGTTTATCAGAAACCGATTTTATTATTTTTATGTATTTGGGAGTAGTTATTCCTGTCTTGAGGGTTTCATATTCAGCATCTTTTATGTGCTCATTTCCTATTATATTGGAAGGTGAATAACTAAAACTTTTATTGCACGTTGGGCACATTATTGTCAACTTTCTATTTGACTTTGGTATCCTGAGTTTTTGCTGACAATCTTTGCTTGGACATATTACTACGACAGTTTCTATATCAATACTTCTCGTTGATCTTTTAAAAGATATTAGTTTGCCTTTTCTACTTTTTCTTCTTAATGAATTTATGATACTTATGAATATAAAAGCTATTATTGCTAGGACAACAAGGTCTTTCATATATTTACCTTTGGCTTATAAGAAATTTTAGATCATCTAGTTATTTCTAGAGTTATAAAGAGATAGTTCTTCATCCCACTTTTTGAATTTTCCGAAAGTATTAAATCCCCTACCATTTCATAAATCTCCATAAGCAGGAAATTTCAGAATCTAAAGAAATTCTACAAAAAAGCGGGGCAACCTCACGCAAGAAACCCCCGCTTAAATAATTCATATTTCCTTGTTCGGGTGAGGTCGTTACCCTATTTCAAATAGTGCCCGTGAAAGTGCTATTGGTATGTCGAAGAAGGGAAAATTGAAAGACTCTCTGACTGGATGTAATATTGAAATCTATAATTCGAGCGAAGAAAAAAAATTGCTTTCCGTATATACAAAATAGTGTTTAAGAAGTGCCTAAAGGAAGTGTATTTTGTGGATTTTTGAAGTATTTATTAAAATCTTTAAGCTATACTAAGCTATACTAAAATAACAAAAAATCACAAAGAGGTCAAGCAAAATTTTTGTTATTTTCTCGGTGGGCTGGAATGTCCAAACGACCATAACATTTTTAAGTGTCATTCGTTAGCGGAAAATCAATGAAATTGGCATAAATTGGGTTAAGTAGAATGAACATCTATCGACGATAAGGATAATTTCTCGTCGAGACTTTATCGCATTACGAAACCGTTGCGGTGTCTACTTAAGATTTCTCTTCCCAGATTGGTAGATAGACGGTGAACCTGGTTCCTTTACCTGGTTCGCTCTCTACCTCTATATCTCCATTATGGTCTTTTACTATTCGATAGGCCATCGACAAACCGACTCCTGTACCCTGTGAGCCTTTAGTGGTATAGAAGAGGTTAAATAATTTTCTTAAATTCTCTTTAGGAATGCCGCTACCATTATCTGCGAGAATTACCTCAACCTTATGGGGGTCAT
>Ga0307380_10002710_pt1 | contig 24887 bp, 25 predicted proteins | sample UN3MG_FD_202239 | JGI IMG/M metagenome (GOLD analysis project Ga0307380, IMG submission 202239) | Soil microbial communities from Risofladan, Vaasa, Finland - UN-3 | ecosystem: Environmental > Terrestrial > Soil > Coastal area > Acid sulfate soil | place: Finland: Risofladan, Vaasa | collected... | reverse complement strand
GAGCTTGTAGTAGGATTGCACCGTCACGGCGTCTGCCGGCGACGCATTCACGAGCGCGGCGAAGTCGGCGGCCGCTGCCGGCCACTGCTCGAGGTTCATCTTGCACGAGGCGGCGCGGTAGGCCACGTCGCGAGACTTGTAGTCGGGATGGCTCTTGGCCAGGGCGGCATACTGGTTGAGGGCCTTCTCGTATTCGCGCTGATCGAGCAGGAGCCCGGCTGCCTCGTGCTGCGCCTGCGCGCTGACCGCGGAGTTGGGGAACTCAAGCAGGAGGCGCCCGTAGGCGCGGAGAGCTTCTTCCGTATCGCCGGCCCGAACGGCCGCCTGCCCGATCGCCAGGAGCGCCTCAGACGCACCGGCCGGATCGGGCATCGAGTCCAGGAACGAGTACAGCACCTTCGACGTCGTGCCGTAATCGCCCAGCTCGGAATAGCAGCGGCCCATCTTCACCAGTGCGGGGGCGGCATTCTTGTTGTTCGGATTGCGCTCCAGCATCAGCTTGTAGTCCTGCGCCGCGAGGGCGTATTCCCCCTGGCCAAAGTGGATCTCGCCCATCTGGTAATAGGCGTCGGCGCTGAGGGCATCGTCGGGGTGATCCAGGACGAAGTTGGCGTAGAGGGACAGCGCCTTCTGGCGCAACTGGTGCGGGCGCTCGGGCGTGTCGGTTCGGTGCGCGGGGGCGGAGATGAGCACGTCGAGGCTGCCGTTCGCGGTTCGGCCGACCCGGTAGCCAAGCTCGAGCATGCCGCAGAGCATTTCGAGGGTTTCGTCGAGCGAGACAAAGCGGATATCGGCGGTGACCGGTTCGTCAAGGTCTTTCTTGCCAACGCTGGCGGCGACCTTCAGCGCGATCCTGGCCTTGCGCGCCAGGCAGACCAGCACGCTCCGGAACGGAACGCTGTCGGCCCGGATGCTGAAGAGTTCATTGCCTTCGGGAGTCGGGGGAGCGGCGATGGAGAGGCCGGGTGGATCGAGCTGTTCGCGGGAGAGATCAAGCTCGCGTTGGAGCTCAGCCTGGGCGTGGTCGTCGGCCTTGGCGAGTTCGGCGGCGATGTCGCGTCGTTGCTGGTCGAGCGCCTGCACGCCGCGTTCGATGGCGGGCGAATCGGCGGGACCCGGCTCGCCCGGGATCAACCCGGTATCGGCGGCACGTGCATGGCCGCAGGCCGCGGCAAGGCAGGCGATACAGGCCGCCAGAACGCGACCACGTGCGCCGAGACGCGTGTGCTGAAGATCACTGAGTCTGGCCATCGATAGCTCCTTGCAGGCGCGAGGCGGGGGCGGGATCGGCGGAAGACCCGCTTGGCGTCTTCTCCGCCTGGGCTGCCTCCTGGGCGTAGCAGTCGGCGATCTGGAGATGTGCCTCAGGCGCGAGGTGCCGCATCTCCTCGGGCAGCCGGCCCGACAGCGCGACCAGGCGGAAGAGCGTGCGCCGCGCCAGCGCGTAGAAGCCAAGCTGCTTGTAGCAGGCCGCCAGGTTTGCCAGCGCCTGGTAGAAGAGCTTGTCGCTCGGGAAGTTCTCGGAGTAGAGGCGGAAGGAATCGACGGCCGTGCGCCACTGCTGCACCTGCATAGAGGCGACGCCCGATTTCCACAGCAGGTCGCCGCGATCGGGGAACGCCGCGGCACCGCGCTGCAGCAGCGGCAGGGAGGCCTCATACTGGGCGGCATCGAACAACTCGACCGCCTTCTCGGCGTCGGTGGCGGCTTGCTTGTCGGCCGGCTCGTCCGGGTTTGCCTGCTGGCGGGTCTGCACGGCTTCGCGCAACGCCGAGATCAGCTCGGCGGCTCCTTGCCGCTGGCGCTGGGAAAACATCAGGAAGACACCCGCGATCGCGAGAATGCCCACCGCATTCAGCGCGAGGAAGGCAGCGGCAAACCACACGGCCTGGCGAGGGACGCGCATTGGCGAGGCGGCGGGCTGAGACTGTTCCCGTTCGCTTTTCGGGCTCGGCCTGGGCGGGGCCGCGACCTTTGCCTCCAGGGCCGGCGCGTCCGCGGGCGGTACGGCTTCCGTCTGCGATGGAACACTTGTACTCGCCTCCGACAGCAGGTTCTCGATCTCCGACAGCTTGCTACCGGCCGAGGAGCGCGAACGCGAAGCTGTCACGCCGGACGGCTCCGCCGCGGGAGACGGTTTCTCTGCGCCCATCTCATCCAGGATGCTGTTTAGGTCGCCGTTCTCGACGTCCCTGTCTTCTGCCATGTGGAGTTCTCTCGTTCAGTTGTGGTGAGATCGGACCTCGAGCCGCCAACTCCAGGCGGTCAGCCGGTTTGCTCAAGGGCTTTCGCCAGGTAGACGGCAGTGCCGGCGCCGGGCCGGGACTCGACCGCCACGCGGTCCATCAGCCGGCGGAGCGTAGCGAATCCGCCCCCATCGGGCGTGGCAACGGGATCAAACCCGTTGCCGTAGTCGCGCACCAGTGTGACCAGCTCGCCCTGCGAGAGATGGCACGACACGTCGACCTTGCCGGACTTCCCGGCCCCGTAGCCGTGCTCGATGGCGTTCAGCACCGCTTCGTTGACGGCGGCGATCACTTCGTTGGCGTGGTCGTTGCTGAGGCCGACGGCGCGCGTGGCCCGGCCTACGCCCTCCACCAGTTCCTTCAGGTCCAGGTTGGCTGAATCGAGCGTGATCGTATACGCCGATTGCACCGGCATCGTCATGAACTCCGTGCGGCTGCCCGGCAGCACGCCCGACGCGGTGGCAGGCTCAGCTTCGCCGCCGGCCGACTGAACGACGGCCCGCAAGGCCGGGAAGCTTCCTGCCGCGGGGCTTCTGCACACCGTTGTTGACTGAGCGGACGCCTCCGCCGGAGGGTTTCCGATGCCGGCGCTCAGGCAGCGGTTTCCGATCGTATGCGTGCACGTGATGGCGACGGGTGCGAGCCGCTCGGCGTAGAGCATGTCGCTGATGGCTTCGACGGCCGCCGCCGGATCGAAGGCGCTGCCGGCCTTTGCGGCGTAGCTCGAGAGCGCCCGCGCGGCAACGCGCACAGCGTCGTGCACGGCGGGCTGATCGGCTGCCGACGTCTCCCTCACCTTCCCCACCAGCACGATCGAGTTGTCCTTCCCGAGATTGAAGAAGTACTTGAACGCCTGCTCGTTCTGCCCGGCCCCGTTTTCAGTGAGCACCGGCGCCCGCAGTTCATTGAGCAGCCGGCTGGTCGTCATCCGCAGCTCGGCGAGGCGGAAGGGCTTGACCATGTAGTCCGACACTCCCATGCGAAGCGCTTCGATGGCGGACTCGGCCGACCCATACGCGGTGATGAGGATGGTCCGGATTCGGGGGCACATGGAGCGCACCTGCCGGATCAGCTCGAGGCCGGTCATGCCGGGCATCTTCATGTCGGTGATCAGCAGGTCGAACTCTTCGTTCTTGCACCGGCGGACGGCCTCTTCGCCGTTGCTGGCGGTGACTGCGAGATGCCCCTCGCGGGTCAAGGTGTCGCGAAGCGCCATGCGGATCGTCCGCTCGTCATCAACGATCAATATCTTGCCGCTCATTCTGAACTCCGCTCATATAGCACAGGTGAATCAGCACAGGATGCTGCACACGGGCCACAGGCCACGGGCCACAGGCCACAGGCTTCAGGCCACAGGCTTCAGGGTCCACGACATGACGATGTTCAATTTCCGTTCCGGGCAGGCAACACCTCGCCCGCTAGGATCGCGTGCGGGCGGCCTGCCCCTACAGCGCGGCTCGGAGCACGATGATAAAGGTCGCGCCTCGGCCGGGTTCGCTCTCCACGATGATCAGGCCGCCGAGCGCCTCGACCGCTTTCCGGGTCACCGCGAGGCCCAGCCCGGCTCCGTTCGCTTTCGTGGTGAAGAAGGGATCGAAGATCTTCGCCACGTTCTCCGGGCTGATGCCGCAGCCGGTATCGGTGAAGGCCGCTTTCAGGCATCGCCCGCGCCCGTCACAATCAGGTGAAAGCGTCACTTTCAGCTCGCCGCCGTCGGGCATCGCCTGGATGGCATTGAGCGACACGTTCAGGAACGCCTGGCGGATCAGCTCGGGATCGGCCTGGGCGTCGGGGAGGTCGCGGGGAGCAACGCCGCTGATGGTGACGTTCCGCTCCCGTGCGTACGATGCAACCTGCGCGAGCACGTGTTCGACCTGCTCGCGTAGATCGACGCGCGTGACGAACGGCTTGCGGTTGCGGGCGAAGTCCAGCAGGTTGCTCACGGTTTTCTCCAGCCGCTGGATCTCGTCGAGGATGATCCGGATGCTCTCTTGGCGAGGGTCATCCGAGGGGATATCGTCGAGCAGCATTTCGGCGGTGGCGGAGATGCCGGTGAGCGGATTGCGGATCTCGTGCGCGATGACGGCCGAGAGCTCGCCGAGCTTCGCCAGGTCGCCCAGGTGTTTCAGGCGGCCTTCCGCATCGTCGAGCTGCTCCTGCAACTCATCGATCCGGCGCTGCTTCTCGTAGACGGTCTCGATCATGGGGCAGAAGCTGTCGTCGGTCATGCACGCGGTGCAGCCGTCGTCGGCGAAGCTCACGGTGCCGCAGTCGGTGCTGCGGCTGTATGGCTCCTGAGGACTCATCAGCGACAAGTGCATTGCGGGGCCTTTCCTGCCGCCTGTCTCCGGGAGAGACGCCATTGTGTGTCCTTTCGTGGAAGAAGGTACTGCAAATTTCGTGCCCGATGGGGCGGTCTTGCGAAAACGCTTTCTGTCACTGCTGATTGTGCGAAGCATCGAATTTTCCTCCGATGGGCGATTCGTCACAGTGTTGCATTTTCCAGCGCGGCGGAGTCGAGCGCGTATTCCTTGATCTTGGCTGCGAGCGTGGTGCGATGGATGCCGAGGATCTGCGCGGCTTCGGAGCGCTGCCAGCGCGTTTCGGCGAGCACGCGCCCAATGAGCGCCCGCTCCATCGACGCCAGGCTGCGGTCGGTCAGCGGCAGCGTTTGCGTCGCATCGCCGGCGGGCGGGGCGACCGGCTCTTCATTCAGCATGAGGTACTTCTCGGTAATGCGGCCGCCGGTCTCCATCAGGACGGCCCGCTCGATCACGTTCTTCAGCTCGCGCACGTTGCCGGGCCAGCGGCAGGCCTTCAGGCTCGCCTCCGCCTCCGGCGTGAAGCCCACCACGTGCGTGGCGAACCGCTCGTTATAGTAATCGAGATAGTAGTTGGCAATGAGGAGGACATCTTCGCAGCGGTCGCGCAGCGGCGGCACGTGCATCGGGACCACGTTGAGGCGGTAGTAGAGGTCTTCGCGGAAGGATCCTTCGGCCACGCGCTGGCGCAGGTCGCGGTTGGTCGATGCGAGCACTCGCACGTCGACGGTGATGTTGTCGATGCCGCCGACCTTTCGGAAGGTATGCTCCTGCAGCACGCGGAGCAGCTTGGCCTGGAGGTTGATGCCCATCTCGCCGATCTCGTCGAGGAAGATGGTGCCGCCGTCGGTGGCTTCGAACAGGCCGATCTTGCCGGCGGTTGCGGCTCCGGTGAACGCTCCCTTCTCGTAGCCGAACAGCTCGGCTTCGAGCAGCGAGTCGGTGAGTGCGGCGCAGTTGATCTCGGTGAAGCGCTTGTCGCGGCGCGAGCTGCTGAAGTGGATGGCCCGCGCCACGAGTTCCTTGCCCGTGCCGCTCTCGCCGGTGATCAGCACGGTGCTGGTGGCTGAGCGCTGCACGCGCCGGATCAGCGAGTAGATCTCCTTCATCCGGGGGCTCTTGCCGATGATGGCCTCGTCTTCGATGGGGCCGGCGGGGAATGACTTGCCCGGCGGGGCGCAGTTGCCGGGCGCCTTCGCGCGAGTCTTGAGCATCTTCTGAATGGCGTCTTCCAGCTCGTCGAGGCGGAAGGGTTTCTCCATGAAGTGGGCGGCACCGACCTGCCGTGCGCGGCCGGCCGCTTCAATCGTGCCGCAACCGGTCATCGCGATGCACGACAGCGACGGCCTGATGCGGCGGGCTTCGCGGATGAACGAGTAACCGTCCATCCCTGGCATCTTCACGTCGACGAGTGCAACGTCGGGATTGGCGTCGAGCAGTTTCAGGCCTTCCTCGCCGGTCTGGGCGGTGATCACCTGGTGCCCGCCCTTGGCGAGCTTGTGCTTGAGTGCCCAGCGGATTCCATTCTCGTCGTCTACCACAAGGATCGTTCCGTTCATTGTGTACCTCTCGCAGTGGAAATGCATCGAAGCGTCGTTTTCTGCACGGACGCCTCAGGAGAGAGCAAACGGTGTACCTCTCGTGGCGGATTTTCGCACATTTTTTCCTGCGGCCTCGCATGGGCTTGCGGGTGAAGGGATTTCGGGCGAAAGATTTTCCGGGCCGCGGCCCGCGGCGCCCAGGATGGAGAGACACCTCTGCAAGCGCTTGCAGAGGTGTCTGTAGTGAAAAGGATACAGGCTGTTCTATGAACCTGACAGGTAGTGCCCTGCCCGGGCACTGCGGCTACCGGTCCGCGGGCGCCTGGATCACTGTTCCTTCTGGTTGCCCTTCGGAGGACCCTGCGGGCGCGACTGCATCATGGGCTGGCGCTGCCCGCGCATCATGCCGGGGCCCATGCCGAAGCGCATGCTCTGCACCATCTTGCGCTGCTCGGGCGTGAGCACATTCACCGCCTGGTCTTTCGCGTCGAACCATGCCATGGCCATCTCGCTGTAGCCCTTGGCGATGTCGTCGATCACCGCCTTCATCTGGTCCCTGTTCATCGTCTCGTCGCGGCTTGCCTGCCTGAGCTGGATCACCTTCTTCTCGATGGCCGCCTTGCGGTCGACCTGCTTCATCTTGTACTGGGTGTCAAGCTCGGTGAGCTGCTTGATCTGGCTGTCGTTGAGACTGAGCTGGTCCTGCATGCCTAGTATCCATGCGGCCGGCGACATCATCAACATGTGCATCTCGTGGCCTGGGCCCATTTCCGGACACGAGAACTGCATCGATTCCCCTGCCGGCGCCTGTGCCATGGCCAACGGCACAACGAGCGCCATCACGGCCGCAATGCTCATCCCGATCGTTCTCAGCACCTTCATAATGCCTCCTCTTGAGATCCGTTCAGTATCGGTTCAACCACCACGCGTCCAGCGTTTCAGGCAACGGCCTTGGCGCAGCTCTGGCAGTAATGTTTGTCGCCGTGTGCGACCATCAAGTGCCTGGGCGCCTGCATGCCGCAGCCGGCGCAGTTCACGTGCTCCATGTGTGCCTTCTTGCCTTTGTGCTTTGCCATGAATTTCTCCTTCAGAAAATTCCGAGCAGCTTCTGATCATGACCGGATCGTGTACTACATGAAACACAACACGGCGGCCATAAGGCGCGGCGGAACTGGGGGCTAGTGTTGTGCAGGTTATGAGGCAGAATCCTACAATGCATCTTACGGGTTCCGTAACTGCTTGTCATGCAAGGAGTTGCAGCGGGCATTCTGGTTAAAGTTACGGGGCGCCTTGGTCAATATTACGGTACGAATGGCGGAGCACTTGGTTATTATTACGGGTTCGCTTGGTCAATATTACGGTACAGGCTTGGTCAATATTACGGTACGGCGGAATGGACAGAATGGACATGATGGACGGAATGGACGCGAGGATTTTTCCCTTGCCACCTGAATCAAGCCGGCGAGGCCGGAAAGCGGCGGGTACTTTGGAAGCGGGGCTTGGGCCGAGGAATGTCGGCATTCGCTCAGTCCATTTTGTCCATCGTGTCCATTCAGTCCATTCGAGCTCATACGCGGCGGCCGGATGGTGTTATTTTCACTTGACCTCCGCCTCCATCCGCGATACAATCGTAACTGTAACGGGCAGTGCGAACAGGCGTACGGGAGCGGCTGCAAGGAGACTATGCCCATGAAAAGGATCGCAATCCGGATCGGCATCGCGGCTGTGTGCTGGGCGATGATCGCTGGCTGTGCGCTCGCGGCAGACGAGGCCGCGCAGAAACGCCGCGAGAAATGGCTGGAACGTCAGAAGGAACTGAACGCCCATGGCATCCTCAAGATGGAAACGATGGTCTCCACCGGCGACCCCTCGAACCGCCTCGACGTGGTGGTCCTCGGCGACGGCTTCTACAAGAACACCATGGATACTTACCAGAAGGTGTCGGAGAGGCTCTCGAAGGGTTTCCTGGGGCTGATGCCGTACGACAACTTCGCGAACTACATCAACGTGCATCGCCTCTACTTGGAAAGCCCGAAGGGCGACTTCGCGCTCGACTCGGAGGTGACGGGCGAGGGCCTGATGCGCATCCTCAACTGCGACCGCGCCAAGGCGGAATCGCTCGCCGAGCTGGCACCCGACTGCGACCTGGTGGTGGTGCTGTGCAACACGCCGCGCTCCGGCCGCGCGAACGCATCCGGAAAGGTCGTGCTGCTCTGGGGCAAGATGGGGTCGTCCGTCATCACCGTCCACGAGTTCGGCCATGCCTTCGCGGGGCTTGGCGATGAATACGAGGAGCCTGACCCGGAGAGACGCAACCTCTACGCCGCGCCCGGCCAGGAGCCGGGCCAGGTGAACGTGACACTCGAGCCGGAAGCGCTCCTGAGCAAGTGGCACTACTGGGTCGAGCCGCCCTCCCCTCGGCACAAGATCACCAACCCGGAAGGCGCCCTCCTAGCGTCGAAGGGCGTCTTCCGCCCCGAGCGCAGCTGCGCCATGCGCAACTACACCGCCAGCTTCTGCGTCGTGTGCATGGAACATATGATCCGCACCTTCTTCAAGTACATCAGCCCCATCGACGATCAGATCCCCAACAGGTGCTGCCTCGTGGCGTGCAAGGGAGAGAAACGCGAACTCGGCGTGCGGGCACTCGACTACCAGGACACCAGCACCAAGACGCGCATCCGCATGGACTGGCGGTGGTACCTGGACGGCAAGCCGGTCGATCCGAAGGAGGGTTCGCGGAACGATCTGTCGATGTACGAGTTCGACGCCGATGCCGCGGGCCCGGGCATCCACGACGTGGTCGCGAGCGTGGACGTGAGCGACCAGCGCGTTCGCCGCGACCTCGGGCTGCTCAGCGATGCCCGCTTCTGGCGGATCGAAGTGCTGGGCTATCCCCGGCCCAAGCTCACGGCCCCCGCGCGAAAGGACGCCAAGCCGGGCGAGAAGATCACCTTCACCGTGAAGCTCGAGAACACCGAACCGGTGACCGTGAAGGCCGAGGGCCTGCCGAAGGGCGCCGCGTTCGACGCCAAGTCCGGGGCGTTCGAATGGGCGACCGCCGACGCTGACGCCGGCGTCTACCTCGTCGAATTCGTCGCCGCCAACGAGAAGCTCGAGGAGCGCGCCCAGACCATCATCGCGGTCCAGAAGTCGTCCAGCAAGCCCCCCAGGCTCGTCGGCATGCAGGACGAGGAAGGCTTCGAGGGCCAGGCGCTCGACCTCACGTTCACCGCCGAAGATCCCGATACCACCAACCTGCTGTTCGACGTCGTGTTCAAGGAGCCGGGCAAGAAAGACGTGCCCCCGCCCGACGGCTTCCAGCTCGACCGCCGCACCGGCAAGGCCACGTGGACGCCCGGCTTCACCCAGGCTGCCTCGTACAAGGCGACCGTGGAAGTGACCGACGGCGCCAACACCGCCACATCAAACATCATGTTCAACGTCGAAAGCTCGCCGATCCCCCCGGAGACCGCCCGCAAGCTTCTCACCATCGACAAGACCAGCAACTTCGACTTCTGCCAGTTGTTTCGGTCGAAGGATCCGTACACCAGGGTGTCCGCTTGCGGCTACCTGAAGGACATGCCGCGGTGCTACCGCACCGTGCAATTGGCGAGGCTGCTGCGCGATGAAACCGACGGCGTGAAGGGCGAGGTGCTCAAGCAACTGCAGATCCTGCTCGCCGGCGAAGCCAAGGAGGAATTCCTCACCGTGTTCTTCCGTGAGATGGCCGGCAAGATCCAGCAGTTCACCGACTTCGACGAAGCCTGCGCGCTCATGAAGAAGATGATCGACGAGACGCCGGCGGGCAAGCCGAACGAAGTTCTCAAGGCGAGCATGGCAAGCGCGGGAAACGTGCTGAAGAAAGTGGACGCCTACAACGCCCGGCGGGACGCCCTCCGCAAGAAGGCCGATCTCGAGCGCCAGAAGGAAGCAGCGAAGGAGGCAAAGAAGAAGTAATGCAGTCCAACGAGGCGCTAGGCCTGATGCTCGTGCTGGTGGCCGCCGGCCTGGTGGGGGGGGTGCAGGCGTTGCTGGTGGTCGACTTCGTCATGGAGCGGCTGAAGCGGCGCCAGCCCGGCAAAACGATGCGGCTCATCCGCGTCCCGTGGACCTGCCTGAGCCTGATCGGCATCGGCTGCGTTGCCTGGGCGCATTGGGTGGAGCCATTCCGCTTCGAGACTACGCACCACACGATCAGGACCGACGCCCTGCCCGACGGCGCGTTCTTCCGCATCCTCCAGCTCACCGATCTTCACCTCGAGGGCGAAGGGCCCGCCATCGAGTACACCGTTCAGACGGTGGCCAGGGAGCAGCCCGACGTGATCGCGCTGACCGGCGACTACCTCAACGACTTCGTCGACGGCAAGCAGGCGCTGGAGAAGCTGCTGAGCCGGCTGCGCCCGGGCATCGAGATGGACGCAGTGGTGGGCAACTACGACGGGTTCGACCCGCGGAGCGTGAATGCGGACGTCATCACGCTTTGCGGATTCGCCCGCAGCGTGAGCGTGCGCAACAGGCACGTGAACATCTTCGGCATCCAGCTCACGGACGCGGACGAGTTCACGAAGGCCTATCGCTCGGCTCCGCGCGGCGACTTCAACGTGGTGCTGTATCACACGCCGGAGATGATCGACGTGGCCGCGGGTTGCGGGGCCGACCTCTACCTGTGCGGGCACACGCACGGCGGGCAGGTCCGCTTGCCGCTGTACGGGGCGGTCGTCACGCTGTCCGATACCGGCAAGAAGTACGAGGCGGGCCGGTACCAAGTCGGCTCGATGACGGCTTACGTGTGCCGCGGCATCGGGAACGAAGGGGGGAACGTTCCCCGCCTGCGATTCCTCTGCCGGCCCGAGATCGCGGTGTTCGACATCGTGGGTACCGGGCAGTAGTGGCGGGCATTCATAATAGGGACAGGAAGCGTTTGTCCGGCAGCGAAACGCCATCGAAAAACGGTGCCTGTCCCCATTTTCCATCGAAAAACGGTGCCTGTCCCCGTTTAGATGCTTCAGCTTTCCGGGTTCTTCAGCCGCTCACGCGGATCCACAATGCTCGTGATGCGGATGCCGAAATTCTCGTCCACGATCACCACCTCGCCGCGTGCGATCAGCTTGTTGTTCACCAGCAGGTCAACGGAATCGCTCGCCATCTTCTGCAGCTCGACGATGGAGCCGGGGCCGAGCTCGAGCACCTCGCCGATGGGCATCTCCGTTCGGCCGAGCTCAACCGATATGGGCACTTCGATGTCCATGATCATATCGAGGCTGGCCTTGCTTTCCGGAGCAACCTCGTCGGCCACGAGCTGGCCGAGCTCGGCGGGCGAGATGGCAGCGGGCTTCGGTGCCTGCTGCGGCTTCCGCTCGGCGGGGGAGGCGTCTTCCGAAACGCTGGTCGAGTCTTGGGTCGTTGTCTTGTCGTCTGCTGCCACGGTGTCTCCTCTCGGCAATTCACTCGGGAATGATGTCTGTGATCTGGATAGCCAATGTATTTGCGCGCAGGCCGGGCTTGCCCAGGAACTTGACCTTTCCGCCGACCTTGATGGGAATGGGCTTGCCGGCCCTCGTGTTGAGCTTGACGACCTGCCCGGGTGAAAGGGTGAGCACCTCGTGGAGGTCGGCGGTGGTGCTGCCAAGCTCGGCGGAGACACTGACGGTCACTTTCCTGATATTCTGCCGCGCCTGTTGGACGAATTGGTCCTGCTTGTTTGCGGTGCCCAGCATGTCGTCGCGGAGGTGGTCGAACGCCATCACCTGTTCGAGTGCGGTGAAGGGGAGGCAGAAGTGGGCCTCGCCCGAGCCGATCTCGCCGCCGAGGGCGAAGCTGATTCGCAGCACGGTTTCCGATGTGTGCATGACCTGTGCGAAGCTGAGGTCCATGCGGCGGTTCTCGCTGACGTATCTGACCGCTGGCTCGGTGTGCCAGCACTGCTGCAGTTCGTTGAGGATCAGCTTCACGGGCCAGTCGAGCACGGCGAGCTCGATGTTGGTGAGGTGGCGCGGCTTGTCGGTGGCGTGGCCGTGGCCGCCCAGCAGGCGGTCTACCAGGGCAAGGCAGAACGGCACGTCGATCGTGAGCAGGCCGCGGAAGCCCAGCGGCTCGATCCGAAAGATGTTCACGTACGTTGGCACGGGGAGCATGTTGGTGAAGGAGCCGTAGTTGAGGGCCTTCACGCCGAGCACGTTGGCCTCGATGGGCACGCGCACCCCTTCCGAGAGCGCCCCGGTCAGGCCTTCCAGGGCGCTTTCATACAGCCGTTGGATCTGGCGCACCTGCGCTCGCGACAGCCGGGTCGGCCGGCGGAAGTCGTAGGGTGTTACCTTCTTGTTGCGGAACAGGGCTTGCGGGCTCGAGCCATCCTGCTCGTCCACCAGCGCCAGCAGGTCATTCAGTTCGTCGCTTGAGAGGATATCCGGCATGTATGCTCCACGGCCCGGCGCGCTGCGCGCCTGTCTCTGCGAGGCCCCACCGCGGGGTGGCTCTACTGTACCATGAATACCGTAAACAGGACCTCGGTCACCGCGTCCTTGACGCCAAGGAGGTTGTTTATCTCGTCCCGTATCTCGCGTTTCAGCTCAAGCTTCTTCTCGCCGCCATCGATCTGCTCGATCGTCTTGGAGGAGAGGAGGATGTTCAGTTTGTCGGTGAGGAAGACGCGCTTGGCCTCGATGCCCGCCAGGGTCTGCTCGTCCTTCAGCTTGAGCACCATGCTGATCTTGAGGAATCGCCGCGCCTGGTTGCCGGCGAGGTTCACGATGATGTTCTCCAGGTTGTAGAACGTGTCGGGCTTGGTGCCGGCCTTTGGGGGTTTCTGCTGAGCCTTCCCGCCATCGGCGACGGCTGCCGGGTCCTTGCCATCCTGGTTCGGCTGCTCGTCTCCGCCGGTGAGTACGGTGGCGACGGCAAGTGCCGCGCCCGCCGCCACGCAGACGATCGCCGCGAACACGATGATCTTCTTCAGCGGAAGGCGTGGCTTCACCGGAGCCGGCGCTTGCTCCGTCTGCTCCTGTTCTTCGGCGAGTTCCTCGAGCGGTTCCTTGGTGCCTGGCATACGCATCTCCTTTTCAATAAGGACAGTTCATAGTCAAGAGTTATGAGTTGGGAGGCAATGCCGGGATCGTCAACTCATAACTCATAACTCGTGACTCTCAACTTCAATACCTGAGGACGATGATCTCCACACGGTCGTTGACGAAGGGCCGGGCGGTGCCGAGGCCGATCGGCTCCATGCGGCGGTGGCTTATTCCGCCTTCTTCGTGGAAGTAGCGGGTGATGGCGGCCGCGCGCGCAGCCGACAGTTCCCACGCGCTCCCGTAGCGCTCATTGAACACGAACGTATTGCCCACCGCGGCCTCGACGCGGATATAGTATGACACGGTGCGCAGGCGCATCATCAACGGGTACAGCCACTCCTTGTCGGCCTCCCGGAGAGCGGCGCTTCCCGGCGCGAACCCTACGTTCACGGGAAGGTGGAGCTTGTCGGCGTCTTTGAAGAACTCGATGAGCGCCCGGGGCAGCCGCATCGGCTCGATCGAGATCACATTGCGGTAGAGCAGATCGGCATCGGATCCGTCGGTCGGCTCCTTGGCGCGGGCCGGGATCTCGAACTGCGGGCGGCCCTCGCCAATGTCGATCGCCATGCGCTGGCCGGGCAGGATGCCCGGATTGCCGTCGGCGTTGATCTGCTGGACGAATGATCCGGTGCCGGCGCCTACCAGCCCGTACTCCTGCTCGTTGGCCATGTTGCACAAGCTGATGAAAAACGTGAGCATGATGGTCCACAATGACGACATCGACACGACGTAGGCCGGTGCCCCCTTCTTCCGTTCTTCCTTTTTCGCGAGCAGAGGCATGGTCAGATTCTCTCGTCAAAGCTCCTGCGCTTCAGATGAGGAATGACGAATGAAGAATGGCCGCAACTGCCGGCCTGCCCCATTCTCCATTCTTCACTCCTCATTTCGATGCGGGCTTCCCCGGCGTCAGCAGGGTCAGGTCGATACGGTCATCGAGGGGCGACGGGACGCGGGCGATCGGGTGGTCCGCTCCCTTCCCGGACACGCACACGCGTTCGGCCGGGATTCCTTCCCGCGCGGCGAAGACTTCGGCGATCCTGCCCGCCCGCTGGTGGGTGATCTCCCAGGCGTCGCCGCCGCCCCGCGGGAAATCGGTCCTCAGGTGGGCCGCGATCTCGATCTCGTTCGGCAATTCCCGGATGACATCGGCAATGGCGCTCAGGCACGCCTCTCCGCCGGGTGCCAGCCGCGATGCGTCTTTCTCGAACACGAGGCTCGAGGGAATCCTCACCAGCACCCCCCTGCTCAAGGCAAGCATCTGGATGCTGGCCCCGATCTTCTGGTTCTTGAGCCGCGTGTTGAGGCCGGTCACCTCGTAGGCGAGCGGCTCGAACTCCGGGGGAAAATCCATGCCGGCGGACGTCTGCCGGCCAACCGTCAGGTATCGGTCCTTGATCAGGCCCGTGTACGGCAGGCGGCCGGGGTCGGACGACAGCACGCCCATCGCCCCGCGCAGCGATCCGCTCGCCTTGTCGAACTGCTCCCGGTCCTGCGTCGAAAACGTCAGCAGCATCACGAAGAACGTGAGCAGCAGCGACATCACGTCGCTGAAGGTGACCAGCCAGTCGGGCACGCATCGCGGCGGGTCGGGTTCTTTGCCGAGGCTCATGCCGCTTCCTTCTGATCAAGCTTGGCCCGGTTGTTGGGAGGAAGGAACGATTTCAGCTTCTCCTCGATCGTCCGGGGGTTGTCGCCCGCCTGGATGGCGAGTACGCCTTCGATCAGCAGCTCCTTGAGCAGGGCTTCTTCCTTGTGGCGAGTGCCCAGCTTGCCTGCCGCCGGGAGGAAAACCAGGTTCGACAGCACGGCGCCGTAGAATGTGGTGATCAATGCCACGGCCATGCCGGAGCCGACCTGCGACGGGTCCTTGAGGTTCCCGAGCATCTGCACGAGGCCGATGAGCGTGCCGATCATCCCGAATGCGGGGGCGAAGGCGCCCATCACTTCGAGGATGGTCTTGCCCTCGTTGTGGCGGTCCCCCATCGTGGACACGTCGATGGTGAGGATGCTGCGGAGCACTTCGGGCGGGGTGCCGTCGATCACGAGCTGGATGCCCTTCTGCAGCAGGGGCTCGTTGAGGCTCTCCAGCTTGTCTTCGAGTGCGAGCAGGCCTTCCTTGCGGGCGATCTGTGCGAACTCGGTGATCCGCCTGATCTCGCCGTCGAGCGGGGGCAGCTTGTAGAGGAGCGCCTTTTTCATGACCGAGAACACGCCGAGAACCTTGCCCAGGGGAAAATTGATCAGCGTGGCGCAGATCGTGCCCCCCAGCACAATCAGCACCGACGGCACGTCGAAGAACGCGCCGAGCCCCGAACCCAGCAGGATCGCCCACACGAGCAGCGCAACACCGGCCAGCACTCCCGCCATCGTCGCAATGTCCATGACTCAACTCCTCGTGAAGGTCCCGGCATGCACAAGCTGACGGTACGCCACGACGCGCGCGACCACTTCATCCGGCCGCTCCTTCACGATGATCTTGCGGCCGGTGGTGAGGGTGATGATGGTGTCGTGCGCGGCCTCGACGGCCTCGAGCAGCTCGGCGTTGATGATCAGCTCCTGTCCGTTCAGCAACGTCACCTTGATCATTGGGATGTCTCCGGGGTGGTCCGTACGGTCTTGATGAGGGCCATCAGTTCGGCGGCTCCGCGCGACTGCATCTCGCCGAGCACGCGTGCGGCCTTCTTCTCGTCCATGAGTGAAAGCAGCTTGGCGGCCTGGATCCTGTCGAGCAGGCCGATTGCGGCGGCCGCTTTCTTGGAATCCATTGCTTCGTAGATGGCGGCGGATCGCTGCAATCCGGCGAACTCGGCATGGTCGATCTCCGCGACCTTCTCGCCGTAGGATGCTTCGGAGCGCTTCATCTCCTCGCGCTGCGCCGCCAGATCAGACCGAATCTTCTCCAGCTCGCCCTTCTCGCGCTGGAGGTCCTGCTTGAGGATGTCCAGCCGTTTCTCGCGTTCGGCCAGATTAGCTTCTTCCTCGGCCAGGCGTTCCTTGAGCCGGCGAGCCTCCTTGAGCATTTCCGTAAGCTCTTCGGACGAGAAATACCGCATGGTGGAGACGGTCGGGACGGGTGGGGCCGGCTCTGCTTTCTTCACCTCAGTCTGGCCGATGAGCGGCACGCGTTTGAGGGCGGAGCCGTTCAGCTTGCCCTTCGCGGCAAGAAAGCCGCACAAGGCCAGCACGAAGGCCAGCAGGCCCACGGCGGGGTAAATGATCAGCTTGAGCGGGAATTTCATTCTGAATGCTCCTTGGAAACCACGTGCAGAGACGTGCCGGTGGCACGTCTCAGACGCCCGACCGTCTTCGGCCGGCACCCGCACGGGGCGTCTCTACTTGGGGCCGGCGTGCACGGTGCGGCGGCCGCGGGTGCCGGCAAGCTCGTCAAGGTTCTTCTGTTCGTCGCGAAGGTATTCCACACGATGCTCGGTGCGGCGCTTCTCGTGCAGCTTGCGGATCGCTTCGGCCTTCTGGTGTGCCTGGCGAAACTCATGCTGCTTGCCGACCACGTGCTGGGCGGCCCGGGCAACCGATTCCTTCTGGCGATCGGCGGCGGCCACAACGGAGCGGCGGAACGCATCGGCGTTGGTCAGCACCGCCGGGTTCGTGCCGGCCTTCACGAGGCTGAACAATTGCGTGCCGGCATCTTCCAGTTCGCCGGCGAGCGCCGCGAGCGCCTTCTGCTCCCGGGCAAGGTCCGTCTGGGCCAGGGCCAGCCGCAACATGCTGGCTTCCTCGTCCTGCTCCCGGATCTTCTGGAGCTTGTCGAACTTGAACGTAAACCGCTTCATGACATCCTCGATTCTCGGCCGCGGCCAAGCCGCGAGCGGCAAAGAAGGCCACGAAGAAGAAAGAGGTGCAGTGGACCAAGTGGACTTGCAGCGTGCCAGGTTTCCTCGGCCCCAAGCCCCAGGCGCCCAAGCCTGAAGCCCCAAGCCCCAAGCCCCAAGCTCCAAGCCGCAAGCCGCAAGCCGCAAGCCGCAAGCCCCAAAGCCTGAAGCCTAAAGCCCAACGCCATCTTTGGTTGCGGCCTTGGCCGCGCTGTGTCCTTCGTACCTTTGTGGCATTCTTTTCCCTAAGGGGATATCGTTGCCGCCAATGCTTTCCTGGTTTCCTCCCAGGTGGTTGATTCGTCGGTTCGCTGGCGAAGAAAGCCGACCATCCTGTCTATCAGCTCGATCGACTTGTCGATCGCGGGATTGCTGCCCTTGGCGTAGGCGCCGAGATTGATGAGATCGCGAGCCTCCTCGTAAACGGCATACAACTCCCTGAACCGGAGGGCCGTCTGGAGGTGGTCGGCGTCGATCACGGCGGGCATCACGCGGCTGACGCTCTGCAGCACGTCGATCGCCGGGTACAGGCCTCGTTCGGCCAATTTGCGCGAGAGGACCACGTGGCCGTCGAGGATCGCCCGCACGGTGTCGGACACCGGCTCGTCCATGTCGTCGCCCTCGACGAGCACGGTGTAGACGCCGGTGATGCTGCCGTCCTTGCAGGAGCCGGCTCGTTCGAGCAGGCGCGGCAGGAGGGCGAACGTCGACGGCGTGTAACCGCGGGTGGCGGGCGGTTCGCCGGCCGACAGCCCTGTTTCGCGCTGTGCACGGGCCACGCGGGTGACCGAATCGATGAACAGCATCACGTCCTTGCCCTGGTCGCGGAAATGCTCGGCAATCGCGGTGGCGGTCATCGCGCCCTTCACGCGCAGCAGCGAATGCTGATCGGAAGTGACGACGACCACGGCGGACCGGGCGAGGCCGTCCTCGCCGAGGCAGTTTTCAATGAACTCGCGGACTTCGCGTCCGCGCTCGCCGATCAGCCCGATCACGTTGACGTCGGCCGCCGAGCGGCGGGCGATCTGGCCCAGCAGCGTGCTCTTGCCCACGCCGGCGGCGGCGAAGATGCCGATGCGTTGCCCGCGGCCGACCGTCAGCAGGCCGTCGATCGCACGGACGCCCGTCGGCAGCGGCTCTCTGATCGGGCGGCGGTGCATCGGGTCCGGGGCCTGCCCGTTCACCCGGCGGGTGGCGGTGCAGCGGAGCGGGCCCTTCTCGTCGATGGGCAGGCCGAGGCCGTTGACTACGCGGCCGAGCAACTCCGGCCCCACGGGCACGCGGAGCGGCGAGCCGGCGCTGATCACGTCGCAGCCCGGCCGCAGCCGCTCGATCTCGCCCAGCGGCATCAGCAGCACACAGTCGCGGCGGAAGCCGACGATCTCGGCAGGCACTTCGTGATCGCGTCCGTCGAGCAGAACGCACAGGTCGCCAATGCTCCCGGCCGGTCCGGCCGATTCGATCACGAGGCCGGTCACCTGCCGCACGGTTCCCTTCATCAGCACGCGGGGGCAGGCTTCCAGGCTCTGGTGGTAGCGCCGCATCCGCAGGGCGAGGGCATTGCCAGCGTCCGGCGGCGTCTGTAGCTCATCGGTGATCGTGTCGAGCATCTCAAGCGGCATATTGTTTCAGCCTGATGGACAGGATGGACAGAATGGACATAAAGGCCGAAGCCGCAAGCCCTGAAGCCTAAAGCCCAAAGCCCAGACCCGTTCATCGTTCATCGTTCACCGTTCGATTGATCGTCTGCAGCAGCACCTGCCGTGCGGCTTCCCACCGGTGCTCCACCGTGGAATCGATCAGGCCGAGGGCGGTATGGGCGATGCAACCGCCGCGGCCAACCGTTGGATCGGCCACGACCTCGGCCTGCTCGAGACGCAGGGCGGCGCCCAGCTCGCGTGCGGCCGCGAGGTCGTCCGGGTTCACGCAGATGCGCAGCACGTTCTCGGCCGGCGTGCGGGCCAGGGCTTCCGTCAGCGACGCGCGCAGCACCGCCTCGTCGAACTGCACCTGCGTGCGGATCACAACTTCCGCCAGATCGACTGCCAGCCTCACGGCCTGGTTTTCCGCCTCGGATTCCAGCTCCGTGCGGAGGCCGATGCACGCCGCGCGGAATGCATGGGCGAGCCGCTCGAGCTTCTCCACGGCGGCGGCCTGCCCCTTGGCGTATCCGGCATCGAACGCCTCGCGCACCTTGATGGCGGCTTCCGCTTGACGGCATGCCTCCTTCTCGGCCCGTGCCCGGGCCAGTGCTTCTGCCTCGGCGCGTCGGCGTGTTTCCGCGTCTTCAGCCTGCCGCCGTGTCTCCTGCGGAGACACGATCTCGGCAAAGCAGACACGTTTGATCGGCACGTTGCTCATCACGCTTGACTGCCTCACACCATTTGCTCCTGTTCGCCGCGCCGCATCGCGATCTCACCCTGCTCGTCGAGCGCGTGGGCCACCTTGAGAACCTCATGCTGGGCCGCTTCCACTTCCGACAGCGGCTTGGGGCCGAGGTTCTCCAGCGCCTCAAGCACCATCTGCGAAGCTCGCTTCGAGAGGTTGTGGAGGAACTTGTTGCGGAGCTCTTCGCTGGCCGTCTTCAGGGCGAGGGCCATCGTGTCGTTGTCCACCTCCATCACGATCTTGCGGATCGAGCGGTCGTTGACGGCCGCGAAATCTTCGAAGACGAACATCAGGTTCTCGATCTCCTTGGCGCGGTCGGCGGATTCCTTCCCGATCTCCTCGAGTGCTCGCTTGCGGATGTCCTTGCCGACCACGTTGAGGATCTCGGCCACGCGCTTGTTGCGGGATTCCTCGGACGTCACGGCCGGGGCCGTCGGCTCGACCGTCTGCATCTTGCCGGTCACGATGTCGTCCACGCGGGTGAGCATTTCGTGCGAGGTGTTTTCGAGCCGGGTCATGCGGATGACCACGTCGCTGTGAAGCTCCTCGGGGAGGCGCGACAGCGTTTGCCCGGCCGCCTGCGGCGACAGATGCGACAACACGACGGCGATGGTCTGCGGGTGCTCCATTCGAAGCAGGTCGGCGAGCTGGCGGGCGTCAACGTTGGTGAGCGCTTCGAACGGGCGGCGCCGGGGGACGGTTCCGTTCGACCGCCCGAGCATTGCCGATCCCTTCTCGTCGCCGATCGCCGACTTGATGAGCTGCTCGGCCAGCGTGCGGGTGTTGGCGATGAACGTCTGGCCTTTGGCGGCGAGGTCGAGGAACTCCCTGTGGACCAACTCGACCGTCTCGTGATCAAGGGATCGCATCGCCAGCATTTCGCGCGTGATCTCGTCGATCTCGCTCTCGTTGAAGCGCGACATGATGGAGGAGGCAGTCTGCGTGTCGAGGCTCAGCAGGAAGGCGGCCACCTTTTGACGTCCAGTCAATGCCATTCAGTCATCCCCGGTAGAAGTCAGAATTCAGAATTGAAGAGCCAGGAGTCACAATCTGGAAACCACGATTGAGGCGCCGATCAGAAGCCGGAATTCGGAAGTCAAAGTCAGCAAGTCTGAGATCACCCGATTCCGGATTACGAGTTCTGGTTCGCATTCTGATATCTCCTGATTCCTGTCTCCTTACTTGTACAGCCACGTTCGCAGGTACTGAGTCGTCTGCTCGGGATCCTGCTGGGCGGATGTGATCACCCGGTCCTTGAGCGTAGCTGGCTTCGGAGCCCGCTCTCCGGCTTCGGGCGGGCTGACGGCGTTGAGCGTGCCGACCGTCTGCGTCGCGGGCACGGGCGACGGCACCGCCTCGGAAGGCACAAGCACCTTCTTGAGCACGTGCCGTGCGAACAGCAGGAACAGCAGCACGCCGAGTGCGGTGGATCCGCTCTTCACGAGGCTGACGATGAACGTTCGGAAGTTCTCGGTCTCGATCTGCCGGAGCTGCTCGGGCGCGAGATCAGTGGCGGTCTTGAACTCGCCGTCGGAGATCGTGACGGAGTCGCGCCCTTCGGTGAAGCCGATTGCGTTCTTGACGATCTCCTCGTAGTCCTTGAGTTTGCCGGCGGGAGCGGCGGCGTACTGGCGGGTTTCGGTGCCATCGGCCGCCTTCACGATCTTGTATTCGCCGGCGGAGACGAACACCGCGGCGGCCAGCCGGCTGATCTTGCCGGCGGGGATGGTACGTTTCTCCTCGCTCATCGGCATCGGCGGGAGGAACTCCACTTTCTCCTCGCGGCTGGTGCTGGTGGTGGATGCGGCGGTTCCGGTGTTGCCGCCGCCAACGTTTGCCGCCACGCCCGCTTCGCCGGCGGTATTCGGCCCCGAGCTTTCGCTGGTCGTCTCCGTGGTGCTCTTCTGAATCTTGTCCTTGTAGGTGATCGAATGGCTTTCGGTGGCGGTGAAATCGATATCGGCGCTGACGGTAACGGCGGCCCTGCCGGGCCCGACAACGCGCTCGAGCATCTGGGTGGCGCGGGTCGAGAGGTGCTCTTCGATGCTGCGGCGGTGGTCGAGCTGGCTTGCGGCGAGCGAGGCGGCGTCGTCGCCGGCGGGGCGCGAAAGCTGCCGGCCCGTGTGGTCGGTGATGGTCACATTGTTCGACGGGAGGCCGCGCACGGCGCCCGCGATGAGGTGCGTGATGCCGGCGATCTGCGATTCGGACAGAGCAGCGCCGCCGCGCGTCTTGATCACGACCGATGCCCGCGCCTCCTCGGCCTGCTCGGCAAACACCGATTCCTTGGCCTCGACGATGTGCACCTTCGCCCACTCGATCTGCTTGAGCCGGCCGATGGTGCGCTCCAGCTCGGCCTGCAGCGCGCGCGTGTGGTTCACCTTCTGCACGAAATCGGAGAGCGTGCCCAGGCGGTTCTGGTCGAACAGCTCCCATCCGGCTTCTTCGCGCGGCAGGCCCTGCCCGGCCAGTTTCAGGCGGAGGTCATATACTTTTTCGGCCGGCACGAGGATGGTCGAGCCGTCGTCTTCGATGCGGTAGGGGGTCTCGTCGGCCTGGAGGAGGTTGACGATCTCGCCGGCGTCCTTGTGCTGGAGGCCCTTGAAGAGCAGGCCGTAGTCGCTTCGGCGATTCCAGGATCCCCAGAAGAACAGCGCCCCGGCGAAGCTGACGAGCACCACGGCGAGGGCGATCTTCTGGTTCAGGCCGACCTTGCTCCACAGCACGCGCAACTCGGAGAGAAACTGCTTGAGTGAATCGAGCATGTGATTCCCGCGTTGAATAACTCAGGTGCACAGGTACACAGGGTACAGTGGCGGAGGCACCACGTAACCAGACAGCAAGGCACCGTACCTGTGCCCTGCAGCCTGTCCCCCTGTAGCCCTTATACGTCCATCCGCATGATTTCCTTGTAGGCTTCCACCAGCTTGTTGCGGGTCTGTGCCAGCATCTTGAAGCTGATGTCGGCCTCGACTTCGGCGAGCATGACGTCGTGAACGTTGTCGGCCTTGCCCGCGGCGAAGTTTTCGACGGCCTGCTGTGCGGCGAGCTGCTTGTCGTTCACGGCGTCGACGGCGGAGCCGAGGATGCCACGAAACCCGGGCCCGATGTTCTGCGCGGGCGGCGGCATCGCGGTCGTCTTCGGCATCAGCGCCGGACTGATTCTTCCGATTTCCATTGGTTAACCTCAGGCGCAAGGGAACAAGGAACAAGGAACAGCGAACAAGGAACAAGGGGTCGGATCACCGCAGTATTGCCAGCGCCTTCGACACCATCGTCTTGAAGTTCTTGATGGCGGCGAGGTTGGCTTCGTACGATCGTGCGGCGGCGATCATGTCGATCATCTCGTTCGGCACGCTGACGTTGGGCACGGCCACGTGGCCGGTCTTGTCGGCGTCGGGATGATCGGGATCGAAAATCCTGATGGGCGGCTCGGTGCTGCGAACAACGCCGGCCACGCGTACGCCGGCGGGCGGCGGCGAGCCGCGCATCGTGTCGTTGAGCACCGACGCGAAGATCACGCGCTGGCGGCGATACGGTCCGCCTTCGGGCGTGCGCGTGGTGTTCGCGTTCGCGATGTTCTCGGCGATCGCCTTCATCCGCGCCTGCTCGGCCCCGAGGCCGGAGCCGCTGACGCTGAGCGACGAGAAGACGTTGTCGAAACCCATGATCATTCTCCAATCGCTTCACGGTACTGTCGAATGCGGACGGCCGCGAGATCGGCGAACGTTGAGAACACGAGCGTGTTGCGGTTGAGGTTGCCAAGCTCGGTGCCGAAATCGACGGTATTGCCGTCGGGCCGTGCGGTGCCGGATCCGCGGACGGTTTCAGGGTGGACGGCGTCGATCTCGCCGGTGTTGCCGCTATCGATTGCCTTGGCGAGCTGGTCTTCGAAGCGGACGTCGACGCGCTTGTAGCCGGGCGTTTCGGCATTGGCGAGATTGGCCGCGATCGCGTTGTGACGCGCGGCGCAGCCGTCGAGCATCTTGCCGATCACCTTGAGGGTCGCATCGCCTGAAAGCATTCTGGTTTGCTCCTGAGTTGCAGCGGGGCAGCCTACGGGTAACGCCTCGTTCTCCTGTTCACCTGTCGCCTATCCCCCTGCCTCCCTGTATGGGCCGGTGCAATATTTTCCGGCACCGTGAAGTTTTTTCCGCCTGCGGTGCGGGGGCTGGCCGCCGGCCGCGAACCGGCTCGGATGGCGGAATCCCGTGCGTTTCGGCCGAACCTGCCGCGATTCGTATGTTCTGTGCCTGGTTACTGTGCAAATTGCGTGCCAAACAATAACAGGCAGGGACAGGAATTGCCTGTTGACTATCGTGCGTCCGCGGATTACAATAGCGGTCATGAAGCCAGACCAGGAAACCTCAGTGGATGGCAAGGGCAAGGATGCAGCGCCTGAATGGCGGCATCCGGGCGGAAAGATGTTGAGGGCCGGCCCTGAGTCTTTGACGGAAGCGGAACTGCTCGCGGTCCTCATTTCCTCGGGCATGAAGGGAGAGTCCGCTGACGCCATCGGCAAAGAGATCATCAGCCGTTTTCAAAGCCTCCGAGGCCTCACGGAACAGCCCATCGAAGAGTTGATCCGGATCAAGGGACTGGGCCATGTGAAAGCCTGCAGGATTGCTGCAGCTTTTGAGATTGCACGGCGTGTGGTAAACGAAATCCTCAAAGAGGATCAGGGACCAGATGAGAGGATGAACTTAGATGGCAAGGCGAAGGATCAGTAATCCTTTTGAGGCGGTTTCCCATAGGACGGAACGGACAGCCGCAGCGAAGCTTGTGGAAGACATCAACCAGATTATTCGTGAGGAGAATCTCCCTCTTGGTGGAGCGGAAGTCGAGACTGGCGGCACAGATACAAAGTTTCCGGATGTTGTCTTACATCCTTCACCGAACTCCTCGACCGTCCTTGTGGTGTTTGAGGCAAAACCTCCAGCGTGCAATCCGCTTAATGAGGAGGAGCTTAAGGAACCGGCGAGACGGAAAGCCACAGAACGCAAAGCTCCTTTCTTCTGCACGACGAACTTCAAGGAGTTGTGGTGTTTCATCACTGAAGAAGTCAATAAGATGGCCGAACCCGCTCGACAAGTGTTTCAGCGTTACAGGCTTTCCGGCTTGGAGGATCTGAACAAGATTGATGAACCCGCGGTCAGGTCTAGTATCTATCGAGGCCTGAGGCAGTTTCTTCTTGATCTCGCCGAGGTAACCAAAGGGGAAAGGCCAGCTCCAAGGTTGCCAATCGATCAGCTTCTAGGCCTTCCTCAAGCGTGACTTTTTCGCCGGATTGCTGAAAAAGCCTCGAAATCCCTGTTCCAAGCTGTTATAATGCATTTGTCAGAAAGCAGCTTATAGCAGTGAAAGGGGATTTCGAGTGAAAGACAAGGATACCAGAATTCTCCGCAAACGCAAGAGGGAAATAGCCAGGCGCCTGGAGCGCAAACAGTGGTCGGACCAGAAGCGCCCGATGTTCACTGCCCGCAGCATCACC
>Ga0307380_10002708_pt1 | contig 24889 bp, 16 predicted proteins | sample UN3MG_FD_202239 | JGI IMG/M metagenome (GOLD analysis project Ga0307380, IMG submission 202239) | Soil microbial communities from Risofladan, Vaasa, Finland - UN-3 | ecosystem: Environmental > Terrestrial > Soil > Coastal area > Acid sulfate soil | place: Finland: Risofladan, Vaasa | collected... | reverse complement strand
ACCCGTGCGCATGTACACAGCGTACAGGATCTGGTCCTCAGAACCGAAGAAGACCGTCTCGTTCCAAACGCAGGGAGAGGAGACGATGCCGCCGTCCGTGACGTATCTCCAGCGCTCCTTTCCCGTGCTTGCCTCCAAAGAGTACAGGCTATGGTCATAGGACCCGAAGTACACAGCGTTCTCGAACACCACCGGGGTGGAACGTACCTCATCCTCGCAGGCGAAAGACCACATGGGTACTATCTCCTCCGAGCCCGAGTGGGACCGGGGGACGGTGGCGGTCAGTGGTCGCTCCGATGACGCGAGGACCTTGAGCAGGTCAACCTTCATCTCATCCGCCGCTGGGTACCGGTCTTCGACCTCGTACTCCAGAGTTCGGGAGATAATGGCCTCCAACTCAGGTCCCACGGTGGGGTTGAAGTCCCTGATAGGATGCTCGTGGAAAGTGAATGGGGGCTCCTTGCGAGGATCACGACGAGTGAGCAGGTGATGCAGGGTGGCTCCCAGCGCGTAGATGTCTCCTCTGGGTTCCGAGATGCCTCGATATTGTTCTGGTGGGGAGTAGCCCTCCGTGCCGATCATCGTGCCCCGCTTGCCTGCCTGGAAGATCTTGGCGATGCCAAAGTCCACAAGCACAAGATGCCCGTCATTCCCCAGCATGATATTGGATGGTTTCATGTCCCGGAAGACTATAGAGTTGGGTTTGTGATTGTGGAGGTAGGAGAGGACATCGCACGCTTGTATTGCCCAGTCTGCGACATTCTCTTGTGGCAGGGGATAGTCAATCTCTGCGAGCAATGATTCTAGATCGGTACCTTCGATGAACTCCAGGACGAGGTAAACTCGATGCTCGTGATGGAAATAGTCGAACACCTTGGGTATGGCCGAGTGACTCAGGCCGGCCAGTATATTGGCTTCTCGCTCAAAGGTCTCCAGACTGATCCTGCTCGTGACACTGTCCCGGATCGCGCGGATCATCTCCTTCACCGCCACCAGCTTTTCCACGCTTGGAAACCGCATGTCGCGAGCAAGATAGACGGCGCCCATCCCCCCCTTGCTCAGGAACCTGAGGATCTCATATCGATCCTCGAGCAGCTGTCCAGGGGACAGGAATTCCTCGTCCCGGCTGCCACGGTCTGGTCGGCCCTTCGGTGCCAGAGTCGGTGCCGACCCATCACGCTTTGGCAGGGCCTCTGGGACTTTCGATTCTGCTGGTTCCTTTGGGGGGCCGACGGTGCTCTCGTCCGGTGCCTGTGTGGCTTTGAGCCTGTCAAGCAGCCCCTTCTGTCCTTTGGATGGTGACATGATCCATAGCACCTAGCATGTTGTGTCAAGACGCCGAGTCGCCCATATTATACAACTGGCGGTAGACTGGAGCAATAGGACTTTGCGGTCATATCGCGTGCGGGACTGCAAGGGGTGTTGGTGCGTGGTTCGTGGGGGAGACGCGGCTTGGCGGAGAGTGGACGGCGCAGTACCAGCCTCCGCAGGTGGCCGATGCTGCCCGGGGTCGGCCTCGCAATGCACCTCACATCGGGCGGTCCGCGCATCGGGTTGGGGAGAAGCGTGCTCTGTTTCGGCGGAGCGTGGGGCCGATGGGAGAGCAACGTCATGGGATGGGGAAGCAACCGCCCACTACGAAGAGTGAGCCTGGTCCACCGGGATCAGGCTCACGAGGAGCAGCTGGGGGAGGAGGATTCGAACCCCCGCTTACTGATTCAGAGTCAGCTGTCCTACCACTAGACGATCCCCCACCGGTCGCTGATATTGTATCATGCCTTCCCCGAGTTGACAAGTCCGCTAAGGGATTCGTCGGCTTGTCGAAGGCGGGCGAGCACTCGTTCTTGCCCCAGGATGCTCAGAGTTCCGAATAGAGGCGGGGCTACGCCCTTGCCGGTGACTGCCACACGGATGATGCCGAACAGTTGGCCTGCCTTGAGGCCCAGTTCCTCTGTCAGGCCTCGTAGTGACGCCTCCAGGCTCTCTTCGTCGAACGAGGGCATACCCTCCAGAACCTGGTAGACGGACCTTAGCGCTTCCAGAGAAGTGGCAGGATTCATCTTCTTCCCTATGAGCAGCTGGGGATCGTACTGGACCTCTTCTGTGAAGAAGAAGTCCACAAGGTCCACGGCATCCGTGAGCACTTTCACACGTTCTTGGATCAAAGGCACCAAACGATGCACGGTTTCCTCGTCGGCACCCAGCCCAGCCTGTTGCAGGGAAGGCATAAGATGGGCCACCAGGTCGTCCTCCCCGAGACCTCGGATGTAGACGCCGTTCATCCACTCCAGTTTCTCCCTGGAGAAGATGGCAGGTGATGGGCTGATCTTTTGCAGGGTGAATCGCTCAATGATTTCTTCTCGGGACATGATCTCAGTCTTGTCATCGTAGGCCCAGCCCAAGAGAGCCAGGAAGTTGAACATCGCCTCAGGCAGGTAGCCGGAGTCTCGGAAATCGCTCAACGCGGTTGCTCCGTGGCGTTTGGAGAGCTTGGCACCGTCTGCTCCGAGGATCATCGACACATGGGCGAAGCGGGGCAACTCGTAGCCAAGCGCCTCGTAGATCCTGATCTGGCGTGGTGTGTTGGCCAGGTGTTCGTCCCCTCGGATGACGTGGCTGATCTTCATGAGCATGTCGTCAACAACTACGGCGAAGTTGTAGGTGGGCGTGGCCTCAGCTTTCATGATCACCAGGTCGTCTAACTGCTCATTAGCGAAGTGTACTTCACCACGGATGAGATCGTCTACTACAGTTTCGCCTTCCGGGGGCATGGCGAAGCGTACAACCGGTTTCCTCCCCTCGGCTTCAAGAGTAGCGCGCTCTTTGTCAGACAGATGGCGGCAGCGCCTGTCGTAGCGGGGCGCCTGGCCTGATGCGAGGGCGGCTTGTCTCCGGGTCTGAAGTTCTTCCTGAGTACAATAGCAGTGGTATGCGCTTCCCCTGTCAAGCAGCTGCTCCACGACGGCGTGGTAGAAGGGCACACGCTGTGTCTGGAAATACGGTTCGTAGTCGCCTCCGACACCAGGACCCTCGTCCCAATCCAACCCAAGCCATTCTAGCGATGAGAGGATTCCTCCTACGGATTCTTCGGTGGAGCGAATCTTGTCGGTATCCTCGATGCGCAGAACGAAGACACCACCACGGTTCCGGGCAAAGAGCCAGTTGAAAAGGGCAGTCCGAACTCCTCCCACATGCAGGTACCCGGTGGGACTGGGTGCGAAGCGAACTCGCACCGGCCGGTCATTGTCAGTCATCGTTTGTCCTCTATCAGTTGTTGCACCGTGCAAATTCGTGGGCTCGATCAGCGGGGCGACGCGCGACGCGCGGCCGGGGCTGGTTCTCCAATCGAGGCTCCGAAACGGCTCAAGCGTACATGACGCTACTGAAACTCCAACCGCTTGTGCCGTATGATGATGTTCTGAACGACTCCTTCACCGATGAGTAGCGCAATCAGGGCGCTACCCCCGTAGCTGATGAAGGGCAGCGGCACTCCGGACGCAGGCAGCAGCCCGATGTTCATGCCTATGTTGGCTATGGCCTGGAAGGCCACCACGGTGGCGATTCCACAGGCGATCAGCTGGCCGAAGGTGTCCCGGGCCATCTCGGCCACTCTCAAGATGCGCCAGACCACTATCAGGAAGAGCAGCATCATCAGAATAACGCCCACGAAGCCCAGTTCCTCACCCAGGACTGAGAAAATGTAGTCGGTGTGCCTCACTCGCAGGAAGTGGAGCTGACTCTGGCTGCCACGCGCGAAGCCTTGCCCCAGAAAACCACCCGAGCCCACAGCGATACGGGCCTGGTTAATGTTGTACCCAGCACCGAGAAGATCGCGCGTAGGGTCGAAGAACACAAAGATCCGTTCTCGCATGTAGTTGCGCAGGGAGAGCCAGATCAGTGGCGATGCCAGGAGACCGGTTAGGGCCATGGTGCCCACGTGTCTGAGGCGCACCCCCGCCATGAGCACCATTGTGAACCAACTTACAGCCAACACGATCGCCGTGCCGAGGTCCGGCTGAATGTAGATGAAGACCATGGGAATCGCCACGTACACGATAGACAATAGAAAGTAGGGAAGGCGTTTCAAGTCCTCCTGTCGGTCGGCCAGGAACTTAGCTAGAACGATGATGAGTAGTACTTTGGCGAGTTCCGAAGGTTGCAGGGGGAAGATCCCAAGGTCTATCCATCTCTGCGCCCCGAAGGAGATCCGACCTACCGCATAGACGAGGATCAGGGACAGGATCGTGAGCGCATAGATCAGATGATTGACGTTGGCGAAGATGCTGTAGTCTGTCAAGGCCACCAGAAGCATGAGACCAATGCCGACGACAGCATAGATGACCTGGCGCGCAAAGAAAGTGTCCCACCAATCCTGGCTGAAGTTTGCCGAAGCGAGAGTGGCGCTGTAGATCAGCGCGATGCCCAGGGCGATGAGAGCCAGGGTTGCCCCGAAGAGCACGAAGTCGAAATGCCGCCAGGCTGTTCCTTTCACTTGGCGCTACGCTCTCCTCGCGCGACCCTGAAGCGGTATGTCCACGATGAGCCTGTGGTGGCCTGCCGATTGAGACAGAGTGAGCTTGGTGTTGTCTTCGTCCACCTCAAGGTGCTTGGAGATGGCAAGAATGATCTCATCCCTTATGGTCTGCATGAGACCTGGCGACAGGGACTGGCGATCGCGGACCAGGACCAGTTGCAGCCTCTGTCTTGCGATATCTTTACTGCGCGGCTCTCGGGTGAGAAGCTTGCTAACGAAACCCATCGTTCCACCTCTGTCCAGCGGGGTGTGTTCGCCTCACTTATCCTCTTCCCACCAAGCGTTTCATTCGGCCCAGAAGGCGTGGCTCCTGTGCGAGTGACATCAGCGGCACATCCTCGCCCAGGATGCGCTTCGCGATATTGTGGAAGGCCACTCCAGCACCTGCGTGTCCGTCCAAAGCGATAGGTATGCCCTTGTTGGTGCAGACAATGATATTGTCGTCTTCGGGAACGATGCCCAGCAGCTCAATCGCGAGGACCTCTGTCACGTCCTCCGTAGCCAACATGTCGCCGCGTCTCACCATGTCGGGTTTGATGCGGTTGATGATCAACTTTGGCGGACTCTTCTCACTCGCTTCCAGGAGCCCGATTATGCGGTCGGCATCTCGCACGGCTGCGACCTCTGGCGTGGTCATGACGATCGCCTCCTCGGCGCCGGCTATGGCGTTCTGAAAACCTCGCTCGATACCCGCCGGTGAGTCTAAGAGGACGAAGTCGCAGATCTGTCGCAGTTCGTCGCACAGAGAGATCATCTGCTCCGGAGAGACCGCGGTCTTGTCGCGTGTTTGCGCGGCCGCCAGGAGATGCAGCTCTGGGAGGCGCTTGTCTCTGATGAGGGCTTGCTGAAGCCTGCAGGTACCCTCCACCACATCAACGACGTCATAGACTATACGATTCTCTAGTCCCATGACAACGTCCAGATTGCGCAAGCCAATATCAACATCGACCACGATTACCCGGTTGCCCTCCAGGGCGAGACTGACGCCAAGGTTGGCTACCCCCGTGGTCTTGCCTACTCCACCCTTGCCTGAAGTAATGGTTATCACGCGTGCGGCCATAAACTCCCCTCTATGACTTGGTGTTGCTCCAAGGTTCCACCAGGATTCCGTCGTCTTGCACCCTGGCGATCTCAGGAATGCCGTCCTCTCTTGGTTCTCCCTCGGGTGATCTGGCGATGCGGTTCCCTATGCGCAGCTGAGTCGGAGCGAGCACCAGCGCGCATACGATGGCGCTATCGTCTCCAGATGCCCCAGCGTGCACGGTGCCCCTCAGCTTCCCCCAGATGACGACGTCGCCACCCGCCACGACTTGACCTCCCGGGTTGACATCACCCAGGATGGTTATGTGACCTGGGTATTGCACCGTCTGACCCGAACGGACGGTTCGCTTCACGAACAGGCCCTCTTCGAGCTCAGGAGCCCACTGGGTATCGGCGACTTGGGACCCATCATCTTCGGTCTGCGCAGCGGTCGGGATGCCCAGGGTGGCAGCGGCCGCTGCGGTCTTTTCGGTAGTCGTCTCCACAGCACACATCTCTATCCCGTTACTCCATAGCAGCTCCCGTAGCTCTCTCAGATGCTCCGGGTCCAGGTCCCTGGACCCTGTGCTGAGAATGGCCCGCGCTCCGTCGAAGAACGCGGCTTTCTGTTCCAGGTACCTTGCCAGTCCGGCCACAGCGTCGGACCATCTACCCTCCCCGAGGCGGACGACAAGCCCCGCTTTGGTGCCCTTGATCAGTACGCTATCCGTGACTCTGAGTCTAGCCTTCTGTGCCATGAGTCGATCAGCTTGATTCGACTAGTCGGGCAGGGGTAGCCCAAAGTACTGCGCCATGATCTCCGTGGCGATGGGAACCGCGACGAGACTACCCTCTCCTCCGCCCTCGACGAAAACCACGACGGCGATCTCAGGATCGTCGAGGGGAGCGAAAGCGGTGAACCATGCGTGGGTCGGGAGATTCCCATCCCAGTCTCTCTGTCCAGGGAACTCGGCCGTCCCGGTCTTGCCGGCCACGGCCACACCGCCTAGATTGGCCGCCCAGGCGGTGCCGTACGACACCGCCGCCCTCATGCCCTGTTTGACAATCGCTATCGTATCAGGGGAGACGGGCAGCTTGCGGACAAGGCGCGGCGTGAAAGGCTCCACGACGTTGCCGTCTGCATCCCTGATCTCACGGACAACCGTCGGCCTGTATAGATCGCCGCCATTGGCTATGGCCGCCGTTGCGTTCAAGATCTGCAGAGGCGTCGTGAGGACGAATCCCTGGCCTATGGCTGCATTGTAGGTGTCTCCCGTGACCCAGGTCTCGCCATAGGTCAGCCGTTTCCACGTCTCATCTGGCATGAGACCGGCAGTCTCCCCGGGCAGGTCTATCCCACTCGGCTCTCCCAGCCCGAAATAGAAACCGTAGTTGTGCAGCGCCTCCTGCCCCACTCCCTCGAACTCCCCGTAGCCTCCGGCGAGAAGTCCAAAATAGATGTCGCACGATTGTGCTATCGCTTGCACCATGTTGAATGATTTGTGACCGTCCTTCAGCCAGCAGTTGAAGGGCTGAGCCAGATCGGGATTATCTGGAGCGAAGCGATGCGGTATCCAGATAGTGCCAGGGCAGAAGAGCAGCGAAGTGGGTGTGACGATGTTCTGTTCCAAGCCTGCGGAGGCTGTCACGATCTTGAAGGTCGAGCCTGGCGGATACAGGCCGCCTATGGCGTGGTTCACCAGGGGATGGCGCGGGTCTTCACTCAGGCTCGAGTACTCCTCGCCGGAGATGCCGCCGATGAAGAGATTGGGGTCGTAGCTCGGCAGTGAGACCATAGCCAGTATCTCGCCTGTCTGGGGGTTCATGACTATAGCCACGCCTGACTCCGAGCCAGCCTTCTTGATTCCTCTCTGCAAGAAGTCAGTGACCGCTGCCTGTAGTTCGGCATCCAGGGTTAGCACCAGGTTGTGGCCAGGGACCGGTTCGATAGGAGCTTCGATGCTCCGGAGCTCACGCCCCGTGACATCCACTTCCACGTGCCGGTGTCCTTTGGTGCCTCTCATCTGGTCCTCGTAGGTGAGTTCCACCCCGGTCAGACCCACCACGTCGTTGGGATCGTAGTCGGCATCTCTGCGGTCCACATAGCTCCCCAGATCCTGTTCTGGAATGTGCCCGACGTAGCCTGTGATGTGAGCGAATAGCGTGCCCGAGATGTACTCTCTCAGTGGCTCGAGTTCGACGATCACGCCGGGAAGTTCGAGACGTTCCTCTTCGATGACGAAGGCTATATCCCTGGGCACGCTAGATTTCACCTGCACCGGGATGAAGGGCGTCTCTCTCCCGGCCTCCACTCGCTCCATCATCTGCGGCTCTGGCTCGTATTCCCTGTCCTCGGTGAGGTACCGTTGGTCCACGTCATCCGCGCCGCTGGCGGCCTGATCATGGATGCTAATGGGGACATCCAGCAAGGCAGATAGCTGCTCGAAGACGTACTCCTGGTCCTCCTCCGGAAGGTCGGCCGGGACGATGGAGACGGTGAAGCTGGGGACGTTGCCGACCAGAAGTCGCCCCTCACGATCATAGATGACTCCTCTTGGGGCATCAATGGTCTGGAGGCGGAAACGGTTGTGCTCCGCCATCTCGACGAACCCGTCGCCCTGGACGATTTGCAGCTGCCAGGTCTGGAAGGCCAGCACCGCGAAAGCGGTCACTACGAATGCCCTGAAGATCAGGAGCTTGATGTTAGTCTGTCGTGGCTCCATCTTGAGTTCGATTATACGTGAGTCCCTGGGCCAATACAAGACCCTAAGGACCTCAATTGCCCTAGATATTGTGCACCACCGGCCAACGACCACAACATGTCAATGGCGAGACGACTAGTTTACATAAAAGCTAGGGCACGACTTCCATGAGGTCGATGATCAGCCTGTCGTCGACGGCGCTTCCGGAGGCGTCGAGGAGCTGCAGGCGTTCCATGGTGCGCAGAAGGTACAGCCCGACTTCCACCCTGTACAGTCCGAGAGGGGCTTGTTGGTGGGTCCAGACCGTGTGAGGGTCGACTACCACTTCGGCCTCAGTCCAGCCGGAGGTAGGATGGGTACCACGGACGGGTGCAATGTCCTCCTGCCCCCAGATCTGGTCGTTGTCATCGAGAAGATGCACGAAAACGGTGTAGTCTTCGTCCATAGGCACCAGCGCCTGCCAGGTGAGGGTCAGGTTCAGGGCCCCTCCTTTTCTGACCTGGACGTTGTGGATTTCGTAGTCCAGTAGCAGAATCTCGTTTTCGAAGTTTGCGGGTAGATTGTCGGCTTCGGTGAGGATGACCGGGGATTCGGCAACTGTGTGGCCAGTGAGCAAGACATCGTACCTCTGGCTGGCTAGCCATCCGTCAATCACAGTCAGGTAGGCCTCGCTGCTTGGATCTCGCAGGCCAATCCTCAGGTCGAGCGGACCACTAGCTGTGCGTGCTATCTCCACGAGGTGCGTGTCAGCCAGGACATCGGCCGGGGTCCACTCTGAGGTGGGGTGTTCTCCGAACAGCGGCTGCTCGACCGCTTGCCAGACAACTGTGCCATCTGGCCTTGAGAACTGAAGCACCACTTCGTAGTCGGTCTCGATCTGGTCGACCGCCCGCCAGTAGAGTGTGAGCGGGACGCCTGGACCAGGGGTGATGGTCGATGGGAAGCTGTAACCCAGCAGCAGTATCTGGTCTTCGAAGTTCGCTCGAAGAGGGTGGTGGATGGTGGGCCGCCACGCCTCGCCGGAAGTGACGGAGACATCTGCCAGGGTTACGTAGCCCCCATGACTGTCGCTCGATGCAAGGCCTTCTTGGCTGAAGGGTGCGAACAGCCCCACGTCCAGGTGATAGCTTCCGGGTGGTAGCTGCCCGGCTAGATCTATCGCATGATAGTCGGGCACGATCTCTCCCGGACGCCATGCTGCCGTAGGATAGAGGCCGCTTACCGGTGGCCTACCCTTGGTCTCTATCCAGACGTGCCCCGTCGCGCCCACAAGACGCAGCCGAACGTCATAGTTGTCGCGCACTCCTCGTTGCGCCTTCCAGAACAGGGTCAGCCGCAGGGCATCCGACCGCTCCAAATTCTGCGCGCCCAGGCGGTAACCCGCCAGCACTACCTTGTCTCCGAACTCCAAGTTCAGTTGATTTACGTCAGCCGGAAGGCGCGCCAGGGGACCTGTGCTTACCTCAACCAGTGGTCCCAACGAACGCAAGTGATAGGTGCCTTCCAGTTCTGGGAGGAAGCGGGCGAGGAGCACCGGTCGCCCCTCACGGAGCCGTGCTTCCAGCTCAGCCCTATTGGTCTCCTCGTCGGGGAATACGCCGGTCTCCGTGTCGGGGCGGAGGCGCTCCACTCTTTGAAGATAGTGGAGCGGAGCCATCTTCTCACTGTCGGCGAGTAGCACCGAGTGTGCCGGTAAGTCTTGCTGAAGGACGTACCTCCCCCAGTCGTACCCGGCGCGCGCGTCGCTTCGATCCACCTTGGGTAGGTTTGTCCAGGCCAGACCAAGAGGAAGTATGCCCACCACGGTCAGTATCGCTGAGGCGATGAGCTGCCGTCGCAACTGCGGAACGGCCAAATGCTTGCGACCCAGCAGTTCCTCCAAGGAGCGTCGGAGCGCAAAGACGCCGACGCCCAGAGCAATGGCGATGATCATGTAGGAGGGGATGAGGAAGAGCGAGATATCAGGGACATTGTAGCTGAGCCCAAAGGCCACATAGGCGCCGAAGGCCAGGAGCAGGAAGAGACCCTCTCTCCAAGTAGGATAGCCATGAGTCGAGTCGCGTCTCCATAGCAGGTAGATGATGCCCAGCGTGGCCAGCAAGAGTGCCGGCGCCGGGTACTGGTCGAGAAGCGCGCGCAGGAAGATGGCCATGCGTTCAGGGTCCCGAAGAGCGGTGTCCCATCGCAAGGCCGCTGCGAATTGGGTTCCCAGGATGAGGTTGGTAAACTGTTCCCAGTGCATTCCGCTGCCCTGGATTTGCCACCAACGGATGGGGATGTAGAGATGGACGCCCACGAGGGGTGCCAGAAAGGCAGTGAAGGTCGCGATCCAAGATCGACGAGTCAACAGGCACCAGGCCCGTCTCAGTGTCAGGTAGGCTATGATGGCTGGTCCCAGGAGCAGCATGGTCCGATGATGGGTCAAGCTGAGGCCGTAGATCAGCGCCACTGCGACGATCATTCGCTGACCTCGGGGGATCGCACCCAAAGCGCGGCTCCAGTGGACCTTGTGCTCCTCCCCCAGGCTGGTGCGGCAGGAGGGCGTGTTGTTGGTATCCCTGGCAAAGGTGCGCAGCAACAGATAGCAGATTGCCGACACAAGGAGGGCGTTGAGAGCGTACACCTCTGCTTCAACGGCCTGCGACCAGAACGAGTAACTGAAGGCGAAGCTGAGAGCACCAAGCGCAGCGGCAGACCGGCTCCTCGTAAGCTCCGCGATGATGGCGTGCAGCATCACCACCGCGGTGGCTGCGAACAACGCTGAGGAGAGGTTCACCCGATAGGCGACGTTGCCCAGGGGGAGGAGAGTGAAGAGCTTGCCCAGGATAATGTACAGAGGGTAGCCGGTTGGATGCGCGATACCCAGCTCATAGGAGAGGACCTGGAACTCGAAGGTGTCGTGCGCGCCCACGACCGGCGCGAGGGTTCTGACGTACAGTGCGAAGGCGAGAACGAACACGGCTATGAGTGCCATCCTGTCAAGATGCTGTCTGCGCGCCGACAGGGCTACATGGAGTGCAGCTACGAGTGCCACGGTGCCAGCAAGCAGCACGAAGGCTTGTACCGTGTTGATCTCCCGCTGGACCAGATAGATAAGCAGCAGTGAGAACGGCAGGAAGGAGATCGCCACAGCCATTGACGTCGTCCTCCCGGTCTGCTGCCTGGTCAACCAGAGGTAGAGCAGAGCCAGGAATCCCGCCCCCAGCAGGGCCATGGCGACTGTCGGAAGCCAACCCAGGAAGAAAGCATAGCGATAGAGCAAGCTCTCGGCTAGCGATCGGGCGATGGCTGCCCCTAGAATCAAGCCCAGGACTAGGGTGAGGACGAAGGCACCGACGTGCTGCCAGCGCGCGCGATTCATCTAGTCCCCCGCACTTACCGACGACAGCTCGAGCCAACCGTTCTCCACCGAGAGGCCCGCAGCTGGTGCGAGAGGCACCCGACGCTCTGTGGAGTCGAGCAGTGCAAGCTGGATGACGTAGTCACCCGCTGAGAAGTCCCGTGGAATCCGCAGGGCGTGGTTGTCCCTGACGATTTCCCCTTCTTCCCAAGCAGTCGTGGGATACCTGCCGGCTGAAGGCTCTTCGGTCTGCAAGAGGACTTCCTCCCCCTCCGTACTGAGTAGACGAATGGCGACGCTGTAGCTGTCGTCTAGCGCGGTCTCTGCTTTCCAGAACAGGGCCAGGCGATAGAAATCGCCTGGAGGGAGGCTGTCCCGCTCTGCCGTAGAGCCGAGCAGGACGACCCCGTTGTCGAAGTGCGCCGTGGCCGGGCGTTGTATTCCAAGTTCTTCAATGGTCGGAGGTCTCTCGGCCTTGGCGACAGAGACCTGCTGCAGGAAGTACATGCCGATCTCGTGCCCTTCTTCTTCCAGGACGGGAAGTCGCACCATCGTGGCCTGGTCATAGAGTCCGACTCCCAGCAGGTACTGACCTGGCGGGGTGCCGGGCGGAATTTCAATCTCGTGGGCATCCTGGTTGTACTCATCGATCTGCCACAGGTGGGCCGGGTAACGCCCAGGGTTCAGGCTATCCCTCTGCGCGTAGATGTTCATGTGTTCGTCCACAAGGTGCACGAAAGCGCTGTAATCTGTGTTGAGTGGTTGACTCGCCTTCCAGTAGAGGGTAATGGTCGTGGTGTCTCCTGGACGGGAGCTGGCGTCGGGAAGGTCATAGCCAAGCAAAGTGATCTGATCGCCGAAATTGACCTGGAGAGGTTTCTGCGCCCCCGGGACGTGCACGCCATCGAATCCTCTCTTGAAAGGTGTGTCGTAACGGTCCAGGATCCCGAGCTTGATGATCAGGAGAGCGACACCCACGAGCGCGAGCGCGCTGGTCTGCGCGCCCGTGAGGTCGCCTACATGGCCTCCGCTGACGGCTGGCGGCGCGTTACCCTTCGATCGGTGTTTGCCGTGTTTGGAGCGCGCCCTCCGGATGACGGAAACTGCACCTGGGAGGAGCAGGGCCACGGCACTAAGGGCGCTGATGGCCTCGGATGCCGTGCGAACAGGTGTGTCCTCAAAGCGCAGCTGCACCACGTGGTTGCCCGAGGGCACAGCGACACTGGTTAGCCCCAGGCCGGGGGTGGGAGTGGTCTCGGTCCTCTGCCCATCCACATAGCCCTGCCAGCCGGGGAAGTAGAGGCTATTGAATGTCGCCTGGAACGGCTGCGGAGCGGAGACATCCATGGTCGCTGACGTCGGTGTGAAGCGAGCGCTCGAGACAAGAGTCCCGTGAGGAAGGCTGGATTCGTCGAGTCTCGAGACTCCAGATCCCGATCGGTACATCGGTTCGAGGGGTGAGGTGTTTGGAATCCACTCGACCCACATGGGTAGGTACTCGCCGAAAGAAGTCGTGCCCATGGTGCCCGTGGCTCGTTCGAACTCCATCATGTCGGCGAAAGAGGGATCGAGGGCGAGCTGGGCATAGTATGGCGGATAGAGCAGCGCGAACGAAAAGACGATGATCATCGCCACGGAGACAAGGGCGACGACGAAAGACGAAGGGAATCTGATCTCCTGGTCGGCGAATAAACGGGTAGCCGCCCCGGATAGGATAGCCGTCAGCAGGCAGGCCAGGCGCAGAAGCCGGTGCGGGAAGACCAGGTACTTCAAGAGGGGAAGACTGTCCCACACAGCAACTGACTGGGGTAGAACCATGAACACCACCCCGGCAAGCCCACAGAGCGAAACGATCAGATGAGAGCGCTTCTCTGATCCAGGAAGTGTCCGCAGGCCGATCACAGAGATGATAGAGAGAGAGATGAGTACTGGCCCCAAGCTGTTGGGCACTCCTGGGTTCATTTGACCGGTATTGGACGTATTGGGAAGCGCGAGCAGGTCAGCCACTGTGATGAAATGCGTACGATAGTCGAGATCAGGTGGGGTGATCATCCTGTCGAGCTGTATGAACTGCCGATCCCAGAGTGCGGGCATCCAGAAGAAGGCGGCCAGCCCTGCTCCGACCAGCAGCGCAGTGGCAGCGCGGAAGGATGCGGTTCTCCTGCGTTCAGCCGAAAGCCAGACCAGGAGCGCCAGGTAGCATACCAGGAAAGGAGTGAATATGAAGTTGGCTGGATTGTGGCTCAGGAAGCATCCTCCGTAGAGCAGGATGCTGGAAGCCCAGTAGACCGCACCACCGTTCCGGATGAGACGCCGGAAGGACCATAAGGTCAAGGGATACAGCACCATGGCCCAGGCTCCGGGCAGGTGCCCCCTGAAGAGTATGTCGTAGAGATGAAATGGCGCATACATGTAGGCCACTGCTGAGACTATTGCCGCCCTAGAGCCAAAAACGTCCCGCACATAGATGTACATGGCAAGGCCGGACGCCACGAGGGCCAGCCCGAAGGAGAAGAGGATGGTGTGGACCAAGCTCAGGCCCGTGGAGTATAGGCCCTCGCTCACATAGTAGGGCAGATGGGGGACGAAATTGAAGAGCGGATAGCCGTAGCCAAAGAAGAGGTCTGGAGCCCAGCGCGGGAACAGCACTCCTTGGCGCGCGAGATGATCGATTTCGACAAGACGAAAGAGGTGGAACAGACCATCGAAGCTGCGCGGTAGGCTTGATTTCCAGAGGGGAACCGTGGCGGGCAGACCCAGGAGGCAGACGACGATCGGCTCCTTGGCGCGAGCCGTGACTCTGGTCAGGAGTGCTCTGGTCACCCGATCCTCCCTCTCAGAGTTCCATCTCTTCGGGGAGAGTCCTGCGGTGAAGCCAAGTGAGTCCGCGCTGAACGAGGGGCATGACAAAGGCGCCGAGAATGGCGGTGGGAATCGCGACTCGGAGCAGTAGATCTGCCCACGCTGGAGCGTACCCTATGAACGAGAGCAGGGTCAACAGAATTGAGTCGTGCACGATGCTAATTGCCAGGGCCAACCCGGGCGCGAAGAGAGGGCTTGTCCGGTAGATGGTCAACTGGCCGAGGCTGGCGAGATACGCTGCGATGGTGAGCGTAAAGGCGCACGTCCCCAGGGGTAGACCAGACAGGAAGTCAAGTGCCAAGCCGCCGATGAAGCCCCAGACCATGCCTTCCCTTGCTCCCCTGAGCAGGCTCCATGAAACCACGGTCAGAAGCAAGAGGTGTAATCGAGCGCCTCCCAGGGAGTAGCGAAAGAGCACCGATGACTGGAGCACGGCAATGCTGAGTAGAAGCGGGACGACTGCGTAGGTCTTGATGGGCCATTACCTCTGTGATACCTGTTGCTCTTCCTCGAAAACGATGGGCTCGAAACTCGTGAGCACCATGATCATCTCGAGACTTCCGAAATCCACGGATGGCCGCACTTCGGCCTCCTGAAACAACTCGACATCCTTCTTGGTCACGCCGGTGACCTGTCCGATGATCAGACGCGTCGGGAAATTGCCGCCCAAGCCGGAGGTGAGCACCAGGTCGCCGGGTTTGATCTCTTCTGTCTGCTGTATGTACCTCATGGTTAAACCCTGTCCTACGCGACCGTGAACTACCCCGGTGGCGCGAGATTCCTGTATCAAGGCGTTCACTGCACTGCTGGGATCGGTGATCAGCAGGACCTTAGCGGAGTGAGGAGCGGTTTCCGTCACCCGTCCCACGAGACCACGGTGTGTGAGCACCGGCATGCCGACGGCGACGCCTTCGTCGGTACCACGGTCTATGATCAAATACCCGGCGAGGTTGCTCGGATCCCGCCCGATGACCTGAGCCGACAGGAGCTCGAACGAGGGATTGGCCTGCTTGAAGTTGAGCTGCTCTCGCAGTGTTACGTTTTCTATCTCAGTCTCTCGGAGGCGCACATTCTCGATTATGAGCTGATCTACCATCAGCTGAAGTTCCTCGTTCTCTGCCGTGCATGCCCTCATGTCGGCGTAGAGCTGGCGGAAGTCGGTCAGCCCGCCCATGGCCGAGGTGAGCACCTCTTGGATGGGAGAAGTGACCTGTGCCACGAGGCTTTTCATGGGTTGAAGGCGATCACTGCGATCGAGGATCAGGGTCATCGCGGCCAGTGAGAGGAAGAGTAGAAGGAACAGCAGGGTTCCTCCTCGCTGCATACGGGTCAAGGCAGCCTCCTCGCACTAATGCCGTGTGTTGCGGCGCTGTGTGGTGGTGAGGACGTGGGTCAGGGTGTCGAGGTGTTCAAGCACCACTCCACCGCCCTTGACCACACAGGTCAAGGCATCATCGGCCACGTAGACCCGCATCTTGGTCTCGTCGGAGAGACGATCGGCGAGTCCCTTGAGAAGGGCACCGCCTCCCGCTAGAGCTATGCCTTGTTCCATCAAATCGGCAATCAACTCGGGAGGGGTTTCCTCAAGGGTGGTTCTGACCTCTTCCACGATCATCGCGACCGGAGAGGAGAGGGCCTCTCTGACCTCAACACTGCTTATCTCAACTGCTTCGGGCAAACCTGTGATGAGGTTGCGGCCCCTCAGAGTCATGGTTTGCTCTTCTGGAAGGGGATATGCCGAACCAATGGCCATTTTGATGCGCTCCGCCATGCGCTGGCCGATCAAGAGGTTGTACTTCTCCCGGGCATAGCGCATCACTTCCTCATCCATCTCGTCGCCTGCCACGCGCAGCGAACGGCTGACCACAATGCCACCCAGGGCGAACACGGCCATCTCGGAAGTGCCGCCTCCGATATCAACGATCATGCTGCCCACCGGTTCGTTGATGGGCAGACCGGCTCCAATTGCCGCGGCTGTTGGCTGTTCGATGAGCAGTGTCTGACGCGCGCCAGCGTTCATGCATGCGTCATGGACCGCTCTTTTCTCTACCTCGGTGACACCGCTGGGCAGGCCGACTACCACCCTGGGGCGCGGAACGGGCAGCATGGCTCGCTCGTGCACCTTCTTGATGAAGTAGTGGAGCATCGTCTCGGCGACGTCGAAGTCGGAGATGACTCCGTCCCTGAGAGGTCTGATCGCCACTATGTTCGCCGGAGTGCGGCCCACCATCTCCTTGGCCTCATCCCCGACAGCGAGGACCTTCCTGCTCTTCTTCTCGATGGCGACGACGGAGGGCTCGTTGATGACGATTCCCTGGCCTCGCACCAGTACCAGAGTGTTGGCGGTGCCCATGTCTATGCTTATGTCCCGGGAGAACAGGCCCAAGATGGCGTTTAGGGGACTGAACACGGATATCTCCTCTCTGCGACCTTCAGGTTCTGGATGACGGCTTTTACTCCGTCTCCGTTTCCTCCTCTTCGTCCTCCGCTGGCTCGGCTTCCTTTACCACGCGCTCGGGTTCCCCTTCGATCTCCCTGGCCTCGGTGATCACCTCTACTTCGGCAGGCTCCGCCTCCAACTCTTCTAGTGGCTCGAGCACCTCCTCCCGCAGAGCGAGCACCTTCACTACCACTTCATCAGGACTGGTCAGGATCTCGATATCCTGACCCACAATGAGATCCTTCACGAGGATAGCCTGATCTTGCACTTCGAGGACACTCAGGTCTACCTCTATGGCCTCGCTCAGCTGGTCGGGCAGGCAGTGGACGTGCAGGGAGTCGATACCGCGCACCAGCAAACCTTCCTTGTTGATCACAGCCGGCGCCTCTCCAATCAGAGTGATCGGTATCTCCGCTGTGATCTTCTCGGTCATCACAACTTCATAGAGGTCAACGTGCAGCAGAGACTGAGTAATGACGTCGCGCTGAACGTCGCGGGCCAGGATCATCCGCGGCTTGCCCGCATCGTCGATCCGCAGACTTATCAGCCGGTTGGTTCCCGACTGATCCAGCACGGCGTTCAGTTCTTTCGCGGCCATCTGCAGGGACAAGGCTTCCGTCCTGGGGCCATACAAAGTGGCCGGGACGATCCCAGACCTGCGGAGAGCTCTCGTTTTCTTGCCGAACACTGTTCGGCTTTGCGCCCTGAGTTCTATCTGTTCCATGGGGACGTACCTCGCATTGCCAGTTTGCAAACAGGAGTATTATACCAGGCTCAGCAGGCTCGTCAAGTATCGATACCCAGCTGCCTGGTTCCGGTTCGAACCTTCTGGTGACAGTGTCAGACCATACGATCATTCTATCCTGCCTGCATGAACAAGTCAAGGCACTTTCGAGGATGAGGTTTGACAATGCCCTATAGTTATCCTAGAATGTCGGGTAATCTTGGCCCTGGTTTGGAGGCATCACAGCAAGCGCGTATGAAGCCTATGACGAGTGCAGAATTGAGGAGAGTCTTCCTAGACTTCTTCGCCCAGAGAGGGCATTTGGTTGTGCCCAGCTCGTCGCTCGTGCCGGAGGGTGATCCGACGCTCCTGTTCACAGGTGCTGGCATGGTCCAGTTTAAGCCGTATTTCTCCGGCGAGGTGTCGCCTCCATCGAGACGTCTGGCGTCTGTCCAGAAGTGCTTTCGTACCACCGACATAGACAAAGTGGGGAACGAGCGAAGCCTGACCTTCTTCGAAATGTTGGGTAACTTCTCGGTCGGTGAGTACTTCAAGAAGGGCGCCATCGAGCTGGCCTGGGAGTTCGTGACAGACTATCTGGAGCTGCCCGGAGACCGGCTCTGGGCCAGCATCTACCATGATGACGAGGAAGCATTCGTCCTCTGGCAGGAGATCGCCCTGCCTCAAGAACGCATAGTCCGTCTGGGCAAGGAGGACAACTTCTGGGGGCCAGCAGGTGAGACCGGACCCTGCGGCCCGTGCTCAGAGATTTTCTTCGACCGGGGTCCCGCAGCGGGCTGCGCGAGACCTGGCTGCGCCCCTGGATGCGATTGCGAACGCTTTCTCGAGATCTGGAACCTCGTCTTCATGCAATACGACCAGGGCACAGCGGGCAATCTGACACCGTTGCCCCAGCAGAACATCGACACCGGCATGGGGCTGGAGCGCACAGCCGTCGTGTTGCAGGGCGTGAGCTCCATCTATGAGACCGATCTGTTCGCCCCCCTGATCTCCAGAGCCTGTGATCTGGTGGGTAGAACGTACGGTGAGGATGAGATGACCGATCGCTCGCTACGCATCATAGCGGAGCATGGCCGAGCGGTCACTTTCCTGGTCGCCGACGGCGTCCTGCCCAGCAATGAGGGTCGCGGCTACGTGCTGCGTCGCATTCTCCGCAGGGCTGTGCGTCATGGAAGGCTCCTGGAGAGGGAGGAGCCCTTCCTGGACGAGATAGCCAGGGCGGTGATTGAGGTCATGGGAGGTCAGTACCCGGAGCTGAGGGAGCGGGAGAGTTTTGTCCTGGGGGTCGTGGCGCAGGAGGAGACGGGCTTCCAGCAAACGCTCGCAGTGGGTTCGGCCCTGTTGGAGGATCTCATGGAAGGGGTCGAAGCTCAGGGGGCGACTTTCATTCTGGGAGAGGACATCTTCCGTCTTTACGACACCTACGGATTTCCTGTGGAGTTGACCAGGGAGATGGCTGCCGAGAGAGGGCTCGGCCTTGACGAAGAGGGCTTTGAGACGGCTATGGTCGAGCAGCGCGAGAGGGCCCGAGAGGCTCAGACCTTCGGGCTAACGGAGCAAGGCGAGTTCTATCGACCTCTCGATCTTCCTCGTACGCACTTTCTGGGCTATGAGACGATAGAAGCGGCCAGCAAGATTCTGAGCCTTGCCAAGGACGGGGGGGCGATCAGCGAAGTCACCGAGGGAGACCAGATAGCTATGGTTCTGTCGGAGACTCCATTCTACGCGGAGGCTGGGGGTCAGGTCGGTGACACGGGTTCGATCGGCAACAGCGATGGAGAAATCGCCGTGGTGGATACCCAGAGCCCTCTGCCTGGGTTGATCGTACACTACGGAGAGGTCAGGAAGGGTGCGCTGACCGTAGGGGCTACAGCAGTGGCCCGTGTGGACAAGGCCAGGCGCCTGGATATCGCGCGCAATCACACAACTACCCATCTCTTGCATAGGGCTCTGCGCGAGACCCTGGGAGATCATGCGCAACAGTCGGGATCCGAGGTATCCCCCGAAAGACTTCGCTTCGATTTCACGCACCTGCAGGCGGTGGACCGGGGCGAGCTGGATGCCATCGAGCAGCTGGTCAACGAGAAGATCCGGGAGAACCTGGCGGTGATTACCACTGTCACCGACTATGAGAGCGCTGTCGCCTCCGGGGCGTTTGCCATCTTCGGAGAGAAGTATGGCGACGAGGTCCGGATGATCAGCGCTGGCGACTTCAGCAAGGAACTGTGCGGCGGTACGCACCTTCAGCATACGGGACAGATTGGCATCTTCCACGTTGTGAGTGAGGGCAGCATAGGCAGGGGCTTGCGCCGCTTGGAGGCGGTTACAGGCCGCGGCGCAGAGGAGTTCATTCGCCGCAGACTATCGCTCGTGGAAACGATGGCCGCCTCGCTGGGCGTCAGATCTTCGGAGATCGAAGGCAGCCTGAACGCCCTGTTGAATGAGGTGGACTCCCAACGTAGGGAGATGCGGGAGTTGCAGCGTCGTTTGTCTAGAGTAGAGACTGCCAGGTTGCTCGAAGAGGTGCGTGACGTGGGTGGCATCAAAGTGCTGGCTGCCCAGGTCGAGGCTCCCAGCATGGAGACACTGCGGGAGATGACCGACTGGCTGAGAGACAAGCTGGGATCGGCGGTCATCGTGCTGGGCGCCATCATGGGAGGCAAGCCGGGCTTCGTGGTTGCTGTGACTCCTGACCTTGTGGAGCGGGGTCTGAAGGCTGATGCTCTGGTACGAGAGGTCGCTGCGGTCGTCGGCGGCGGGGGCGGTGGTCGCCCCACCCTTGCTCAAGCTGGAGGAAGGGACCCTCAGCGTATAGGCGAAGCCCTCAGCCTGGTGCCCAATCTGGTGACCCGGAGCTAGGCTGTTCAGTGCCTCACTCGTTAGACCCTCTCCTGCCCAACTGTCTTCGCATAGCTCGTACTATGGGAGTGTGGATTGCGTGAGCTGTTAGCCGGGATACTGGGTGGTCGCGCGCCCCAAGGCGAGACCCCCACCTATCGCACCATTCTGGACTTGGGCACCGAGCAAACCAAGGCGCTGGTGGTGCAGTCGCGCGGCCGAGAGAGTGTGATTCTGGGTGCCGGCAGGTCCCGGCATGAGAGGCATGTGTCTCACATGGGCGGTGCTCCAATTGATGTTCCGGCGATGGTGCGGAGTTGCGATCGGGCACTCAGGCAAGCCGAGGATATGACCGAGCGTTGCTGCGAGCATCAGGTCGTGCCCGATTGGGTTGTGGTCGGTGTACCGGACTGCTTGACGGCTGCCCGAACGCATACGGTGACGCATCGGCGCTCTCACCCCAGCCAGCGCATAACCGAGGGCGAGTTGGCGGACGTGGCGAAGCGCGCCCAGCGGCTTGCTCTGGCGGAACTTGGTGATAAGGTGAGTGCACGGCTTGGTGGTCCCGGGACGAGGCTAGCGTTGCTGGAGGCGCGGCTGACGGCCATTCGCGTCGACGGGCGGAGCGTCACTAGTCCTGTGGGCCTCCAGGGAGAAAAGGTGACGGTCACTGTTTTCAACGTGGTGGTTCCTGCCTCGTATTTGGATGTGGTGGAAGCGGTCGCTGCGCAGCTAGGGCTGGATATACTGGACGTGAGATCCTCCTGGCAGGCTCTGGCTTCCGCCACGATTGGCAGGCGGGCGATATGCATAGATCTAGGTGGCAGCACAACCGACTTTATGCTGGTTCAGAATGGCGAGCCATGGGCCACGGCGACTGTCGCCCTGGGTGGGCGGGACTTCACAGCTCAGTTGGCGAAAGCCCTCACACTCTCCCAGAGAGACGCAGAACGACTGAAGCTCGCCTATTGTCTAGGACAGCTTGACCAGTATCTCGCTGATGCCGTCCTTGCCGCGGTGGACCGGCTAATCGGGGTGTGGGTGGGAGCAATGGAGAGTGCTGTTGGAACGCTTTGTGGCTCGGAGGAGCTTCCGCGTCACTTCAGTCTGTGGGGCGGGGGGAGCGGCATGCCGTGTATCGTGGACGCTTTGCGTTCGTTTCCCTGGTCTCAAAGACTCGGCTGTAGCGGGAATCCCGAGGTGCGGCTGATGCGGCCGGAACTGATACCAAGGATCCTGGACGGTACGGGACAAGTCCGAGATCAGGAGTATGCGTGTCCCATGGCTGTTGCCGGACACCCGGCGGGGCGGACGTCAGCAGCGACGGACTGGGGCCCTTTTCTGTGGGCGGTGAAGAGACCGGCAGCTTTTGTTGACAGGGGAGCGGCGAATTGAGCGAGGCAGAGGTCGTCTACCTGGATCCCGACGACACCTTTGCGGTGATTAGAGAGAGACTAAGAGCCGCCGAGGGTGATCGGATCGTACTTGTCGTACCGAAGGAGTGCCCCGGGCTGGACAGCTTGGTCGACCTGAAGCTCTTGGCACGCCAGATCGCCGCCCTGGACAAGGAAGTGGCCCTGGTCAGCACACGCCGGGAACTCAGAGAATTGGCCAGAAGCCTTGGCTTTCGAACCTTCTCGTCCACCGCCTGGGCGCGCCGAGCCAAATGGCCTTCACGCAAGAAGGGCTTGCAGCCTGCCGCCGGCACGTCTCTGACGCGGGGGTCCCTGGCCCATTCTATCCCCCCCCCTACGGCTTCGGGGGCGGTGGGAGTGGGCGGGATGGTCGTTCTCGCGGCCGCGTTCGTGGGCATGCTGGCTTTCATGGGCCTCCTGGTGGTGGTCTTCGTGCCGACCGCCAAGGTGACCTTGCATCCAGTGGTCTACCCTGTGAGCACCACGCTCACAGTAGTGGGCAGTCCTGATCTGGAAGCCATTGACTTTGTGAACGTGCGGGTTCCGGCCAGGCGAGTAGAGCTAGAGGTTGTAGGTAGCGACGAGATTGCCACCACCGCGCTGCGGGATGAGCCCGATGCCAGAGCGACTGGCGAGGTTGTGCTCACTAACAGGCGCAGCGAGGCCACAACCGTGATGTCCGATACCGTAGTAGCTACCAGTGGCGGGACGACCGTCAGGTTCCGAACGACTGAGGAAGTGACGCTGCCTCCGGGCGTGGGGGGCAGAGGGCGGGCCCCGATCGAGGCCATCGAACCCGGACCCAGCGGCAATGTCGCGGCATACTCCATCAACCGCGTGGAAGGCCTGTTGGACCGGCAGGTGAATGTCATCAACGTGGCGCCCACCGAGGGTGGGGGAATGAGCCAGGTGGCATATGTGACGGCCGCCGACAAGGACCAGCTCAGGGAATCGTCGCTGCACAAGCTGAAAGAGGAGGGCTACTACACCCTGACGGCAGGATTGGCGGAAGAGGAAATGCTACCCCACGAGTCGCTGCTGGCCTTCGTTCTCTCGGAGACATACGACATGTTCCCAGGAGAGGTCGCGGAGTCACTGGGCCTGCACATGCAGGCTCTTGTCAGGGGCACGGTGATCAACAGAGAGGATGTGGAACTCCTCGGGCTGCGCATGGTGCAGCTAGAGGTGCGAGAGGGGTTCCAGCTTCTTCCGGAGGAGATGGAGGTTCGCATCGACGAGATCAGCGATGTAGAGTATGATGGGACGTTGACTTTCCAGATGACGGCCGAGGGACTCAGCTGGATGGAGATCAACGGGGTGGAGATCAGAGAAAGCGTGAGGGGCAAGTCGGCTGCCGCCGCGGAGGAGTATCTGGCGCGACACCTGAGCCTGGCGACGGAGCCTGACGTTCAGATCTCGCCGGCGTGGTGGGGCCGGGTTCCGTGGCTACCTTTTCGTATCACCGTGGACGTGGTATCGCAGGATCGCGCGATTGACTAGCTACTCGATCATGGAGGGCTCGATGCGCCTGATGGCCCTTGATATCGGCGAGAGACGCATTGGGGTGGCGCTCAGCGATCCAGGCCAGATGCTGGCCCGCGCCCTACGAGTCATAACGCGCCGCTCGCGGGAGGCCGATGCCTGTCTCATAGCCTCATTGGTTGGAGAGCATGAGGTGGAGAAGATCATAGTTGGCCACCCGTTGCATCTGGACGGCAGTGCAGGGGAACAGGCGCGCCGGATTGAGGCGTACGCGCGAGAGCTACAGCAGGACATTGGTGTACCAGTGTTGCTGCGGGATGAGAGCTACTCCACGGAGCGCGCGCGCGAAGCGATGATCGAAGCTGGCAGGAAACGCAAGGAGAGAAAGGAGCGCCTCGACGCAGTGGCTGCCGCCGTGATCCTGCAAGACTACATGGACAGTGTGGGGCCGAAAGCGGGTGAGTGAAAGGAGGGGTTCTTGAGCCGAGAGGATCTGGTGAGGGGTGCGATACGTTGGGCGCTCACCCTCGTGGTGTTGCTGTTTGCGATCGCTGCCGTCGTACTTGGTGGGAGCTATCTGCTGGGCGGAAGCAGCACTGAGGAGGTAGACACCGAAAGCATTCGGATGTCGTCTCTGGAGAGGACTCTGATCGGCATCTACCTCAATGTGCGGAAGAGCGCCATACAGAGCCCTGCCAGCAGCGATTCCACGGCGTTGGTGTTCACCATCAATCCTGGCGAAACCGCTGCGACCATAGCGCCCCGGCTACAGCGCGAGGGTCTGGTCGCGGATAGCCAGCTGTTCCTTTATGTGGTCCGCTACCGGGGTGTTGATGCGCAGCTAGAAGCTGGCGAGTACGAGTTGCGGTCCAGCATGACCATGGACGAGATCATCGATACTCTCCAACATGGGCGGCTACGCGACGTGACAGTGACTATCCCGGAGGGGAAGAGGGCGGAGGAAGTCGCCGCTCTGCTGGAGGACGGCGGGGCGGTGGACAGCGAGACTTTCATGGCCATGGTGCGCAGTGGGTCCGCGGCTTATGACTTCCTGGCAGACCGACCTGCTGATGCTCCCGCCTCGGTGGAAGGGTACCTGTTCCCCGAGACCTATCGCATTCCCGTGGACTATGACGCTGTGCAGGTGCTCGACCTCTTGCTCTTCACCTTCGGAGAGCGCTTCACTGCCGAGATGCGCCAGGCGGCGGCCGATAGCGGTATGACTGTCCACCAGGTTGTCACCCTGGCGTCGATCGTCGAGAGGGAGGCGGTCGTGGCTGAGGAGCGCCCCATCATCGCCAGCGTCTATCTCAACCGTCTGGAGCAAGGCATGTACCTTCAGTCGGACCCCACCGCGCAATATGCCCTGGGGTACCAGGAGGACACCGGCCAGTGGTGGAAGATACCGATGTCACTGGAAGAGGACGTGCAGGTGGATTCGCCCTACAACACGTACATGTATCCTGACCTGCCACCGGGACCGATATGCAGTCCGGGTCTGGCATCCATAC
>Ga0307380_10002706_pt1 | contig 24893 bp, 17 predicted proteins | sample UN3MG_FD_202239 | JGI IMG/M metagenome (GOLD analysis project Ga0307380, IMG submission 202239) | Soil microbial communities from Risofladan, Vaasa, Finland - UN-3 | ecosystem: Environmental > Terrestrial > Soil > Coastal area > Acid sulfate soil | place: Finland: Risofladan, Vaasa | collected... | reverse complement strand
ATTCGACGCTGGACAACAGGGCGTGTGCGACAGGATGATCAACGTCGCCCTCCGGCTGTTGTCGTTCAGCCATGAGGTCTGGAGCAGGCCACAAGTAGGGTTGAGATTGCACGCTGGACGAATGGCCGATGGCCGCTAGCCCGCCTTCGATCACCCGCCAGTAGATCACGCCGTTGGCGATGACGGCCGGCCGGTGGATATAACCCTCGCTGACGCGAGGGTCAGGAAATGGATAACTGTCGAAAAAGGGCATGGGACCAGCGCGCCCCACGCACTCGATCCCGCACTCTGGCCAATGATCAGCCACGTTGGCTACCTCGAACAACTCACCTGTGTCCACGTCTATGCCGCCCAGGCGGGTCCAGGTATCCACGAAAAGCATGCTCCCTGCCATGCTCAACACGGCCGGCTCGTCAGACGTAGCACGGTATTGCAGGTGCCACTCTTCACCGGGGGCCAGCCTCAGGTTGGCGATATCCAGCGTGTTCAGGTTCATTCGTCCCAGAGCGGCATCATAGCGCGTGGTGACGTGCACAGAACCGGCGTCGTTCTGAATGCCATGGCGGGCACGGAAGAGGGTGTAGATTTCCTCACCGCGCACTGTCGGAGGCCCAGGAGAGTCGCCGTTACCGTAGGTGTAGAGCACGGGCACTGGGCCACGGCGGGCCCCTGTATCTGCGTCCAGCACGAAAAAGGTCTGGCGGTCAGGGTTCTCACTGAGAAAGGCCAGGATCTTGGGGCGCACTTTGCCCCAGTCAATAGACCAATCGGAGGCTACCGCGCCGGCCTCGTCCATCACGTCATCGCCCTCGTGCAGAAGGTCGTGGAAAAAGTGCAGCGACTGGGAGCGATAGATGACAGCATCGCCCACGACGACGGGCCAACGGTCGGCCAGAGATTGGCCCTGCAGTCGCGTGCTCCAACGCAACGTGCCATCGCCAGCGTCCAGCGCGTAGGCGGTGACGTCTTCAGCGCCAAAGTAAACGGTACTGCCTTCAACGCTCAACGCAGCAGACGTAAGAACCGGCTTGCCGACGCGGTAACTCCAGCGCAAACTGCCGTTGTCGGTGTTCAGGGCATAGAACACGCCATCGGTGGAGCCGATGTACACAGTACCATCAGCTACAGCCGGCGCCGTGGCGATGCCACCGCCTGTCTGGAACTGCCAGCTCAAAACCCCTCGCACCGCGTCGAGGGCATAGACCTTCCCATCATGCGAGCCGAAGAAGACGCGCCCATTGTAGACGGCCGCCGAGTGACGGATGGGCCCCGTAGTAGCGAAGGTCCACAGAGGTGCGCCAGTCCGGGCGTCGCGCGCGTACATAGCGCCATCCAGCCCCCCGATGAACAGCCGCCCACCGGCCACGACCGGCTGAGTGCGGCCGGCAAAGGGGACCTCGTTCCACTTCCACAGGTATGTGTAGGGCGGGCGCACCTCATCGGGCACATATCCCGTGCGCTGAGGGTCGTGCTGAAGCTGGGGCCAATCGCCCCCGCCCTGAGCTCGAACGACGGCACTGACGTCCAGGCGCTCAAAGTTGAGCAGGAATGGAGCTGCAGTCAGCGCCAGACTCAAAAGAATCGCAACGAGTTTCTTCCGCATGGTATCTCTCTTCCAGACAAATCTGACCCGCCCCACTCTACATATCCTGCTTGGACTATGCAAAGCGTAGATGCCTGGCGGTACACGTCGCTAAGATAAAGCCCAGGATGACAAAGCCTGGGCTGGCAAGAGGATGGGGGGAGCAGGATGTCAGTATCGACGCGGCCCTTTGGTCAGGTCCGTTCCCACACGAAGTATAATATCATTGGGAGGTAATATATGTCAATGGTACTTTGCTCCTACCCGAAACTGCAGCGGCAGGCTATCTATAACGCCTGAACTTTGCGAACCGCAGGGCAAATATGATGAGCACAACGAAGGCTATCGGCGAAAGCGCCAGCATCAGCCGAGCGATGTCGTCAGTTTCTGTGAAAATATCCGGCGGCAACGGGGGGCTGTCCGGGACGACGACCGGTGTGGGTGTTGTGATGGGGATGGCACCGTCCTGCTCAGAGGGGTCCGGCGTCACGGCGGGAGCCGGCGTCGGAACGGGAACGGGCGTCTGGGGTGGTGCATCTGCCTGGTAGGAAGACACCCATATCTTGTACCGCCCGCGCTCGCTGTCGTAGATGTGTCTGGCGTCCCTGGTGAACCAGGTGGCATAGACGATGTTCCCTGCCCCAACGTCAACCCTGGGCCACTCGGGCGGGTCAATGGACGCATAGATCTGGACCGGCGCGGACCATTCAGACCCATTCCATACAAGATGTATCAGTCCCAGTTCCTTCCCCACCGAATAAAGATATCCCAACACCAACAGGTGAACGTGACCAGCGCTGTCGGTGGTAGTGTGGTATGCGTCCAGGCTGAACGATTCCCAGGGCTTGGGGATCACGCTGGGTATGGACTGAGGCTCGGACCAGGTAACGCCGTTATCCGTAGAATGCTGATAGTAGAACCGGTCTCCTTTGAGCAGCCGCCATACGACGACCAGGTCGCCTTCCCGCCCAACCCCCAGCGTGATCTGCTGCGGTGCACCTTGGGGAGAGGAAAAGACAACAGGCTCGGTCCACGTGTTCCCGCCATCCGGGGAGGTTGCATACATCGAACCTACAGGATAGCCCTCGTGCGTGTACCAATCTTCGCCCTCTTCCCAGGTCACGTATACGTTGCCCCCACTACCCACGTGCACCTGGGGCTTGACCGAACCGGCGAATGTGTTGGACAAGTTGACAGGGGCCGACCAGGTCTTTCCACCATCGGTCGAGTGACGATAAAAGATGTCTGCGCACAAGGCGCATATGGCGTTTACCTGCCGATCCTCAGCTATGGCCGTGACTTTCTGCCCGGCAAACCCAGGGGGAAGTTCAAAAGAACTCCAGGCATGCCCGTTGTAACGGCTCACGCCTGTTTCAGACCCCACCCAAACGGTTCCCTCGCCGTCTACGATCAGCGCCGTGACCGCACCGCCCACCAGCGCTTCGCTGGAGGTGTAGGACATCCACGCCTGGCCGTCGAACCGGCTCAAGCCCCTGTCCGTTCCAAACCAGAGCGCGTTCTCCCGACCAACGGCGATGGCCGTGACCCCGTTACTGACCAGGCCGCTTTCGACGGTATAGGTCGTCCAGCGCTCCCCATCGTAGTGACTCACCCCTTGCTTTGTCCCTGCCCAAACGTCCCCCTCGGCGTCAACGGTGAGGGCCAGGACCTCGTCAGCGACCAGTCCATCCTGGGAAGTGTAAATCACCCAGCCCTGTCCATCGTACCTGGCCAGTCCCTTGCCTGTGCCTACCCACACCGCCCCCATAGGATCTGCGGCGATCGCATATACCGCGTTATCTGGCAACCCGGTGCCGGCGGTATAGGCAGTCCACTCGCTCACGCCCTCTTCTGCCTGGCCATCGTAAACGCTCACCCCGCCGTCCGTTCCAAACCACAGCCTACCATCCACGTCCTCAACTATACAGTTTATCTGCCGACCAATCAGGCCCTCCCGGCTGGTGTATGTCTGCCAGGTTTCGCCGTCAAACCTATACACGCCCTCGTCAGTCCCGAACCACTGCACGCCTGCCTCATCTTCGATCATCGCATGCACTTGCCGGTCGCCCAGTCCCGCCTGAGCTTCCTCAGATTGCCAACCTCTGCCATCGTAGACGACATTTCCTCGCGGCCCACTCAACCACAGCCACCGGCCATCCATCCCGGCGTCCACACCTTCGTTCCACACGACGTGGATGTCACCCTGATCATCCACGGCCACATCCGAATAGTAGGCCGAGCCTATGCCAGCGCCGCTGATGCGTCGGCGAGGAGTCCACGAGGAGGCGTTCCAGGCTTCCGAGGCCGGCGCGCTGGTGTGATAGATCGTCACCTCGCCTCGAAAAGTCACGTGCAGCGTCCCATCACGACCCACGGCGATGGCCGGACGGACGGTATATCCGCCGTACGCTGGCACCACAACGTCGTTCGGCTCCAGCCAGTCCTGCTCGGAAAGCGCGCTGTACATCAAGAGATCCACTGTCTTGCCGCCCTCGGGGCGGCCGCTGTACCAAACGACATGGGGTTGTCCCCAATCATCGACGGCCACATCGGAAAACCACGACATGACGGTGTTGGTGGAGATCATCACCGGCGTACTCCAGCCTCCCTCCTGTGCCAGGGTCTGCTTACCTGGTGCCACCAGCACCACGATCACTGGCAGCACCTTCAGCCAGGTGCTCATGATTGCCCGTCCGATTGGAGACAGATTTCGCCAAAGGTTTGTAATGCCCCTTTTCACACCCAAGCTCCCCGATTTCAGTTTCCGCTGACCCCAAAAGACTGACTTCCATAGTGAAAAGCCTGGTCCCCTGTCAGCACAAAGTATTCCAGTCTCCCCCCATGTTCCAACGACAGTTCGTGCGCAGATGCAGGGCTTTCACGAAAGGCCGCCAAATCTGAATCAAAGACCACGATCGCCGCCTGCCCTTGGCCGTCAAACTGTAACCCCAGCATTGTCGGCGTAGCGAGCACTTCCTGGAACCCACCTGTCGGACGCCCTGCATCTTTCTCCCACTTGCTCCCTATGGTGAAGGGCAGACTCACATAATCTGGCAGATAATACTCCACGTGGTGCCAGTTGGCAGCGAGTATGGCTGTGGACTCCGGGGCAAAGCCCGCCTCGATGGCCCTGAATCGATCCTGGTAGTAGCGATCGGAATTGACCAACGTGGCGCGGGTGAGTAAGCGCAGAGTTCCTGGCCCAAGAGGATACTCGGGCATCAGGCAAAAGACGCCTGCGTTCAAGGCGACTACAGCAGCCGTCGCGGCAGTCAGCCAACGGGATCGAGCGGCCAGCATTCGCTCCAACCCGACCGCGCTCAGCAGCAGCAAGGCAGGTAGGAGAACGAACACCAATCCCTGCTGCCCCATGTGAATAATGGCATAAAAGATCAAAGAAGGAACAATCCACAAGAGCAGGAACACCGGCTTCTCCCAGCTCTGTGGCCACTTGCGCTGCCAGAGCTGCCTGGCCGCATAAACCACGCCCGGCACCAGTGCTATGCCCCAGCCATACAGAGTATACATCGCCAGTTTGCGAACGTTACGGCCGATCCCCCACCATCCTGCTCCCATGAGGACCGACGTGGTACTTTGGAAGCGACGGGCGAACGTGCCCGTGACACGCATATAGTTCGAGATGCCGCCACTCAGAGCCATCAGTGGGACGAACCAGGCCAGACAGATCACCGCACCCAACACCCCGGCGGTCAGGAAACGCCTCCACCCCACCCGACGCAGAGCAAAGAGCAGCACCGGCACCAGAAAGATAATCGTCTGCTGACGCACTCCCCCAGCGACGGCCAGGACTGCAACGGCAGGGTAAAGATAGCGATGATCACCCTCCATCACCTCGTACAGCCACCACACACTCACGATCACCAGCAGGGTATCGAGTGCGTGTGGGAGAGCAATCTCTCCGTAGAACCAGAACAAAGGAGACATGGCCAGAAACAGGGCCGCAATGAGCCCCACCCGGCGGTCGAACATGGCGCTCCCCAGGTAGAAAAGGGCCACCACAGCCAACGCACTGGCCACTATGCTGATGATCACCATCGTCGTCTGGGCATCACGCGCCACTGTGCCCACGAGGCGACAGAGCCAGACGTATATGATGTAGCCCGGCGGCTGCGGCTGATCCTTGGCCACGCTGAACTGGCGCATGGCATAGGCAAAGTTCACCGAGTCCCAATGATACAGGATCTGCGAGCGAAAGGGCAACCGGCTCAGAATCGTGAGCATAAAGAGCCCGACGGCAACCCAGCCATCCTTCCAGCGGTCAGTCTTGCAAATCATCACAGCGCCTCACTTCCCACCTTCGTGCCATCTATGCGTCTCTTCCCCGACAGCGCCAACCGGGTGACGTAGGTGAAGGCTTCCACGACAATCCTGGAGGACATCTTGGACTTACCGGCCCGACGATCTCGGAAGACGATCGGGAACTCTACCGTCCTCCCTCCCAGGCGCTCCACGTGATAGACAGCGCCTACCTGGAAGCCGTAGCCCTGCAACTGGATCTCCTCCCAGGGTACCCGTTGGAGCATCTCACGGCGGTAGCACCGGAAGCCCCCGGTGCAGTCGTGGGTCTTGAGACCTAACATGATCCGGGCGAAGGCGTTGCCACCACCGCTGATGAGTTTACGCAGCAGCCCCCAATTGGGCGTACCGCCTCCTTTGACGTAGCGTGAACCGATCACCAGGTCGGCAGACTCAATTTCTTCTAGGAACCTGGATAGGTAGTGAGGATCGTGGGAGAAATCGCAGTCCATCTCGAATATGTAATCATATCCGCGTTCGATGGCCCACCTGAAGCCCTCGACATAGGCTGTGCCCAGCCCCATTTTCCCGGGACGATGCAACACGTGAATTCCCGGCAATTCCACGGACAGGCGGTCGGCGATCTCCCCCGTGCCGTCGGGGGAGTTGTCGTCGACAATCAGGATTTCCAGGCCAGCATCCAGAGCCAGAATGGCCGTGACCAGAGGTTCGAGATTCTCCGCTTCGTTGTATGTAGGGATAACGATCAACGAGCGATGGGAGTTCGTCATGGTGTACCTCCTGATCGACCGATCTGCGGCAGTCCATCTTCTTTGACACGGTAGACATCAACCCGTGACCTGGAGAAAGCTAACGCCAGCCACGGGGCGGTCTCGGGGTCATAATCGCCCAGCGCGCGCTCGGCCGGACCGTGTAGCACGTAATCCACGCCGAAGGAATCCAACGTTTCCACCCGCTCACCGTCCGGTGCGTCAGAGTCAAAGAAGCGCGCCACGCGATCCCGCTTGTCGTAAAAGTCCACCGTCTGCGCCCAATGGGCCAGAAAGGCCGTGTTGCCGCTGAGAGCCGGGATATATTGGCCGACAGTCAACGAGCTGAGGACAATGTCCTCGGGCTCTGTATTCTCGTCCAACCACTCCAGGGCCGCCACCTCGTCACGGCAGAGATAGTAGGGATAGTCGTGGCGTGCCAGGTCCAGGAACCGCCAGACCCACAAGTAGATATTGGTGGGCAACACTGCGACCACGAAAGCCACGACCATCCACCGAGCCACCTTCTTGCCGATGCCAGATCTCCACCTGGCGATGCCTGGCACGACAGAATCGTGCAGTCCCTTCGTGGCCAGGAGCATCATCGGAATCTGCCAGCTATTGAGCATGTGGATCTGGAAATCAGTGGGGACGTAATTCAGCAGGGCACCGGCCAGAAACCACCCCATCACAAACAGGTTCTCCTCGCTCCACTGGCTGCGACCCGGTCGGCGCTTTCTCCAGGCCAAACCGATCCATGCCACTATGGCCAGAATCAGGGGGAGCCCAAAGAGGATGACCAGGTGTGGTGGCGAAGGGGTATAGACATTCCCGTTGGCAAACTGGGCCAGCACTTTCTCCCACAGCGGGTCAACCATCGTCAGGATCACGGAGTAGACAGCACCCGAGCACGAGAGTGCAAAGACGATCACCCCGCCCCAGAAAAGCCGCCAGGGGAACGCGCGTCGCTTCCACCAGACCAGGAGCGCGAACGTGCCCATGACACCGTACACGATCAGCAGATCGTAGGCATGTTGCCAGCCCAACAGCAAGGCGATCATACCAGCGACGACCATGTGCTTTGCCCGCTGTTCTTTCCACCCCCGCCAGATCCACTCCAAGCTCAGGGCAATAAACGCCGCCGCAAAGGCAAAATGCGGATAGCCTAGGATGCACAGAAAGGAATTCCCCTCGGCCACGTACAAGTCCAGCGGGAAAAGCAATTCGCCTTCGGTGAACGTGTACTTGAGAACGACAAGCACCCACCCTAGCCCAGAACTGAAAGTGACCAGCAAGAAAGCCGTGCGTCGTTGGCGCGTCTCTGGCAGAAAGTGAGCAATCAGACGGTAGGCTGCCCACAGGAAAGAACCTCCGGCGACCCAGCGAAAAACCTGGTACACTGGCGCATAGCCCAACCCGGTCCACCTGGAGACCTGGGCCAGTGCCCACCAGAGCAGGTTAAAGAACATTGGCTCGTTAGGTTCGGGCGTCAACTTGTTGCTGGTCAGCAGCGAACTCTGAAACCCACGCCACCAGGACAGGTACTGGCCGTGATCGGGAACGTCCAGCATCAACCCCATAAACTGCTTGTCTGGGGGGCTGGAAAGGCAGCCATAGAGGTAGGGCAGGCTGGTGAGCACGAGGACAGCCACGATAATCAGCCACACAAAGCGCCACTCTCGGCGAGAGATCATGGGTCGTTCTCCCGGCGATGCTGGGTCCATCACACGCTCCTAGTTTTGGCGATCGAGGCCGCCTCTGGACGGGAAAGAAACCAGAGCGCGGCGAACAGCGCTGTGACGCCCACCAGCAGCGGCAACAGACTGATCGCGCCGGGCAGGTGCAGAAACATCCCCAAATTGCGGGCGATATTCCCCGCCTGCCAGTTGGGCCAGGCGTGTTCCAACAGGGGGTTGCGCAGGGTATCTGATGGGAAGGCCTGCCCGGCCAGCGTCAGCCCCCAGGTGGCGATCAGCGACCAGGCAGATAGAACAGCGGTCAGCGCGCCCATCCAGGTCCGATTGCCCCACTCGCGAAAGACGAACACCATCGGCAGTGCCATAAAAGGCAACATCGGCAGCAAATAGCGCGGGCCGACCGCGAACCCCCCCCACCACATAATGGACGACGAGTTGAACCAAAACATGGCCAACACACTGGCCAGTGCAACCCAGAATTCGGCCCGATGGTCGCCAGAACGGTACCAGACCAGAAATCCTGGCACGGCCAATAACAGCACCGGAGAGAGCACAAACAACCCCCGGAACGGGCTAAAGGTAACGCCCCAGATGGCCTCCCAGCGGGGCCAGGTCAGGCTCATGAAGCCAGTGTGATGCTGCTCGGTCCACAGTTCCGAATAACTGTAGCCCAGTTCGAACGGTGCTCCAAAGACGACAGTGTTATAAGTCAGCCAACCAGCAGTGATCACCGCGCCGGGGAGAATTACCCTCGCGATAGCCGCAATGCGCCGCCGGCCAGTCAGACGACAAAAGGTGTACAGAAACAGGATGCCCACCAGTGGAACTGAGGGATACTCGGTGATGACACTGTAACCCAATAAAAGTCCCACAGCCAACAGCGACCAGGAGGACAAGGACTTTGCCCCTATGAACACCAGATAGAAGGCGACGAACAAACACGCCGCGCTGAGCTGGTGGCCGTAGAACGACCCAGCGTAGGCAAAGGCCGGTGAGAGCAATCCGTACCCCAAAACCACCCCAATGCGGGGCCAGGGCCGGGCGGTGAATCGTGCCAACAGGTGATACATCAGGGCGCCTATCAAGGCAGTGGGCAGCGCAGATGTCACAAACGTCAGTGCCATCTGCGCAATGGCGAAACGCACCTTGTGCTCCAGCAGGCCAGTCCCCCCCTCGCGCAGCGTGGCCTTTAGTGCCTCACTGTTGCCCAGCTCGTCCATCACGTCAGACACGATCGGTGAGTCAAGAAACACCCTCAGCACCGCGTAAACCGGGATGCCGAGAAAAGCAGCCCCAGGGGCCTTGTCGCTGTAGTAATGCTCCCCGACTTTGGCATAGTCCACGGTGTTCTCGACGTACGCGTCAATCTGAAAGGTGCCGTCCTCTACGACAGCGATGACCATGTCCAGCCGCGAGTTCTGGTTGGGGTCAGCCCAACGGGGAAGGACGTAAGTATAGCAAACCAACAACAGCAAAAACAGGGCTATCCCAATCAGCCGTTCCCGACTGAGCCGACACCTGCCTGGCGTTTGTCCGCATCCAGTACGTTGTCTCTTCAACATATCTCCCAACCAGCAAATTTATGGTTGTCGAGACTCTTGCAATTCGCGCAACCCTTCAGCCTGAAGCAGATCACGGAAGGGTTTGCGTGTCTGCTAGCGCCTTCTCAAATCACAACAACCAACGCAACCAGGGAACAACCCATTGCGTCTTATCGCTTGACGAAAAGCGCGGAATCGACCGCTATTCCACACCTTGGCCAGTCTGTCAGTGCGTAGACTACCAATGGAGTAGTTCAAGCACGGAAATACGTCACCATAAGCCGAGATGTTGAGCGTGGCCCACGGGGTCTGGCAAAAGTAATCCCTGGGATTGATGCGATTGTCATAGTGCATCACGTACTCACCCGGAGAGAGAGCAGGAATGAACCGTATGATCGGCTTATCCTCTCGCGGTTGGACCAATGCCGCCAATTCTCGCTCCAGAGCGGCCAAGTCAAAACCCTCGATGGATTCCGGCCTGGCAGCATATAGGGATAAATCGTCGTTCGGCGTAAAGCCACTCAGGTAGACTGAGTTGTTCATCATCTGAAAGGTGCAAAAGTCAGCCTGTACCTCTTCAGCGATGGCCACAATTCGACGCAAATGGTCCACATTTGAGTGGCAGATGACCGTCTTTACGTTGAGCAGCGGCCACTTGCGTCCTTTCTCTGCACGGACACGCCGGATGCTTTTCATGGCTCCCAGCGCTCGCTCGAAAGTGCCAGGTATGCCTCTGACCATGTCGTGCAGATCCTTGTCTCCATCTAACGAAACGCCTACTGACATCACCCCGCTATCAACCAAAGCTTCAGCCACTTCTGGCGTGATGTATGTGCCGTTGGTAACAATATGGCACCGCCGCTTTCGGGCTGCGTAGGCGACAATCTCCAGCGAGTCTTTGCGCAACAGGGGTTCTCCACCGGTAAAGACAATCAAACTCCACAGCGGCGTCTGGCGTATGATCTGTTTGATCTGATCTGCTGTAAGCTCTCGAGCCCTATCCGTAGCCCGCACACCAAGCTGACTGACTTGCCGACGCTGGTAACAGAACTGGCATTTTAGGTTGCAACGGTACGTGAGTTCAAACACCACCTGGAGCGGTGGTAACGCATAACCACCGGGCAGATATCGCGATAGACTCGTGTAGGCGTGTTCCAGGGCATAGTACAGTTTGTAGTAGTTTATCATTGACGCCACCCGTTCTTTGATGGCTGTTTAGAGATCGCAGCCACGCTGGATTCAATCTGACGATATATGGCATTCCAACTATATCGCTCTTGGATTAGCCTGACTCCGTTTTCTGAGAGTCTCCTCTGCAACTGTGGGGCTTTGAACAAAACGACGATCTGCTCGATAAATGCATCTGCGCTATCGGCAACCAGGATGTCGCTCCCTGGCGTCACAGCGATCCCCTCACATCCCACCGAAGTAGACACAACTGGCAGCCCCATTGCCAGTGCATTCAAGATCTTTACCCGCATCCCACTGCCACCACGAAGAGGAACAACCATCACCGTACTGCGGGCCATATAAGGGCGAATGTCATCCACCCAGCCTGTCACTTCCACGCAGGGATCCTCAGCCAACTGCCGAATAGATGGCGGCGGATTAGCGCCCACAATCACGAACTTGGTGTCTGGGACCTGTTTCTTGACCAATGAGAATATGTCGTCGTAAAACCACAAAACGCTGTCAGCATTAGGTGGCCAGGAAAGCGTACCGACGCTGATCACGGTTTGCGGATCCCGTTTGCGACTGTCAGGCTGAAAGTAACCCGTGTCCACCCCGATGGGCATCACGTCGACGTGTTGCTGTGGCAGAAGCCAGGGCCTGATCAGCTCCCTATCAACCTCAGTGGTCACCCAGATCGCATCGAAACGCCGACACATCTCGGCTTCGTAACGCGACATCTTGCGCTGTTCGCGACGGGCAAACCACCGCACGGGCCTTAAGGACTGCCGGTCAGCAAATCGCCGCAATATCACAGATTCCACGTTGTGTTGATCCAGCAAGGTCAGAGCACGTGCCGGGTCAGGCACATACTGAGCCATGTGCAAGTGGTCCGCGTAGACCCAATCGAAGTGACCGTCGTCCAGCAGGCGTTCGACCAAGCGCTTCCCCTCTGCGTTGGCGTACAGCGACATCACAACAGGCTCTGACCGCCATAGGGAATTGAACGCCAGTCTGGCCTTCCGGAATCGGGAGAGGTCGATCGGAATACTGTGCACATCCACCAGAGAAAGCATTGACCGCAGACGATCCAGTTTTTCTACACAAGCCTGCGTGCGAGTCAGCACGACCAGACTCACCTGATGATTGCAGGCCAGAGCTTTGAGGTAGTGGAAGGTCTTGATCCTCCCACCCCGATCAAGTGGATAGGGAACTTCAAAAGCCAGGAAGAGGATTCTCATCGTCGGCATACCTCATCCGCATTCGGGCCCAGAGTTCAAGATCATGCGTAACTCACGCCATCCCACGACATTGCGGCCTTTTGTCCCCCCGCTGAGCAAATGCACAGTTCGATGTGCAGCCCACTTGACAGGAGTGATCAGATAGATCAATACCTTTAACAGTTGAGACTGGATAAGACCATAGTGCTTGCGGAAGAAGTAAATACGGCTGCGGTAGAGTTCGGCTTCCATACGTCCTTGGCACTGCTTGCTGCTTTGTCCTCCGTAGTGCACGATGGTCACGTGCGGCAAATACCACACTTCCCACCCTGCCTGCGCAAAGCGGTAACACCAATCTACCTCCTCAGCGTACATAAAGATGCCCTCATCCAAACCCGCAACCTTGTCAACTGCCTCACGCCGGACCAGCAAGCATGCACCCTCCACATAGTCCACCTGCTGAACCCCCTTCTCGACCTCCGGTCCATAACTGGGGTATCTCGGACGCACGAATCGCCGTCCCAATCCACTGAGCATGAGGAATTCGCGCCATAACGTAGGGAAGGGAGAATGCGAGGCTTGAAATGTACCAGCGGGGTTGAGCAGCCGGGCACCGGCAACTCCAGCGTCAGGATGAGCATCCATGAAGCGCACCATTTCATCCAATGCGCCGGGCAGGACCTTGGTATCGCTGTTGAGCAAGAGCACATAGCGGCCCTGGCAGCGGGCGATGGCCTGGTTATTGGCCCGCACAAAGCCCATATTCTCCGCATTGACGATGACGTGGGTTCGGGGAAACCGTTCCCGGATCATCCTCACGCTGCCATCCGTCGAACCGTTGTCCACGACGACTATCTCAGGATCCAGGTCGCTCGCAGTGTCATGAATCGACTGGAGGCACTGCGCGAGGAGATCACAGGTGTTCCAATTGACGATGACAATGGACAGATCAGTCATCACCCACCTCGACGGTCTCGGCAGTAGTATAGATGTTACTGAGAGCGACCATACCACCAAGGAATACCCAACTGTACACGGCGTAATCAAAGCCGGCGATTGTCTGGGTATAGACAAAGGGAAACAGCCAGTCCCCCAGGCCCATGGCTATCACGCAGCCCATCCACCCCGCCAGCGTGGCGTTGGCAAAGCCCTCGGCAAAATCACCGCGTCCCTTCAGCCGCAGCCAGAGTTTATAGCCTGTCCAGCCCAACGCACCGAAGAGCCACAGGCAGAAGGACAATCCCACGACGCCGGTCTGGGAGATGACATCGAGATAGTTGTTGTGCGTGGCCATACCCGCGCCTGGGAAATACGTCATGTAATACGCGGCGTAACCCGCCGGTCCCATCCCAAAGAGAGGGTGTTTCGCGGTCAACCGCAAATTGTGCTCATATGCATCCAACCGGGTGTATCCACTGACGTTGGCCTCGGTGGTATAGACAGTGCCCGTATAATAATCCCAATTCAGACCCACGTATGTGACCGCCAAAAGCGCAAAGACCAGCAGGAGCCACTTGGATTTTGCCGTGCTGATCATCACTATAGCGGCAAGAGAGGGTAGCCAGCCGGAGAGCCAGGTAATTCGCATGATGAAATAGACATACATCCAGGCTCCTACCACCGCCAACAGGATCAGCCGCAGCCAGAGAGAAAGCCTCCTGTTAAACAGAGCCTGGGCGTATGCCAGAGAGACAAACCAGAGGGAAAAAAGTCCTCCTACGTTGAGAAAAGAAAGTTCGATCTGAAGAAAATAGGCTATGAGAGACACCAGCCCGGTGAAAACCATCACCCAACAGAGCAGTTTCAACCACCGAACGTCAGAGATGCCATTGACTGTGAGAAGCCAGGCTCCCGGCAACAGGATCATCACCGCCATCCCTCCCATTTGGACGACGGGCCAGGTACTCCATACTACGACCAACGGATCGCGGAAGGCATTGCTCCAGGGAAAGGATATGATGGTAGCCAGAATGAAAGCCAACAGTGGAACGTTGGCGATCGATGGTTTCAGGTACAGTCTCCTCTCCACCACCAGCATCTTGATCAACCACAGCATGATGAACGTCGCTGTCATCAGCAAACTGGCCACAATACGGCTTGCAGTCCCCGTGGGCAGTGAGAAGCGCACGAACGCTGCCGTCAATATGATCGTCAGCACGCCATATTCGAGTCGGCTGAAGGCCAGGAGAACGACCAGTGGAGCGGCCACGGCGATCAACACCAGCTCGGGTGGCACACGCGGGGCCAAAAAACTAACGCCCAGCAGCCCGACCACCAGCCCGGCCAACACGCACAGCCGGATCAGGACGGAATTTGAGATTGGGACCCTGCGCCGGATTGCACGTAGCATGCTGCCTCTTTACTCTAACATTCCTCAGAATGGTAGGCCAGAATGGCCTGCACTATGCGCTGGCTGGCACGGCCATCACCATAGGGATTCGCCACGGAGGCCATCTTCCCATAGGCTACAGGATCTTCCAGCAGTGTCACTGTCTCCCGGACGATGGGTTCACACTCGGTGCCAACCAGCCTGGCGGCACCCAGAGCTATGACCTCGGGCCGTTCAGTCACCTGGCGAAGCACCAGCACCGGCTTATCCAGGCTGGGCGCTTCCTCCTGTAGCCCACCCGAGTCGGTCAAAATCAGATAGGCGCGGCTCATCAGATCCACGAAAGCCTCATAGTCCACTGGCTCGATGAGTGAGACACCGGGCACCCCACCGAGCATTTCATGTACAGGATGCCAGACGTTTGGATTAGGGTGCACCGGATACACAATGTGAACGTCATCCCGGTACCGGTGGGCTATCTCGGCCAACGCGCGACAGATGTTGGCCAGAGGGGCTCCGAAACTCTCACGTCGATGCACAGTGACCAGGATGAGTCGTTTACCATCAATGTTACCAATCGGGGCATCCAAAGGATGCCCACCGATCCGGCGAGCGGTCATCATCAACGCATCGATGACGGTGTTACCAGTCACGACGATAGCCTGCGCAGGCACGCCCTCCCGAAGCAGATTCTCTCGACTGCGCTCCGTCGGCGCAAAGTAGAGATCCGCCAGCACATCAGCGATACGTCGGTTGATCTCTTCCGGAAAGGGTTGGGATTTATCGCCTGTCCGCAGCCCCGCCTCCACATGCCCCACCTTGACGCGGTGGTAGAAGGCCACCAGGCTGGCGACCATCACCGTAGTTGTATCCCCCTGCACCAGTACCCAGTCCGGACGTTCTTCAACGATGACCTCGTCAAGGGCCATCAGGATTCTGGCCGTGAGTTGGGAGAGGCTCTGATCTGGTCGCATGAGGTTCAGATCATGGTCAGGGCAGATGTCAAAGATGCTGAGCACCTGATCGAGCATCTCTCGATGCTGGGCCGTGGTGCAGACCACCGACTCGATCGCTTCAGGATAGTAATCCAGTTCCTTGATCACCGGCGCCATCTTGATGGCCTCTGGCCGAGTACCAATCACCGTCATTACCTTTATCATCGCCCCATCACCTCAACTCTTTCGACTCCGGCATTACCTAAAAGAGCTCCGTCATCATGTGCTGATAGCCCTCTTCACGGGCGGCGTGCTCGAGAGCGTACAATGCGTGGATGGCGAACATCGTGCACCAGGTGAACATTATCGGATGACCGGGTGAAAAATAGAATCCACCGACCGCGTTTCGGTCAGACGAGGAAGTGCACTGCATTCTACGCACGACCCCCCCCGCTCTATAGCAGGCATCCAAGAAGCGACGGTCGCCGTCAAGATGGTACAGAATGAGCCAGATACGGATGGCCTGAGCCGTCGCATCGGTGACCCGCTGGGGGCGGAACTTTTCGGTGATACGCCGTCCCATACGCCACCAACGCCTCTTGTAGGCGATGTTGATCGAGCCGTCTCGGTTCTGCACGCTCAGCAACCACTCCCCAGCTCTGCGTGCTGATTCCAGGTAACGCTCTGTGCCCAGTGTAAAATGAGCGTACAACAGTCCCTCAGTTGCGTAGCAGTGAGGATGACTCACCACCTGTCGCAGCCGTTCGGTAGCCCGGAAGGCACCGTCATCATCCTGCAACCCCAACACCCAGTCGCACACTCGCTCTGCTGCCCCAATGTAGCGGTCGTCGCCAGTCACACGGCCCAGCTTTAGCAAGCCGATAGCGTGTTTCGCATGGAGACAACCATCATCACAAAAGAAATCATCACCAGCATGCTGCCATGCGCCCGTTTCAGCGTCGTACATTGACAGAAAGGATCCTTTGTCGCGTTGCATCCGCTCGAGCAGCCAGTCGCCAATAGCCTGGGCTGCCCCCTCTAGTTCCGGCGCTGGCCGGATTGCATCCAGGTCCAGTAGACCCTGCAGGCACATCGAAGCGTCGAAACTATGGTACTGTAACCGCGGCAGCCGGTCTGGAAGGGAAAGGCTGTGGGGGACAGCCCCCCGAGCGGCATCTCCCTCAGCCAGGCCCTGGACCCTCAGCAGGAAATCTGCCGACCGGCGAGCCAGCGCAATGTAGCTTTCATCAGCCGTCCAGCGATAGGCGTTGACAAAGGTGCTCACGGCGTACCCCGTGATCTCGCTATAGATGAACGGATAACCACGCCTTCGCCAATTGTAGCCCTGGTTTACACCACCCTGGGCAGTCTGGTCTTTATCGTGGCGTACATCGGAGTGGACCAACCAGTCCAGCGCCAAGCTTGTGGCTCTTATCCTTTCCACGTATCTATCCTTGAGGCTCGATAGATAGCCCAGGGTCGTGCCCAAGTTTGAGCCGCAGCCATTTCCACTTCAGCTTGGAAAAATACCAGGCCCAGGGTCGAGCTCGGAGATCAGCCATCAGCTTTCGATAACCTTCCGATTGTCCCTCAGCTTGAGTAAGTACCTTGCTCGTGGTAAGACTGCCGCCGTGGATGCGATATTGATATAACACCCGGGAGACACGCATCATGTCAAAGGAACGAGAAAGGCGCAACCAGTATTCCCAGTCCTCGGCGTGAATGTAGCGCGGGTCATATAGACCAACGGTCTCCTGGCAGACGTGCCGGTAGAGGAAGCAGGCGTTGATATAATTCGTTCGCATCAAGAGATGGCGATCAAAATCAAGAGTCCGCACCGTGCCAATGACCCTCCCACGCTCATCAATGACCTCCCAGTCGGCGTACACCAAGCCCACTTGAGGGTGACGATTGAGGGCATCTACCAGCACTTCTAGCATATGGGGTAACATGATGTTGTCAGACGAAGTCCAGGTCAGATACTGGCCCCGAGCCAGGCGGAAGCCGGTGTTCAGCGCCCGAGGTAGTTTCCGGTTCTCCTGGTGGACGACGGCGAAGCCGTGGCGTTGCTGATATTCATCCAGAATGCGAGGCGTGTCGTCGCTCGATCCATCGTTGACGACGATCAGCTCGTAATCAAGGTAGGTCTGGTTGAGAACACTGCCCAGCGCCTGGGGAAGATATTCGGCCTGATTGTAGGTCGGCAATACTACACTAACGCAGGGAAAGCCTGATTCCGATTGAGACATCATCACATCATCTACTCACCAACGAAGTGCGTTCTGACAGAAAGCACCGTGCCTCCTCGACACCTGGTGGAGCCCCGCCCTGCCGGCACAATCACTGCTTTGACAGAATCGTCCAACACGGAGCCACGAACAAGATTCTCCACACGCTGATCCTCTCACCATCGCGCTATAGGGCGACGCGTTGGTGGCCGTAGCGCCCGCCCCATGTGTCCACGATGGCCTGGAGCATCGCCCGCCGCTGGGCCTGCTTGCACCGCCACCTGGGCCGCACACTCCAACTGATCAGAGTGCGCAGGTATTCGGCGATTAACGTGTGCAACCAGGCCCTCGGTCCCGCGCCGGTGGCCTTCAAAAACAACAGCCGGTTGCGAGTCATGTAGTAGTGAATCCACGGAGAACTGGCCTGCGCACCAGGAGAGATTTTGTGCCAGATCCTGGCCTGCGGCACGTGCATGACTCGATACCCTGCCCGGGCCACACGCACACACCACTCCGTCTCCTCGTAATACATGAAGAAACGCTCGTCCAATGCACCGGCTCGTTCTACGGCCGCCATCCGCACCAACAGCGCACAGCCGGTGACAAAATCTACCTCCCGTGGTTTCTGACCAAACTGGCCAACGTCCTGCTCATCCAGCCCTACCATCCACGTGCTGCCCCGGTTCCAACTGATCGCTCCACCCGCCGACCAGATAACGTCCGGCCGCTCGTGGTAATAGATCGTCGGCCCCACAATGCCGACGCGCGAATCACCCTCGGCAACCTCGACGAGCTGACGAAGGAACGTCGGCTCAACCTCCGTGTCGTTGTTCAGCAGCAGCGCATAATCTGTCCCCCGGGCCAGTGCATAATGCAGGCCTACATTGTTGCCCCCGGCGTAACCCAGATTCTCACCGTTTTCCAGCACCGTCACCATCGGAAAGCGTTCGCGGATGACTGGCACCGATCCATCCGTGGAGCCATTATCCACGACCACTACCTCGTAGGCCGGGTAGTCCAGGCGCGCCAGCGACTTCAGACATTCCAGAGTGTCCGAGCATCCGTTCCAGTTGAGAATGGTTATTGACACCCGTGGCGACCTCATGTGGACACCTTTCCAGATCGGGATCGGCCATTACCGGTCATAAGCGAGTAGATCTCTTCCAGCTCTCTCATTTCGTGTGCCACGCTCTTCACCAGGCCAATGCTCGCGCGCAAGGCAGGGAGTAAGTCAGCATCGTCCAACAATCTGTACAACTGGCAGGCCAGACTATCTGCATCGCCCGGACAGAAACGTAAACCGTTCTCCCCGTCGCGCACCAACTCGGCCATCCCCCCCAGGTCCGAAACGATCACCGGCGTGCGATGGGCGAACGCCTCCAGGATCACGTTGGGGCTGTTCTCATACCACAAAGAGGGGACGACGACGACGTCTATCTCCCTCAATATCCGGCTGACCTCCGTCCCTTCGTAGGCGCCTGCCAGGACCAACCGCTCGTCCACCCGGATCATGTGACGCAAGCGGCGCGTATAGCTGGGGAAACACGCATCGTCACCGTAAGCCTTCACCGTCAATGCGGCACCTGGCATCCGCCGGACGGCCTCGAACAGGACGTGCACTCCCTTATGCGGTGCGATCTGCCCCATGTAGCCAACCCGTAGATGCGAGGCAAGGGTCTTCGTCAGGACCTCTGGTGTCAGGCCGGGGAAATCCCGTCCTTGACGGGAGAAGACGATCCGCTCGGGCGAGACGCCCGCCTGTACGAACAAATCGCGCAGGAATTGAGAAGGACTGACGATAGCATCCACGCGATCCAGCGTTTCCCGCAGGAACCACATCCGTGCCTGGACCTGGGCGATGCGGCTCTGCTGCCTTCGCCAGAACGTGCCCATCAGCGGAGATACGATCCGCCCAGGGATGCGATAGCGACGCCTTTCTTCCCCCAGGCATCGGGCGCAGGTGATTGCGTGGAAGGGAGGAGCACACAATTGCCCGTTACTGCGCAGCAACGTAGTGCGCGGGCAAAGGAACCAGAAATCAGTCAGCGTGACCACCGTAGGAATCTGCAAATCCATCGCCGCGCGCGGCGTGGCTCCCGACATCAAATAGCCACTGATAAGATGTAAAAGACCCGGCGCAAGCTCGTTCAGATATGCACACAAATGTGCCCTGATCCAGGGATTGTCGTACGACCAACGAAACGGATCAGAGGCAGCAGCCATGTTAAAGCTTAAGCGACGAACCGGCAGACCGTCATAGACACTGTCCTCGAAGGTCAGGCCACGCCCATCGCCAACGTCAACGGCCTCGACGCAGATCACGTGCACATCGTGACCCCGGTCCCGCAGCCAGGAAGCAGTGCGGTAAGCACGCAACTCAGCACCGTCGGCGTAATGTGGCGGGAAATGGTGCACGGCAATGACGATTTTCACCTGGTACTGCCTCTTGCCAGACGTTCCAGAGCCATACGAACCAGAAACTCGATCTCACGCCGCTCGACGCTGCCGGAGGCCAGCAATGCGACAATGTAGGCAATGGCTCCGGCTCCCATCAATACCAACAGCCCCCACTTGGATTCAAGCGTGGCAAACAAGGGAGCCTTACTTAGCAAAAAGACACTCACGCCCATCACTGCTGCTGCCAGGGCGACTCGCAACAACGTTCCCCACCGCCGATTCACCAACCGCTCGTTGCCAATCAGCCTCCAATATTGCACCAGGCGGATCGTCCGCCCACCCACCAAAACCAACGCAGCGCCCAGAATACCTATCGTCGGTACCAGAATCACATCCAATACGACAGTGATGCCGGCATTGATCACATTGATCCGGGCTGCTGGACGTTCCAGGTGCAACGTATTGGCCACCCGTCCCAAAAGTTCTAGCAAGAAGAGGCTAGGCAGCGCCCACAGTACCATCTGCAACACTGGAATAGAGTTGACAAATGTCTCTCCGTACAGAGTAACGATAATCCGGTTCGCCAGCACCGTGCCCCCCACGACGATCGGCAGGCACACGATCACCAGATACTTGATCACCTGCCAGGCAATCTGGGGCAGGGATTCTGGGTCTTTGACGTGGCTCCGCACCATCGTGGGATACATGGCAATGGCGATACTCTGGGCAATGAGCAGCACCATATTGATCAGCGTCCAGGGCACGTTATACCAGCCGACGGCGGCATCGGTGAGTATAAACGACATCAACACCGTGTCAAAGCGCTCCATGAACGCGTACGAGATGCTACTGACACCAAAAGGCAGTGCAGCCAGGAACAACTGCGGCCAGCGGCGCACAGAGAGAACCAACCGCCCCACGCCCAGCTTGAACACCGCCCATCCAGAAAGCACAGCCATCATGGCCACGCCTGCCAGATGAGCGACGATCAAGCCGACAAATCCCAAGCCATTGATCAGCAATAGCACACCCAGCCCCCAGAACACCAACTGGTTGACCAAGGCAAAGATAGATGTATAGTCCAGCCGTTCGCGGGCCGTCAGTGTACTGTCCAGTGGCCCCTGAAACGCATAGAGGAGCAGTCCAGCGCTGGCGATGAGGATACCCAGCACCATGTGGCTATCTTTTCCCAGCCAAAGTGCCGACAAAGGAGCGATAAGCGTAACGGCCAATGACAGCACAACGCGAATGGCCACAGTGTTGGGCAAGAGCCACGCAGTCTCCCCGTAATCCTTGGCCATCTCGCGTACTGCATAAGGCGACATGCCCCAATCGGTAAACACAGCGAATATGGCCACGTAGGCCATAACCGCCGAATACTGCCCAAAGTGGACATCCCCCAATCGGCGCACTATATAGACATTGAACAGGAAGGCCAAGGCTTTTAGCACCACCTGCACGCCGAGCACAAAGGCCGAATTGCGTGCGACTGTAGCGACCACACTCCGAGTAGGTCCGCACAATGGTTGACCGGTGTCCGATCCAACAGGGGCAATTACCGCAGCGCCTTTAGTTGCGTCCATTTGATCCACAATGAGTTCCAATCTTCAGGAGGGATAAATCACATGGTATTGAGCATACGCTCAAGTCCATCCCGGTCCACCCACCACTCGAATCCATGCCTGACCGCCGACAACCGGCCGCTCTTGCACCAGCGCCGGGCCTGATCTGCACTGACGCCCAAACGCTCCGCGGCTTCGCTCAATGTCAGCCAATCCACTTCACTACGTTGGCCCTTCCGTTTCGAGCGTCTGCTCTCGGGGGCAGGGCGATGGTCGTAGTCGCTTCTGCGGGGCTTAACGCGATTCACCACCACCCCCAACAGGTTCACCCCCCGTTGCGCGGTCAGCCGATCCCTAGCTTGTCGGACCCACTCCTGTTTCGTGAGCCCTGTGCTCACCACGAGGATCGTACCCTCGACCAGAGTTGACAGAATGGTAGCGTCAGGAGGACCCAAGACTGGCGGGCTGTCAATAAGAACTATATCCGCCTGGCTACCCAAGGACTCCAGCAGGGCCAGAAAGCGTGGCGAAGTCAACAACGCGGCCGGGTCCCTTGGCAATCGTCCACCAGACAACAGGTACAGATTGTCCAGGTCCGTCTCTTGTAGGGGAACTGACAAGAAATCCTCGCTCTCAACCCCTTGACCGCTGAGTACATCAGCCAGGCCCGTGACGTTGGGACGATCAAACAACTCGTGCAGCGATGGTTTGCGCATATCCGCGTCAACTGTGATGACGCGATGCCCTGCGGAGGCCCACGCAACAGCCAAATTGGCAAGCACGAAACTCTTGCCATCCAAAGAACTGGGACTGGTCAAGAGCAGCGTTCTGAAAGGCTGATCGGGGCGCATCAGAAAAACATGGGTTCGTATGGCGCGAACACCCTCGGCTACCGGACTTGATGGATTGCCAGACAGCAAAGCCTTTTTTCTCGATACCTGGGGGACAGCACCCAGAACAGGCAGCTCCAACACGGATTGTAGGCCGTCCCCTTCCCACCGCAGTGATGTATCCAGGTACTCCATCAAGAAAATAGCAGCCAGTGCCAGACTGAGCCCCGCTGCTCCAGCCACAGCAACCATGAGTTTAGTCTTGCTTGGCATCGGCCATTGGGGCACCACGGCGGGCTCAAAAAGCGAAAGAACATTAGGAGACTCTGCACTGTAGGAATCCAGCAAGTTGGCATAGATGGTCTGGTAAGTGGATTTCACCTCTTCCAACGCTGCAAGGCGGTCTTGAGCGTCCTGGATCTCAGCCGCCGAGGTCAATCCAGCCAGAGAAGTAGTCAGGTCATCAATTTGTGTGCCGACGCTCCTGATCCTTGCCTGGAGTTCTTCCAATTGGCTGCGAATGAACTCCTGTTGCTCTGGGTCGCTTCCTTCTGAGGTAGGGCTGCGGCGAATCAACTCATCGGCCAGGGCATTGGCAATCAAAGCGGCCGCTTCAGGATTGGTGTCTGTCACCCATATTTCCAGGAGGTAAGCTCCCGACCGAATTCCGGTCGCAATTTGTGCCGCTAGCTGCTCCGGTGTCCTATCCAATCCCAACCTTTCAATGACAGATTCCGTGACCGGGCCTTGTCTGACCAATTCGGCATAAGCGGCGGCCAGGCTATTGCTGAGGCTCATCTGTCCAAGGCTTGGATCGGGATTCTGGAGGCTGGTGCCCACCATGAGCGTCGCTTTCGCTTGGTAGAGGTCAAGTTGCTCGGAGGTAAAGTAGTAACTGACCACCATTGGGACGACAGCGCTCACGATCAGCAACCACCACCACCGCGTGACAAGTCTCAGATACTTGCGTATCTCCATATGCACTCCTCGCTCAATATCCGCCTCAGAGGGTACTCAAGTGCAGGCGCAATCAACTTGGGAAGCAGCACAAGAGAAATAGGTGGAACAAGAAGGCGCATCAATCCACAGTTTTCTTCTGCACGTCTTCCAACTCTGGCCGCAGCCCCCCATTCCCCGCAAAGTAATAGCCCATCCGCCAGCGCGTACAGATGTAGCGCGGATTGGCCGGATCGTCCTCGATCTTTTGCCGCAGGTAGCGAATGTACACGCTCAAGTAACCCACCTCGCCCGCATACTCCGGCCCCCACACACTGGTGAGTAACTCCTTGTGAGACACGACCCGCCCCTTCTGGCTGACCAGGTACATCAACAGGCGAGTCTCCGTGGGCGTGAGATGGACCTCTTGCCCGCGCCGCGTGACGACCCCATCCTTCAGGTCAACGCAGAGATTGCCGTCATCGAAGGTAGCCCGCCAGGTATCGCCGGAATCCCCCCTGACCCGGCGCAGGACGGTGCGGATGCGAGCCTTCAACTCGTCGAAACTGCATGGCTTGGTCAAATAGTCATCGGCTCCGATCGAGAGTCCCCTGAGGACGTCTTCCCGGCCCGTCTTGGCCGTGAGCATGATGACCGGGGTATCGCACATGCTGCGCAGCCGCTGGCACGTGGTCCAACCGTCCATGTCCGGCATTGAGACATCCAGGATGATGATGTCAGGACGGACCTCGTAGGCCCGCCGCAGCCCATCCTTGCCACTGCTGGCGGTGACGACCGTAAACCCTTCCCGCTCTAACCCAAGCCGCATGAGCGTAGTCAGACCAGAGTCATCGTCAATGACCAGGACCTTTTCATTCATCGTGATCTCACCTCCCCTGACGGGCCGCCGTCAGGACCTGCCCGCGCCCCTCCTCATTGAGTAAGTGATTCTTCATGCGCTGCTGTCCCTCCCTCCAGTGATCAGTCTACCCCCCCCGCAGGTTACGATTAACCACGCTAGCACCTCAAACGGATGTACCCATACGCGTCGTCCGAACCTGCGGGAGGGTGACAGTTACTACCACGGTCGAACCCTCACCATACGCCAGTATAACCAGGAACCGTATGGTACAGGTAAAGGAAAGGTGAAAAAAGTAACAAAAGGCCCCCTCCTACTGCAGGAGAGGGCCATATCGGCGATGTCAGAGAGCGCTAAAAGCACTAAAGGAGGTCTTCGGCGTCGAAGTAATATCCTCCGCCTCGGACAGTATGGAGGTATTTGGGCGAGTCGGGGTCCTCCTCGATCTTCCGACGCAGGCGGTACACGTACTGTTTCACCAGGTCCGGCTCACCGATCCACTCAGGGCCCCAGACTCGGGTCAGGACCGCGTCGGTGCTGAGGACCTTGCCGGCGTGGCGGATCAGCAACCGGAGCACCT
>Ga0307380_10002703_pt1 | contig 24910 bp, 21 predicted proteins | sample UN3MG_FD_202239 | JGI IMG/M metagenome (GOLD analysis project Ga0307380, IMG submission 202239) | Soil microbial communities from Risofladan, Vaasa, Finland - UN-3 | ecosystem: Environmental > Terrestrial > Soil > Coastal area > Acid sulfate soil | place: Finland: Risofladan, Vaasa | collected... | reverse complement strand
TCCTCGCCCTCAGGCGCTTCGGTCGGCGCGGCGGGCGCGACCTCCTCCACCGCCCGCGGCAGGGTCATCGAGACCACCATGCCGCTCGCCTCGCTGACCAACGTCACCTCGGAGGGCAGGGAGAGATCGCTGACGTGCAGCGCGTGGCCGATCTCCAGTTTCGAGATATCGAGCTCGATCCGGTTGGGCAGCTCAGTCGGCAGGGCCTCGACCTCGACCTCGCGCAGGACATGGTCGAGCACGCCGCCCTGCTTCAGCCCCGGCGCCTCCCCGATCACCACCACCGGCACCTGCGCCGTGATCTTCTCGGTCAGGGAGATGCGCTGGAAGTCAACATTGAGCACCTGGCCCGTCAGCGGGTGCACCTGGATCTCGCGCAGCATCACCGTCGGCGGCTCCTCGCCGCCGTTCTCCACCTCCAGCCGCACGACCGCATTATGGCCGCCCGCGCGCAAGACCTCGAGCAGGCGCTTGGCGTTGACCGCCAGCGCCACCGGCGCCCGGCCCCGACCATACAGCACCGCCGGCGCCAGCCCTTGGCGGCGCAGCCGCCGGGCGGCGCTGGTGCCCGCCTGCTCCCGTTTCGTCACCGCAAGTTCCCGCTGTTCCATTGCTTCCTCCGAAAGCGCCCCAGGGGGCCATGGCCGAACCTCGGGCAGACCCAGTTATGAACGACCAAGACCCCGGACCCCGGTTGTTCATCCCCCGGGCTGGAGCCCCGACATGTCGAGGCGGCCGCCTTTCCGCTCTCCTTTGGGGCCTGGTCTCCCGCGCCGGCCGCGCGCCGCCGGCTAGCGCTTGTCCTCGACCCACAGATGGTCGAAGAGGGAGCTGACCGACGCGTCCTCGTGCACGCGGCGGATCGCCTCCGCCAAGAGCGGCGCCACCGATAGCACTTTGATCTTGGCGATGCGCCGCTCCGGAGATAGGGGCACGGTGTCGGTGACCACGACCTCCTTCAGGGGAGCGTCGGCCAGCCGCGCAATCGCATCGCCGGAGAAGATGCCATGGGTGGCGCTGGCGTAGATTTCCGCCGCCCCGCGCTCCGCGACCGCGTGCGCCCCCAATGCCAGCGAGCCGGCGGTATCTATGATGTCGTCAATGAAGATCGCCCGCTTGCCGTCGAGATCGCCGATGACTTCCATCACCTCCGCCTGGTTGGGCTGGGGGCGGCGCTTGGCGATGATGGCGAGGCTGGCGTCGAGGCGGTCGGCCACGGCGCGGGCGGTGCCGACGCCGCCGACGTCGGGGGATACGACGACGGTATCGGCGTCGGCGAAGCCGCGGGTGATGAAGTAGTCGGCAAGCAGCGGCCCGGCGTTGAGATGATCCACCGGCAGGTTGAAGAAGCCCTGGATGGAGGGAACGTGCATGTCCAGCGCCAAGATGCGGTGCGCGCCGGCGACGGTCAGCAGGTCCGCGATCAGGCGCGAGGTGATGGGCTCGCGGCCGCTTGCTTTCTTCTCCTGACGCGCGTAGCCGTAGTAGGGCACGACCGCCACGATGCGGCGCGCGGAGGCGCGCTTGAGCGCGTCAATGATGATCAGCAACTCCATGATGTTGTCGCTGGTGGGCGGGCAAGTGGGCTGGACGACGAAGACATCCGCCCCGCGCACGCTCTCGTTGATCTTGACCCGGATCTCGCCGTCGCTGAAACGGCCGACCTCCGTCTCGCTCAGCGGCAGCCCCAGGTAGGCCGCGATGTCCGCCGCCAGCTTGGGGTTGGCGTTGCCGGTCAGGATACGCATGTCGTGGTTGCTCACACGCTGCCTCCGCTACCGGGACCTGCGCTGCAGGATCAGCTCCGCCTGCTCAAGTTCGGCCGGAGTGTTGATGCCCATGACCACCGCGGGATCGTCCGCCTTGACCACCGCTATCTCCAGCCCCCGCGCCGCGAGCAGACCGATCGCATCGGTGAGGTAGTACTCCCCCTTGACCGCGTCCGGCCGGATCTCGGCCGCGATCTCGAAGATCAACGGCGCCTGGAAGCAGTAGATGCCGGCGTTGATCTCCTTGACCGCCAGCTCGTCGGCGGTCGCGCCCGCCGCCTCCTTGATGCCGACAACGTGTCCGTCGGCGGCGCGGAGAATGCGCCCGTAGGCGCCGGGCTCGTCGAGCTCGACCGTGACCATGGAGGCCGCGGCATTACGCGCGGCGCACTCGCACGCCAGCCGCCGCAGCAAGTGGGCCGGCACGAACGGCACATCACAGTACAGCGTGATGAGGTAGCCCTCGAAGTCGCGCAGAGCATCCCGGGCGCAGCTAAAGGCGTGCGCGGTGCCACGCGGACAGTCCTGGACCGCATAGCGCACATCGTTTCCCAGAACCTGGCGGACAAGCTCACCCCGATGGCCGATAATAACAACAATGTTGTTGATCCCGGCCGCCAGCACCGATCTGACAACGCGCTGCACGACGGACTGCCCCCCGAGGCCTAACAGCGCCTTCGGGAGATCGCTGCCCATGCGCGTCCCCAGGCCGGCAGCCAAGATGGCGGCCGCGGTGCGGTTCTCTTGCGACATTTGCTGCGTTGATCCAAGCTGATGAATTGCCTGCGACCCGCCTGCCGGCCCGACGACCGCCGCCAGCGCTCGCGCCTGCCCGCGAGCAGGAACCGTGGCGCTGCAGTCGCCGTGTGGCTGGCGGGGCAGGATTCGAACCTGCAACCTAAGGATCCAAAGTCCTTCGCGCTACCGTTGCGCCACCCGCCACCGCCGCTGGATTCTAGCACAACCACGCGCCGCGTGTCCACCAGGACGAGCCTGCGGGTGGAACCGCGGAAAGTTGGGATGGGTCGCGAGAATCTGTAGGGGCGCACGGCGTGCGCCCGCTCCACCCCGACCGGCCGGGGTGCCACATTCGGGCACACAACCGGCCACCCCAACCAAGAACGGTCACACCCGCGTATCCCCGCGCGCAGGCCGGCGGCGCTGCGACACGGGCTCCGGGTCCGTGCCTTCGGCGGCAGCGCGCCAGAGGAAATCGCGCGCCGGGGTCTAAGTACCTACCTGACTCTCCCCCGTTGCACCGGGCGAGACCACATGATGTCCGACGAGCGATTGGATTTCCGCCTGCGCCACGTCGTCGGGCAGGGGCTGAACTTTTGTTTCTACCTGCTCGGCCGGGCGCAACTGCGCCTGCCCGCCCTCACCCGACCAGCGCTGTGGCCCGTGCCGGACGACGACCCCTTCGCCGACTTCGCGCGGCGCTTCGAGGTCGCCGACGCCGGTCAGCTCGAACCCCTGCACATCGAGCCGCTGTGGCGGCCGTGGCTGCAGGCGGTTGCGCGCACCTGCCCCGACTCCGCCGCCGACGCGCTCGCCGCCATGCCCGACCTGCGCGCGCGCCCCCAGGCGCGCAACACCCTCCAGCGCTTCGGGCGCATGCAGCTCAACGACTTCCTCGAGCGCTGGACCGGCATCCGCCTCGACCTCGACGGCCGCCTGGCCGACGCCCTGCGCACCTTCGATCTCGCGCGCATCCTCGTCCGCCACCAGGACGCCCTCGGCGTCGAGTACCGCCCCGGCCGCGCCACCTTCCACTATCACCTGTTGCGAGTCTTCACGGTCAACCGGTTCGGGCTCTCGGTCGTGCTCGGCGCCGCCTATCTGGAGCGGCCGGAGCGCCTGGCCGGCGCCGTCGCCCACGCGACCTTGCACGCGCTGGTGGGACCGGCGGAACTGTGGGAACGCGAGGAGATCAAGCCGCTGCTGCAGGCGCTGGGCCGGAGCCTGCGCATCGGCTATCTGAGCCCGCGCGACGCCGCCGAGGAGGCGCTGTGCATCCTGGCCGACGTGATCGAGCACGAGGGCGAAGCGGTGCCCTTCGACCGCATCGAGCGCAGGATTGGCGCGCCGGCGCTGCGCCTGCTCGCGCGCGCCTTCTACGATACGCGCCGCACGCGTCGCTCCCAGGGCCTGGCGCAGTGGATCTCCGCGGCCCTGCAGGAAGCCGCCCGCGCGCGGCCGGGCGCACTGGGATCGCAGATCTGAGAATGTCATTCCGAGGGGGACCGCACGACCGAGAGCCTGCCCCGAGCCCGCCGAGGGGAATCCCCTACCGCATCTGCGCGCCATCTTCGGCCATAGTTTCTCTCCGCCGGGTGAAACAAGCCATCGCCGAAATGCATACTACCATTGGAACCGCCGACTGACACCGACGAACGCCGATGGACATGACCGATGATCGCGAACTGATAAGGCGCACCTTTGACGGCGACCGCAGTGCCTTCGACGACATAGTGCGCCGCTACCAGGATGGGCTGTATCGCCATCTCCTGCGCCTTGCCGGCCGCCACGAGGAAGCCGAAGACCTCTGCCAGGAGGCCTTTATCCGGTTCTACCGCGCGTTGCCACGCTTCAACCGCGCCCGGCCGGTCGGCCCCTTCCTCTTCGCCATCGCCACCAACCTCTGGCGGGAAAGGGCGCGCAAGGCCCACCTTGCCGAGCAGCCGCTCGACGAACAGCAACCGGCCGGGGGTACGCCGGTCGCCGAGCAGGCCATGGCGCGGCTGGAGCATGAGCAGGTGCTCGCGGCGGTGGCGCGGCTGCGCCCGGAGCAGCGCGAGGCGGTATCGCTCTACTACGATCAGGGGCTGAGCTACCGCGAGATCGCGAGCATTACCCGCGCGCCAGTGGGCACGGTCTCGACTCGACTGCGGCGCGCGCTGGAATCCCTGCGCCGAGCGCTGCCGAGCGAGGCCGCCGGGCTGGCGATCATCGCCGGGGGACAGGCGCCGCCCGCTACGGGCCTCGTCACCGCGCTGCAAGGGCAAGGGGCTGCGCCGCCGAGCCTGGCGCCGGCTATCGCTCACAGCATCGGCCACGCGGCTCCAGCGACTGTCGGCTTGTTGCACGGTGTCTGGACCCTATGGAAGGAGGCTGGACTGATGGTCAAGGGGATTTACGTCGCGCTTGGTTTGGCAGTAGTGGGCGGAGCGGTGGTTGGCGTGCCGCGGTTGGTCGGAGACCATGGTGCATCGCCGCCAGCGCACCCGCGCTCGGGTGGCCGCATAAATGTCAAGCATGAAGCAGCGATAAGGGCGGCAGGCATGCAGCGAAACTACGAAGCCATACGCCATCTTGCTGCTGAGGTGGAATACACGCAGGAGGCGCCCCAACAGACCATGCGCAAGAAGTTCCTTATGAAGTATGTGGCGCCAAGCACTGTCTACTTCGAGGACCTCGAATCCACGATGTCGCCCGAATCCGTCATGCCGCGCATGAGCGTATGGACCGACGGTCGGGAGATACATCAGGCCGAAGAGATGAAGCAGCCGTCAGGCGAAGACTTGCTCACCGGCAAGGTACTCCATGCGACTGGAACCGCCATGGACTGGAGAGGGTTCCAATTGGGCAACCCTCTTTCGGTGATCCGCGGGACTGGTCCTAACCTTGTGCACTGGCGGGAGTTGCAGTCGCAGGCTGAGTCGGGACACGCACGGTGGGCGCGCCCCGAGACGCAATTCGGGGTCAAGGGATTCGGATTCCTCTTGGATTGGGCGAAGGGACACCAGGTGTACTACTGGATTGATGATGTCCACGGCTTCATCCCGAGGATTGTCAGCTTTCGCGTAGGTGGCGCGGTGCACGGTGAGCAGAGAGTGAAGGAGGTGAAGAAGGCAGGCCATGCCTGGCTGCCGACGCGGATGACGATGCACACGAAGAACGACGACGGGAGCACAACCATAGGGGAAATGCGCGTTCTGTCTTTCGATGCGAACACGAAGCTTTCGCCCAAGGACCTCGAGCTTCACTTCAAGCCGGGGACCGAAGTGAACGATGAGATACACAAGACGCACTATACCGTCGGGAGCGGCAGGGCACATCCAATCGCGCAGGGTGCCCTGAAGGCATGGGTTAGGAACGCTCAGCAACTCATGCTCGCTTTGCGCATGTTCGCCAAAGATCACGACGGGCGCTTACCTAATGCAGCTACCTGGATGGACGATATCAAGCCGTACCTCCGGAGCGAAGATGTGCTGCGCTGCGCAGGGGAGAAGCATAAGTACAGCTACGCAATGAATGTCGCAGTGAGTGGCCTGAACCTCTCCGACATCGCCGACCCGGCAAACATGGTCGTTCTTTACGAGTTCAGCTCGGACACGCGCAACGCCGCTGGCGAGCCGCCCAGCCCGAGCGTGCCCGGCCTGCGCCCCGGCGGCCGCCTCTACGGCTACGCCGACGGCCAGGCCGAATTCGTGCAAGCGAAGTAGAGGCTACGAGGTCCGTCGAGGTTCGAAAGAGTCGGCACAGATTCAGGCCAGGGGGTGTCTCCCACGTTGGGCGCACGCCGTGCGCCCCTACCTTCCCGTTCGGCGTCAATCGGCGTACATCGGCGGTTTGCTCTCATCCGCGTCTTCCGTGGCCAAAATGCTTGCCTCGTCGCCGCGGGTCACCCGATGGCCTGGGGGCACGACCAGGAACTCCGCCTCGTCCCATTCGCCGTCGAGCAGCTTGCACAGCAGGCGCAGATCGCCGGGCAGGTCGGTGAAATCCCACGACCGCTCCTGCGCCACCCGCAGCGCCTCGGCTCGCAGCGCTTCCTGCGGCCCCAGCCCCAGGCCGATGAACGCCGCCCGCGCGTAGTTCTTGATCCACGACTGGCTGATCTCGTACAGGTATTGCGCGTTGTCCTCGCCGTATTTGGCGACCAACTCCTCGTAGGGTATCTGCAGCCCTTCGCCCTCCTCGCGGGTGCGCGGGACGCCGCCGCCGGCGCGCTCCACCCAGCCGGAGGTGTAGTAATAGGTCCCCGGCTCGTCGTGGAAGTGGCGATGATAGGCGTCCTTGGAGCCGAGGAAGAAGGTGATGCAGTCGTGGGCGCGCGGGATCACCAGCGGCGTGTCACGCGCGACCAGGCCCAGCGTGCCGTTGCTGCATAGGCCGTAGCCGAGGGCGATGGCGTCGTACTTGACATGTGGCACCCCGATCCATCGGGGTGAATGGGCGCGATGAATCGCGCCCCCACGGGCGTCCGTCGCGTCTATCGCTTGCTGCACCTCCGCGCGCAGCGTCTCCGGGTTGTCGTGCAGCCCGCGACGCAGGAACTCGAGGTCAATGACGTGCGGCGACCGCGCCGCGCACAGGCAGACCTCGCGGAACAGCACTTCGCAGGCGATGACCTTGATTCGCATGTGCAATGCTCACCGCAGAGACGCAGAGGGCGCGGAGATTCGCGGCTGCGGATTGACGCGGATCAGCCCTGACGGTGGGAACGAGCTGCGGGCAGCACGCGGAGAAGCCCGCTCAGGTCGCTCGCCGCATAGTCGGGGGCATCATCTCCGGTCGGCACAGACTTCCCTTGTCGGTTTATCCAGAGCACAGGAATCCCCTCGGCCTTCGCTCCCCGGACATCAGCCCCAATAGAATCACCCACATGCAATACCGCCTCCGGCGGCAACCCCAGCAGGGAAAGAGCACGTCTGAACGGTTCGGGCCGCGGCTTGTAGGCTCTGCAGTCCTCGCTGGTCACGATCAGGTCGAATGACAACCCATTGTGCGCGAGGGCAGCCGCCAGATCATCGTTGTCAATGTTGCTCACCAGGCAGATCGGCACGCCGCAACTAGCGAGCACTTCTCTGCTCTCGGGGAACAGCTCCGGCTGCGTCCAGTAGCGCCACTGTGATTGACTCAGTGTGACCGCATCGAGACGCGGCCCGAAATGCAGCAGGGTCTCCCGCAAAGACGCAACCGCCAATTCCCGCTGACTTCCGAAGCTCTCCCCGTGGCTGTGCAGGCACATGTCTGCGAAGGCGCGGCCCCAGTACGAACCGATCCGGCGCGAGGCCGCGTCATTGCCGCACGCGCTCGTCACCTGCTCGCAAATGGCGGCGATCGCCACGTCGTCCTCTTCGACGACGGTGCCGTAGAAATCCAATAGTATGGCGCGCGGCCAAGTCATGGTGTTCATGCCTCACCGCAGAGACGCAGAGAGCGCGGAGCGGAAACGTAGGGGCACAGTACGTTGTGCCCGGCTCCGGAGGGCGCGATGAATCGCGCCCCTACCATCGGCGTCCGTCTGCGTTTGTCGGCGGTTCAATATCCCTCTCCGCGGCCTCCGCGTTCTCTGCGGTTCAACCCTTGCTTTCCACCTCGGCGGTCAGGTGGGCGACGAACTCGTCTAGCCCCTGCGCGCCGAGGTCGCCCGCGCTGCGGGAGCGGACGGAGACCTGCCCCGATTCCGCCTCGCGGTCGCCGACGACGAGCATGTAGGGCACCTTCTGCACCTGCGCCTCGCGGATCTTGTAGCGCATGCTCTCGTTGCGGTCATCGAGGTCGGCGCGGAAGCCGGCGGCCGTCAGTCGCTCGTGCACCCCGCGCGCACATTCCTGATGCCGCTCGGCAATCGGCAGCACCACCGCCTGCACCGGCGCCAGCCAGGCGGGGAAAGCGCCCCCCGTGTGTTCCACCAGCCCGCCGAAGAAGCGCTCGATGGAGCCCAGCAGCGCGCGGTGCACCATCAGCGGGGTGTGCGCCTGCCCGTCGGCGCCGATGTACTCCATGTTGAAGCGACTGGTCAGGTTGAAGTCGAATTGGATAGTCGGCCCCTGCCACACCCGCCCCATGGAGTCGCGCAGCTTGATGTCAATCTTCGGCCCGTAGAACACCGCCTCGCCCGGCGCGCGCTTATAGGTAACCCCTTTGTCGTCCAGCGCCGCGGTCAGCGACTTCTCCGCGATCGCCCAGTCCTCGTCCGACCCCATGTACTTGGCGTGGTCGGCCTCATCCCGCACGCTCAGGTCCACCTCGAAGTCCTGGTAGCCGAAGGCGTTCATCATGAACAGCGTCAGGTCGAGCACGCCCTTCACTTCGTCGCCGATCTGCTCCGGGGTGCAGATGATGTGCGCGTCGTCCTGGGTGAACCCGCGCACGCGCAGCAGGCCATGCAGCACCCCGGAGCGCTCGTAGCGATAGACGGTGCCCAGCTCGGCATAGCGGATCGGCAGATCGCGATAGCTGCGCATCCGGCTCTTATAGATGAGCAAGTGGAAGGGGCAGTTCATGGGCTTGAGGCGGTACTCGTCCTCGTCAATCATCAGCGGGCCGTACATGCCCTCCTTGTAGAAGCTGAGGTGGCCGCTGGTTTCCCACAGGTGGGCGCGCGCGATATGCGGCGAGAACACCAATTGGTAGCCGCGCTGGTAGTGCTCGCGGCGCCAGAACTCTTCGATCAGGTAGCGCACCAACGCGCCCTTGGGATGCCACAGCACCAGCCCACCGCCCAGCTCCTCGGGGATCGAGAACAAGTCGAGCTCTTTGCCCAGGCGGCGGTGGTCGCGCAGGGCCGCCTGCTCGCGCAGGCGCAGGAACTCGTCGAGCTGCTCCTGGGTGGGGAAGCTGACGCCGTAGATGCGCTGGAGCTGAGGGCGGCGCTCGTCGCCGCGCCAGTAGGCCCCGGCGATGCTGAGCAGCTTGACCGCGCCGACGCGCCCGGTGGAGGGCAGATGCGGCCCGCGGCACAGGTCCACGAAATCGCCGTCGCGGTAGATGCTGACGCGGTCATCGGCGATCTCCTGCAGCAGCTCGACCTTGTAGTCCTCGCCGCGCTCCTTGAAGAAGCCGACGGCGGCATCGCGGGCCATCTCCTCGCGCGCGAAGGGCAGGTCGGCGGCGATGATGCGCCGCATTTCGTCCTCAATGCGCTCCAGATCCTCGGGCACGAACTTGTGTGACAGGTCGAAGTCGTAGTAGAAGCCCTCGGCGATGGCGGGGCCGATAGCCAGGTGCGCGTCGGGGAAGAGCTGGGTGACCGCCTGCGCCATGATGTGGCTGGTCGAGTGGTGATAGACCTCGCGCCCCGCTTCATCCTCGAAGGTCAGGATCTCCAGGCGGTCGCTTGCCGGCAGCGGGGCGGTCAGGTCGAGCAACGCGCCGTCCGCGCGCGCTGCGACCGCCTGCTGTGCCAGAGGGGACACCCCGATCGGTCGGGGTGCCACATTCCCCTGGTCGCGAGTTTGCAGCCACTCGGCGATGGTTTGCTTCCCCGCCTGGGTCTGATCCACTTCGATGATAATGCTCATGAGTCCCTCCGGAATGGAGCATGGGCGCCCCGCCCGTGTCCGGCTCCCCCGCAACTAAAATGCCCCCCGTTGCCGGGAGGCGAAATCACGCAGCGCGCTGCTGGACGAGCCGACGCGCTACGCGTAGGTTGTCGTAATCGTGGTGATGGACAACATGTTTGGTGGTGGGCGGTGTAGGAATCGCACCTACGACCTTCTGCGTGTCAAGCAGATGTTCTCCTACTGAACTAACCGCCCACTTCGGCGTGATTATAGCCCGATCACTCGCCATTGTAAAGGACGGGCGGGCGCGCCGCCAACGGGGGTGAACGCGGCTATTCCCACTGGATGGCAGAGAGCCCCTCGACCGACATGAGGTCGAGGGTAATCATCTCCGTGGTCACCCCCGGGGGCAGGCGCACGACCAGGCTCATATCCTCCTGGCCCTGCTCGAGGTTCGGCACCACCTCCACCGATTGGATGCGCGCGCCGAGGCTATCTAGGACCGCCTTTACCTGGGGCAGAAAGCGGCGCACCTGCGGGGCGCGGATGAGCGCCAGGCGATACTGACGCTTGCTGACGATGCCCTTCTCGACCCGCCCCAGCAGCGTCAGCGTCAGCAGCACCATCACCGAAGCGAGCACCGCCACCACCAGCGTCTGGCCGCCGTGGGCGATGCACAGCCCGATCGCGGCGACGGTCCACAGGCTGGCGGCGGTGGTCAGCCCGCGGACGATGTTGCCATGGCGCAGGATGGTTCCCGCCCCCAGGAAGCCCATGCCGCTGGCCACCTGGGCCGCGATGCGCCCGGGGTCGGCATGGGCGTAGGTGGCTACCATTGACTCCGACACCATCATGTAAACCGCGGAGCCTACGCATACCAGCACGTGGGTGCGAAACCCGGCCGGCCGGTCGAGGGTTTCCCGCTCCCAGCCCACGGCGCCCCCCAGCACCACCGCGATCAGGAGCTTGGCCAGCACTTCCGGCGTTGACAGCCCCGATAGGAACATGCTCGCTTACCTCGCGGTGCGGGAGCAATCAGCGGCCCTCCGGGACGCGACCTCACGATCGCATCCCGGCCTCCGCAAGCTGCTCCTGCACCCAGGCGGCAGCCGCCTGCGCCTGCTTGAACTCGGCGCCCCGGTGCCCTCGCCGGCGCACCTCGGCCAGACCCTCGCCCGCGCGCTTGCCCGCCACCACCTGCAGGGGGATGCCGATGAGATCGAGGTCCTTGAACTTGACCCCCGGGCTCTGGTCGCGGTCGTCCAGCAGCACTTCGACGCCGGCTTCGTCCAGTCTCCGATGGATTTCCTCACCCAGGTCGCGCTGCGCCTGATCCTTGAGGTTGACGATCACCACCGCGCAGTGGAAGGGGGCGATGCCCAGGGGCCAGATGATGCCGTTGTCATCATGCCCCTGCTCGATGGCGGCGGCGACGATGCGGCTGACGCCGATGCCGTAGCAGCCCATGACCACGGGACGCGACGAGCCGTCTTCGGCGCGATAGAGAGCGTTGAGGCGGTCGCTGTAGTAGGTTCCCAGCTTGAAGATGTGGCCGAGCTCGATGGCGCGGCGCTCCTCCAGCGGCGCGCGGCAGCGCGGGCAGGGGTCGCCGCCGGTGACCAGGCGCAGGCTCGCCCACTGGTCAACGGAGAAGTCACGACCGGGGTTGACGTTGACCAGGTGGGCGTCGTCCTCGTTGGCGCCGGTGACGTAGTTGGCGCCGCCCCGCAGCTCGTGGTCGGCGATGATGGTCATCTGCTTCAGCCCCACCGGCCCGGCGAAACCGACGGCCGCGCCGGTTGCCTCGCGCACCAGCGCCGCCTCCGCCAGCGCAATGTCGGTCGCGTTGACCGCGTGCGACAGCTTGGCCTGGTTGAGGTCGCGGTCTCCCCGCACCAGCACCGCCACCGGCTTGCCGCCGACGCGGTAGATCAGCGTCTTGATGAGCCGCGCACTCTCCACCCCGAGGAAGGCGGTGACCTCGTCCACCGTCTTCATGCCGGGGGTGGAGACCTTCTCCAACGCGGGCGCGGCATGTGGCACCCCCCCGTCCTGGGGCGCCGCGTACTCCGCCATGTCCCCGCTGGCGGCGTAGCCGCACGACGGGCAGATGAAGACCAGGTCCTCGCCGCTGGGGGACGGCAGCATGAACTCCTTGGCCTCGACCCCGCCCATGGACACCGCCTCGGCGTCAACCTTGACATATTGGAGCCCGCAGCGCGCGAACACGCGCTCGTAGGCGGCCTCCATGCGGTCGTACGCCGCGTTCATGCCGGCGTGGTCGCGGTCGAAGCTGTAGGCATCCTTCATGATGAACTCGCGCGCGCGGATGAGCCCCCCGCGGGGACGCGGCTCGTCGCGGAACTTGGTCTGGATCTGGTAGAGAATGAAGGGCAGATCGCGATAGGAGCCGACGTCCTGGCGCACGAGGTCGGTAATGGCCTCCTCGTGGGTGGCGCCGAGGATGAAATCGCGCTCGCCGCGGTCGGTGAGGCGCAGCAAGTCCTCACGCCCGGCCCGCCCGCTTTGCTGCCACAGCTCCTGCGGATGCAGCGCCGGCAGCAGCAGCTCCTGCGCCCCGGCGCGGTCCATCTCCTCGCGCACGATGGCCTCGACCTTGCGCAGGACTCGCCAGCCCAGCGGCAGGTAGGAGTACACCCCTGCCACCAGTTTGCGGATGAACCCGCCGCGCAGGAGCAGCCGGTGGCTCGGCAGCTCGGCGTCGGTCGGCACCTCCCGCAGCGTTGGAAATAGCAGCTCAGATGCGCGCAAGCGCGACCTCCCCGGGATCCGATAAGCCAGGCGCCGCTATCATAGCACACAAGCTGCGCAGGGGCAACGGAAGGGAGGCGCTGCCCTGGAGCTCCGTTATTGTGAGAACGATGACTCTGACCGGGGCGGGCCTTCGCGGATCGTCGCTACTCCGGCGCTAACCGATAGAGGTACGCATCGCCGTGCCACGCGTTCGCATCGAACCGGCTCACATGCAGGATGATGTCGCCGTTCTCGCGATCCTCGTGCGCGTCGAAGTTCGACAGTTGCAGCGACGGATCGTCATGCGGCCGGCGATCATCAACCACCACCACGCGGTCCCTGATGAGCAGCAGATTGGCGCGGTCAACCTCGCCGATGATGAGGGGATACCGGGGCTGGTTGCCGCGCGGGTTGTCGGGCGTGATGTTGCCGAGCCAGTAGCAGCGGCCGTTGGAGTGGCGCAGGAGCAGCGAGATGCTGCTGGGCGAATAGAAGCCGCCGCCGTCGTCATAAGTCCACGGCTGCGGCGCGCTCCAGGCGCAACCGCCGTCAGTGGAAACGGCATACCACTTGCACCCGGGCAGCGCGAGATTGGCGTCATTGCTGCCGCGCATGACCATGAGCAGGCGGCCGTCGGGCATCTCGGCCACGGTCGGCTCGATGGCGCCGCGGGTGGATTTCGCCGGCTCGAGGGCCACGCGCTGCGAGACCTCCCACCTCATCCTCAACCCTTCGCGCCAGGCGCCGATCAATACCACCGCCTCGGTATAAGTCGCCCCGCCGCCGGGATTCCAGTATTCGCCGTCAGGGCCGAGGGGCGTCACCTGCATGGGGAAAAGCAGCCTGCCGTCGCGGCTGCGGAAATACGGGCGGGACCCGGTTATGATGGCATTCTTCCCGACCCACACGCCGTCGAGGGGATGTTCCGGCGCGTAGTCGCCCTGCTGGATGATCTGCTCGTCAACCTGGTTGGTGCGCCCGCCGTCGGTCGAAACCTGGTAGCTCAGGTAGTAGGTGGTCATTCCCTCGAGGGGGTCGTCGGTCGGCAGCGTCCCCTCCAGCACAATCGTGATCAGGCGATCGGTTTCGGGGTCCACGAACCCCGGGGCCGGCACGCGGCGGTGAAGGCCTTGGGGCGTTTGCGCGACACAGTCGCGGGCTTCCCATGCGGACCAGGTTCTGCCGTTGTCGCGGGAGAACGCGATTTCCACGGCGTCCATGAGATCGCTGCGAGTCTCCACCATGCGCACCGCCATTTTCTCGACCCCGTCGCGGCGCGTATAGAACGAGTTTCCATACACCAGCGCGCCCGGCCCGGGCGAGGGTATGAAAACCTGCTTGCTCTTCAGTCTCACGGGTCTGTCTCCTCTCGCTTGCGGCAAGCACGGCCGGCATGGGGCGTTTCCGCCGAACTTCGGGCTGGGCGGTAGACTGCACCCTCACCGGGCCCGCCTTCGGCGGGCGTCTGCGGCCCGGAAACCAGAGCAACTCGGTTGTGCCCCCGCAGCGCTACGCGCTCACAGTCCGAGTATGCGCTCCGCGTTGGTGCGGGTGATTTGGTCGAACGCGGCGCGAGAGATTCTCCCCTGCGCCAGGGCGTCCTTGAGGTACGGAATGATCGGCGCCTGCTGGCCCGCGTGGCACAGGTCGGTGCCCAAGATCAGCTTGCCCTGGAACGCCTCCAGGAATCGGTAGCCGAACTCGGGGTCGCGGGTCAGGGCGTTGTAGCCGCTGTTCGCCGAGAGATCGCCGTAGAGATTGGGATGGCGTTCCAGCAGCCTCGGCGCCGCGCCGCCCGCCGCGACTTTCCCGCCGGGATAGGCGCTGAAGTCCCGCGGCGTGACATCGCCGGAGATCTCAGCCCAGAAATGCGCCCCGTGACCGAGGAACACCGTCGCCGGCAGGTCGCGCAGCATCTTCTCGAAACGCGGCAGGCCCTGCTCGTCAATGTTGGTTTGGGCGGTGAGATCGAGGATTACGGGCATCCCCAGGCGGCCGCAGATCTCGTAGATGGCGCACAGCCGGGGGTCGTCTATGGGGAGACCGCAGATGCCCTCGCCGAATCCTCGACATCCGCGTTCCCGGTATTCGTTGAGCACGCTCGCAAAGTCCGTGGACCGGTCGCCGGCCCACCGCCGCGGATCAACATTGCAGAACGGGATGAACCGATCGGGGTGGCGGCGGCAAACCCGCAGCACCTCCGCGGTCGTGACGTAGAAATAGGTCTGCTCCGGGTTCTCCATCGGCAGCAGCGCTGCTTTCTCGATCCCGTGGCGGTCCATGAAGTTCAGCAGGTAGGACGGGCGCAGCGGCGGCTCCAGATACAGCCGTCCCACATGAAGATGAATGTCAATCATGTCGCAGCCCTCGCCCGATCTGTCGTCGGCATTCTCCGCCCCCGCCTCAACTCCTGCGCCCTCCCCCCGGAAAGAGGTGCGCCGGGTGCGCGCGACGAAACCGCGTTTCCGCCGACGCGCGGCCCTATGCGGGCGAGGTCGCCAAGTGGCTAAGTCGCTCCGCGACCCCGACTGGTCGGGGCTGCGACGCCTAGGGGCTGCCACTTTTCCCCGATGCGCACGAGTAGGGGCGCATGGCCATGCGCCCCTACTGTCATAGCGAGCGCCTCCCCGGCGAGCCGGGGAGGATGATTCGCGGCGGAGCATGTTGGCGCCCATCCGGCCCCGGCCCATCATCGCCGGCCGCGCCGCTAATCCTCCTGGCGCAGGTGGCGTAGACCCCCCGCGGTGGCGACGATGACCTCCGTCGCCAACCCCAGGAACAGCCCATGCTCCACGATGCCGGCGCGCGCCTGGAGGCGCTTCGCCAGTTCGGCGGGCTCGGCGATGGGGCCGAAATCGCAGTCCAGGATCAGATTGCCGTGGTCGCTGCTGAAGGCGCGCCCGTAGTCGCCGCGCCGCACCGTCACCCGCGCGCCCAGCGATTCCAAGTATGCGCGCTGGGCGTGCCAGCCGAAGGGAACGACCTCCACCGGCAGCGGTGAGCGCGTCCCCAGCGCCGGCGAAAGCTTGGACTCGTCCACGACGATGATCTCTCTCGCGCTGGCCTGGGCGACGATCTTCTCGCGCAGCAGCGCCCCGCCGCCGCCCTTGATGAGGTTCAGGTGCGGGTCCACCTCGTCGGCGCCGTCAATCGTCAAGTCCACCTCGGGGTGGTCGTCGAGCGAGGTCAAGGGGAGGCCAAGCGCGCGCGCCTCCTGCTCGACCTGGGACGAGCACGGCACCCCCAGGATATCGCGCAGCTTGCCCGCACGCAGCAGCTCCGCCAGCCGCCGCGCCGCCCACGCGGCGGTGCTGCCGTGGCCCAGCCCCACCACCATCCCCGGCTCCACATACTCGACGGCGCGCTCCGCCGCCTGCCGCTTCAACTCGTCACGGTCGAGGTTCATTCTCCCGTTCCCCCCGGTTGACAGGCTCGGCCCTGAGGTCACAGGCTAAGAGCCGGTGCCACCCAGCAGCGACTTGGCCGCCGCCGCCACCGCCTGCGCCGTAATGCCGAAATGCTGATAGATGGCCTCGTAGGGCGCGCTGGCGCCGAAGCGGTCCACCCCGATGACCGCGCCCTCCAGGCCGACGTAGCGCTCCCATCCCAGGGTGACGCCCGCCTCCACCGCCACCCGCGCCCGCACCGCCGCCGGCAGCACGCGCTCGCGGTAGCTCTCCGGCTGGCGGTCGAACAGCTCCCAACTGGGCAGGGATACCACGCGCGCGCGGATACCTTCGGCTGCCAGGTCTTCCCCCGCCTGCAGGGCGATGTGCACCTCGGAGCCGGTGCCGATAAGGATGACCTCCGGTTGGCCATCGGCGGACTGCCACAGCGTGTATCCCCCGCGCTGCAAGCCCGCCGCCGGGGCGAAGCGAGTGCGATCGAGCACCGCCACGTTCTGCCGCGTCAGCGCGAGCGCGGTCGGCCCCGAGGTGTTGTGCAACGCGGCGCGCCAGGCCTCGGCGGTCTCGGTGGCGTCGGCGGGGCGGATCACCGTCAGGTTGGGCACGGTGCGCAGGCCCATCAACTGCTCGACCGGCTGGTGGGTGGGTCCGTCCTCGCCGAGGCCGATGCTGTCGTGGGTGAAGACGTACACGACGCGCACCCCCATCAGCGCCGCCAGGCGCATGGGCGGGCGCATGTAGTCGGAGAAGATGAGGAAGGTGGCGGTATAGGGGATGGTTCCCCCGTGGCGCGCCATGCCCCCGGCGATGGAGCCCATGGCGTGCTCGCGCACCCCGAAGTGCAGGTTGCGCCCGCAGTGATCCTCGGGGCTGAAGTCCCCTTCGCCGTCCATCAGCGTCTTGGTGCTGGGGGCCAAGTCGGCGGAGCCGCCGATCAACGCCGGGACCCGCGGCGCCAGCGCGTTGATGACCTTGCCCGAGGCGCTGCGGGTGGCGATGGGCTTGGTACCCGGCGGGAAAAGACCCTCCAGGTCCGAGTCCCACCCATCAGGCAGCTCACCCTGCAACTGCCGCTCGATCTGCGCGGCCGGCTCCGGGTAGGCGTCGCGGTATGCGGTCAGGCGCCGCCGCCATTCCTGCTCGGCCGCTTCGCCGCGCACCACCGCCCGGCCCATGTGGGCCGCCACCTCCTCCGGCACCAGGAAGGCCGGCTCCTGCGGCCAGCCGAGGGTGTCCTTCGCCGCCTTCACGCCGTCGGCGCCCAGGGGCTCGCCGTGGACCTTGGCCGTGCCCTGCTGGGGGCTGCCGTAGCCGATGACGGTGCGGCACACGACCAGCGACGGCCGCTCGGCTTGCGCCTGCGCCTCACGGATCGCCGCTTCCACCGCCGCCAGGTCATTGCCGTCGAGCGGCCCCAACACCTGCCAGCCGTAGGCCGCGAAGCGCGCGCCCACGTCCTCGCGGAAGGCGATGCCGGTGTCGCCCTCGATGGAAATGTCGTTGTCGTCGTAGAGGACGATGAGCTTGCCCAGGCGCAGGGTGCCGGCCAGACTCGCGGCCTCGCTGGAGACGCCCTCCTCCATGTCGCCGTCGGAGGCGAGGACATAAGTGTGATGGTTGATGATCTCGTGACCGGGCCGATTGTAGCGGCAGGCGAGCCAGCGCTCGGCGATGGCCATGCCGACGGCGTGCCCGAAGCCCTGGCCCAGGGGGCCGGTGGTGACCTCGACGCCGGGGGTGGGGCCGTACTCGGAATGCCCGGGGGTCCTGCTCTTCCACTGGCGGAACTGCTTGAGGTCGTCCAGGGACAGGTCGTAGCCGGTCAGGTGCAGCAGCGAGTAGATCAGCATCGAGGCATGGCCCATGGACAGGACGAAGCGGTCGCGGTCCGGCCAATCGGGGTTGCGGGGGTTGTACTTCAGGAAGCGGTCCCACAGGGTATAGGCCACCGGCGCTACTCCCATGGGCGCCCCCGGGTGACCGGAGTTAGCCTTCTCCACGGCGTCCACGGCGAGAAAGCGAATGGTATTGATGCAGCGTTCATCGAGTTGCGCTTGATCGGGTCTCATGGGTCCTCGCTTCCCCGGATGGTGATGAATAGATATAGGCGGCGGGGCGGCGCCCCGCTGCGGTCAGATATGGGCTCTGCCGATGAGCGACATGAACTCACTGCGGGTGGCGGCGGAGTCGTGGAAGCTCCCCAGCACCGAGGAGGTGATCATCAGCGAGTTCTGCTTCTCCACCCCGCGCATCATCATGCACAGGTGCCGCGCCTCGATGATGACGCCCACGCCCTCGGCGCCGATGCCCTCCATCACCGCCCGTGCGACCTGCTCGGTCAGGCGCTCCTGGATCTGCAGCCGCCGCGCGTAGGCGTCCACCAGCCGCGCCAGCTTGCTGATGCCGAAGACCTTGCCGCGGGCGATGTAGCCGATGTGGCAGCGCCCGAAGAACGGCAGCAGGTGGTGCTCGCACAGGCTGTAGAGCTCGATGTCGCGCAGGATGACCATGTTGTTGGTCTGCTGGGTGAAGACCGCGCCGGCGATGATGGTCTTGAGGTCGGCGCCATAGCCCGCGGTCAAGAACTCGAGCGCGGCGGCGACGCGCCGCGGGGTCTTGACCAGGCCCTCGCGCTCGGGGTCCTCGCCGATTTCGGCCAGCAGCTCTCTCACCAGTCGCTCGACCTTGTCACGATTCATGGGCGATACCCTCTCGCAGAAGCCGCGTGTACTCCGGCAGCGGCTGCATGTCGTGGGCTGCCATGGCGGCGGCGACCTCCCGAATGGGATCCCCGCTATCGGGCAGCACCAGCTCCGGCGCCAGCTCGTACAGCGGCAGCGCCAGGAACGGGCGCTGCGCGATTTGCGGATCCGGCAGCACCAGCTCGGCGTTCGCCATCACCAGGTCATCGTACAGCAGCAGGTCCAGGTCTATGGCGCGCGGCGCGTACCGGTCGGCGCCGCGGCGGCGGCCCAGTTCCTGCTCGATGCCGCGCAAGGCGCTCCGCACCTGCGCCGGCGCCAACCCGGTCTCGATCTCGACCACGCAGTTATAGAACGGCGGCTGCTCGGGGCGGCCCACCGGCGCCGTGCGATAGACCGTCGAAACACCCATCACGCGCGCGTCGCGGGCGAGCCGGCGCAGCGCGGCGCGCAGGTTCCGCTCGGGGGCGATATTGGAGCCGATGCCGATGAACGCGCGCGCCATCGCCGCTACCCCCGGCAGCGCGTGATGCGGACGCCGACGCTGCGCGCGAAACGCAGCGCCGACGGCTTGCTCACCGTCACCTGCGCCTCGCGCACGCCGGGGTGGTCGAGACAGATCTCCGCGACCCGCTGCGCCAGCGCCTCGACCAGGTGGAACTGCGATTCCTCGACTGCGGCCAAGACGCGCTTCTTGATCGCGCGGTAGTCCACCGCGTCCGCGAAGCGGTCGCTCTTGCCCGCGGTGCGGGTATCCGTCGCGAGCGCGAGGTTGATGACGACCTCCTGCTTCTCGCGGCGCTCCTGGGCGCTGACGCCGAGCACGCAGCGCGCGACCAGGTCCTCAATCAGGATGCGGTCCATAGCGGTACTCCGCCAGGTGCCGGCCGCCGTCAACGTAGAGGACCTGGCCGGTGATGAACTCGCTCTGGGCGAGGAAGACGACGGCGGCGGCGACCTGCTCCGGCTCGCCGTGGCGCTGAAGCGGCACCCGGGCCGCCAGCCGGTCGAGGTAGGTTTCGTCCTTGCCCGCGGGCGGCAGGATCAGCCCCGGCGCCACCGCGTTGACCCGCACCCCGGGGGCGAACTCCAGCGCCATCGTGCGCGTGAACCGCTCCAGCAGGTGCTTGCTCATGATGTATGCGACGTGCGCCGGGTCATAACCTCTGAGCCGGGTGTCGAGGAAGTTGATGACGACCCCGCGTTTCACCGCTCGCGCGAACGACCGCCCCAGCGCGAACGGCGCCCAGGCGTTGACCTCCACCATCTCCAGCAGGCGCTCGCGGGTGAGGTCGTCCACGGTGTCGGCGGGGAAGGCCGCGGCGTTGTTGACCAGGATTTCGAGCGCGCCGGCGGCCTCGAGCGCGCGCGGGACCAGGGCGTCGCACTGGCGGGGATGGCCGAGGTCGGCCTCCAGCGGCCACGCGCGCACGCCGCGGGCCTCCAGCTCTCGCTGCAGGTCGCGTGCCTCGGCGGCGGAGGCGCGATGGTGAATGACGATGTTGACGCCCTCGTCGGCCAGCGCGAGCGCGGTCGCGCGGCCGAGGCGCCGGGCCGCCCCGGTGATGAGCGCGGTCATGCCGCGCAGGGATTGCGCATTCATATCATCAGCTTGCCAGGGCAAGTCCACTGGCGACAGGCGCGGGGCGCGTGAGATCACTCCGAGCCGCAGGCCAAGACACCCATCATGGGGGCACTCCGGATGGGGGATTTTTCACTCGCCGCGCCAGCGTTACGTCACAGCCGCATCATGCGACGTGCGCCGCCACTACATGCATGTGTCCGCGCAGCGGGGATCCTTCTACGCACTAGGTGACCGAGATTCGCGCCCCCTTCTCCGTCGCCGGACTTGGAGCGCCGCCAACCGACTCAGGGCGCTCGCGCCGCGCCAGAGGAAGACAAGGAGAATCCCAGGCACAACCAGGGAGGCGGCCCAGGCGATGAACACTAACCAGCCGAATACCTGATCGTCGGAGTGCATGGAACCCTCAGCCCCACATCTGCCACGCGCTTCTCTGCCTCAGACCATGGTCTTCCTGCTGACTGCCATCTGTGCCGTGACTCGCGAGGATGAACGATGCTGAGATAGTGGAAGTGAGCAACCGCCGACGCAAGAGTGCGAAGTGTCGAGGTCGTCGCCGTAGTGCAGAAGGCTCTCGCGCATCTGGGCTTACCATTGTTCCGCGCTAGGCAATCTTGCGGGCAGGATCTAGTTCGACGACGCCGTGGGGATCCCTGCCGAGGAGATGCCCTCCGGAAACACAAGAAGGGCCACGCAACCGCCCTTGCGCAAGTACCCGCTTGCGTCCACGCCGGCTCAGACGGGTGTGAGCGAAAAGCGGGAACTATCCAAGCTCACCCCTCCCCCCCCGCCGCAGGCGGACAAGTTCAAGGGGGATGACTGAGGTCGGGGTGGAGTGGTAGTGCAGCCGTCTCGGCTGCGAAACGATCGGCAGGCGAGACGCCTGCCGCACCAAACCTATCCCGCCCATGGCGGACGACCCCGCCTACGGCGGGCAACCCTCACTCGGCTCGCCGCGGGCTCGCCGACCTCTCCCTCGAAGGGAGAGGGGTTTCTGTCCGCACGCTAACCAGACTCGAACGCCCCCTTAGAACCGCTCGGGGCCCTACGCCAGCTCGTCCACCCTGGCCGCCATGATGAAATCGTTGCGGGACAGCCCGCCGATCTTGTGCGTCGAGAACTCCAGCCGCACCTGGTTGTAGGCGATGTAGATGTCGGGGTGGTGGTCCTGCTCCTGCACGATCTCGGCGACGCCGTTAACGAATTCCATCGCCTCCTCGAAATCGTCGAGGGTGAACTCGCGCTCGATCACCCCCTCCTTCAGCGTCCACTGCGGGATCTCCTGGGCCAGCTTCTCCGCCTCCGGCCGCGACAGGGGCGGGGTCGTCGCCGCCACCGGATGACATTCCTGCTCCGCCAAGTCCATCACGTCCTCCCGTCGGCGCCGTCCCGCGCGCCCTTACTTGATGGCGCCGCGCAGGTCCTCCGCGGTCATCCGCCGGCCGCCGCGAATCAGCTCCCGCGCCGCCTCCACCTGGTCCCACACGTTGCACATCATCGCCCCTCGCACCTGCCCCTCCCGCAGGTAATAGATGACGCCCGTGTCGTTCTCCTGCCGCCAATCGGCGAAGGTCTCCAGTCGGGCGTCCACCTCGCCGACGGCCTCGTAGCCGAAATCGAAGAGGTCGGAGAAGAAGTACGGCATGTAGGTGAACGCCTCCTGCGCCCCCGCCAGGTTGCGCCCCGCCTGCTTGCCCTGGTTGACCGCGTTATCCCAGTGTTCGACGCGCGTGCGCTGCCCCAACACCTGGTAGGGGAAGAACGCGTTGTCGCCGGCGGCATGGATATCGGGGGCCGAGGTGCGCAGGTATTCGTCAACCACAATCCCGTCGTCGAGGGTCAGCCCCGCCCCCGCCGCCAGCTCGCTCGCGGGCGCGATGCCGATGCCGGCGATGACGATGTCGGCCCGCAGGCGCCGGCCGCCGCGGGTGGCGACGATGAGGGCGTCATCATGCCGCTCGATAGCGGTAGGCACGTCTCCCGACAGGACGGTGATCCCGCGCTCGATGTAGGTTTGCTGGAGCGACCGCCCCAGGGTTTCCGGGAACACGCGCGCCACCAGGCATTGCTCCGGGAAGACCATCGTCACCTCCACCTGGTTGAGGCTGAGCGCCGCCGCCATCTCCGAGCCGATGAAGCCGCCGCCGATGACCACCGCCGACTTGGCCGCCGTCGCCCGCGCGCGGGTTGTCAGGTAATCGTCCAGGTAGCGGTAGTAGCAGACGCCCTCCAGGTCGCCCCCCGGGATGCCAAGGGTGCGCGGGATGCCGCCCGTGGCCAGCAGCAGCTTGTGGTAATGGTGGAGGTCGCCCTGGTCGTCGGTGATCGTCTTGCGCTGCGGATCGAGGCCGACCACGCGGACGCCGAGGGCGAGGTCGGTCGAGTTGGCGGCATAGAACGCCTGGTCGTGGAGGAAGATGTCCGCGACCTGCTTCTTGCCGAACCACAACTTCTTCGACAGCGGGGGGCGGTCATAGGGCAAATGCTTTTCCGCGCCGACCAGCAGGATGCGACCATCGTGGTCACGTTCCCTGATCCCTTCGATCGCCGCCGCGCCGGCCGGCCCGCCGCCGATGATGACGTACTGGTAGTCATGCTCCGCCATGATTTCGCCTCCATAAGCTCCGTGAATTCCGGTGTAGGGGCGTGATTCATCACGCCCTTGTCTCCACGCCTCCCCATGCGCGATGGATTCCCCACGGAGTGTAACAGATTGGGAACAGCTTTGGTCGCGCAGGCGCGGCACAAAGGCGGGATTCGGCCGGGGCGGAGTGAGCCGGGCACCACCGCGCCGTAATCGGTAGGCCAGGCGTCTCGCCTGGCCAGGCCAGCGGACAAGCGAGACGCTTGTCCCACCATGGGAGAAGCCCCGTAAGTTTCCGCCCGGCTTTGCGTCTATAATAGTCGGGAACATGTCCCGCCCCGACCCCATAGCCGAGGACGCGGCGTTGGTCGCGTGGAGCAACGGGGCGTCACCGCTGGTGACCTTCCGGGTCGAGGGGCTGCCTGCAACCTGGTGGGTGTCAACGATGGAGATAGGCCAAGAAGCAGCGCGCTGCATCGTCCCGGCGACGCGCCCGGCACTGCTGGCTCTGGATGCGCCCTGCCACTTCAGAGCCGCATGACATCCTCTCGCTACTCACCGAGCGCCTCGACGTCACGCGGAAGGCTCAGACGGCTCACTAGCCTGCGGTATTACTTCTAGTCCATCCTTGTTGAACCGTCCGTCGATGATGTCGCCCACGGTGTATTCCTTTGATACGAAGAGCCGTCGGGCGCCGCTGAAGGCATCATATCCGGAGACGATGAGCCGCAGTTCCGTCCTATCGCCCAACCGCAGTAGATCCTCCGGCAGCAGAGATCGGTTCTGTGCCTTCTCCCTGACCTCTGCCGGATAGGGAGCCTGTCTGAACTGCTCCGCGTCGTTCACCAGAAGCGGCACAATTTGGCGACGTGCCCCTGTGCGCACGGGTCCCATCTTAGGGACCCTGCATATGGGGTCACCGTACTCGACAGGAATGCTGGACACCCACCAATTGCCAGGACGGGTCGCGACCAAGCGCTTCACTCGAAGTCTGGCTGTCACCTCGACATCCATGATGGCTCTCCTGCCAGCGTTCTCAAACTTGACGCGGTACTCCCAGGGCGGTTTCCTGTCCTCTGCGGGAAGCCTGCTTATTGATTGAGAGAAGCGCACGTTGGGAACCACAACGTGGAACAGGACCCACCAGGCAAGAAAGCAGGTGACCGTCCCGGTAACTAGCCCATTGCCACACCGATCAGTACGTCGTTCACAGCTGTGCCGCCTCCCGCACTACCATGTCCGCGGCGGCGCTTGAGCGTTCCACGGCGCCCTGTACTGCTGCAAGGAGCGCCACAGTCACAGCGAGGGCGCTCGCCAGGGTCACCCCACCACAATCACTCATCCCGCGCACGTCAGCGGTTTGCCGCCTCTCCCCGCGCGGCACAGTCTTTCCGACAGCCCTGCGGGCGACGGCAGCGTGGTTGAGGTGCTCAGTCACGGTTTTCGGTTGGCGGCAGTCAGTTCGCGGTGCCACACATCGAGATGAGCCACCTCGGGCTTGCCGAGGACATCGACGTACTTCTCGTAGGCCACGGCCAGGCTTTCGACTGCGCTGCTCCAGTTGGCCCGAATCCGGTTTACCTCGTCCCTTTTCGCGAGCATGTAATGAAGCCGGCAAAGCTTGATGCTTTCAGCGGTGGGAACGCTGATAGGCCGCCCATTCTTGTCGGACATATCTCTGGTTCGACCGAACTCAACAAGCCGATCCGGGTTACCTGCCAGCACCCGGCGACAGACTGCGCAGCCGCATATCTCTGCGTGAAAGTCGATCCCAGACTGCACGGAAGGGGCAATCAGCAAGACGGTCGTCACATTGTACCGCTCGCAGAGCGGCGGAACATAGTACTTCGGTGGCGGAACACTTCCGCCCGTCACAGG
>Ga0307380_10002702_pt1 | contig 24918 bp, 32 predicted proteins | sample UN3MG_FD_202239 | JGI IMG/M metagenome (GOLD analysis project Ga0307380, IMG submission 202239) | Soil microbial communities from Risofladan, Vaasa, Finland - UN-3 | ecosystem: Environmental > Terrestrial > Soil > Coastal area > Acid sulfate soil | place: Finland: Risofladan, Vaasa | collected... | reverse complement strand
ATTCCTCAAAGAAGCCTTCGCGACCTAACCCCGTTCGGGAAACTCGACGTGCACACGGCAGCCACGCTCGGTGTTGGTCCGATGCATCACGCCGTCCAATTGGCGAACCAAGAGATCGACGACCCGCGAACCGACGCCGCGCGCTCCGGTTTCCGGGCAGCCCGTCCCATCATCCTCGACGGTTAGCACGCAAGGGTCTGCGCGGCGCAGCGTCACCGTCACCGCGCCGTCGTGATCGGACGAAAATGCGTGCTTATAGGCATTGGTCACGAGCTCGTTGACGATCAGGCCCACCGGCATAGCCCGCGCCGCCGGCAACTCAAGCTCATCGCAAGACACACTCAAGGACTTCATCGCGCCGCCCTTCGTACACTCGTCCAACGACCGGCAGACGGCCTCCAGATAGCTGGGCATTTGAACAAGCTGCCCCTCCTCCCCAGGGTCGAACTGATCGTGGAGCTTGCTGAGGATGTTGAGCCGCGTGATCGCCGTGTTCAGGGCCTCTTTCACCTCAGGATTGGTTTGGGCGCGGGACTGCACGCCGAGCAGCGACGCCACCAGCATAAAGTCGTTCTTGGTGCGGTGCGCGAGCTCGCGATACAGCAAGTCCTTGGTGCGCTCGGCTTCGATGGCAATCTCCCAACCTTTGCGCAAAATCTCGCTGAGAGCCGCGATTCCCAAGCCGACAACGAAGAACAGGATGAGCGGCAGCCCAAAGGCATTCGGCGGCAGGAGGGTATCGCCCTTACGCAGCAACAGAATGAGGATAAGCGTGCTGAGCCCCGTCGCCAGAAAGCCGGACCCCCGGTCGAACAGGAGGGCACTCAGGAAGATCGCCGGATACATGAGGAAGAAGCTGCTGACGCCGGTTTCCTCCTGCACGGTCTGAAGGATCACGGCGCATAGCAGGGTGAGCGCGATGGCGGCACCATAGCGAACCCAGATTGGCTGATCATGTCGCGGCAGCCAATTGAGAATTTTCTCCATCTTTCCCCTTGGTGGTTCAGCGGTTGGGGCCGCTTCACTTAAACGCCGCCCCCGCCATATGGGTTCTCTCGCGATGAAGGGAACCGCTGCGGCGAGCGCCCGCAACCTCTCTTTTCTACCCGCTTAGGTACCGCGCAGTGGGAAACCCCATCATGTGGGGCCCTTCACATTCATGACACGTCCTTATAGTATCCGGCCCATCGAGACGGAGACCCGAGTGCGACGGGTAAGTTGAAGGACCAGTTGGCCTTGAACGTCGCAACCACATCGGCCGCTCCAGGCACTTTTCCGGCACTTGTGCTGAATGCCGATTATCGGCCGCTCTCCTACTATCCGCTCTCGCTCTGGGGCTGGCAGGATGCGGTAAAGGCCGTATTCCTCGACCGCGTCAACATCGTCTCCGAATACGACCACGCGGTGCATTCGCCCTCTTTCGAGATGAAGCTGCCGAGCGTCGTTTCGCTCAAGAGCTATGTGCGGCCGGCGCTCTACCCCGCGTTCACCCGATTTAACGTGTTTCTGCGCGACCGCTTCTCCTGCCAGTATTGCGGCGACCCCCAGGACCTTACCTTCGATCATCTGATCCCGCGCTCGCGCGGCGGCCTGACCCGCTGGGAAAACGTGGTCACGGCCTGCGCGCCCTGCAATGTCGCCAAGGGCGGCAACATGCCGGAACATGCGAAAATGTGGCCCGCGCAGAAGCCGTATCGGCCGACGGTGTTCGAGCTGCACCGCAACGGGCGGCTGTTCCCGCCGAATTATCTGCATGAGAGCTGGCTCGATTATCTCTACTGGGATACCGAGCTGGAGCCGTAGGCCGGCCTCTCAATACCGCGTCGTCAGATTGGTCAGCCAGTCCGGCGAGGCGTTCACCAGGAACGTCTCGAGCCGCTTGTCGGCGCCCGTGGCAACGAGCAGGCCGACCGCGACGAGCAGCGCCCCAAGCAGCATCTTGCCGCCTTTCCCCGCTTCCATGAGGCGGCCACGCCAGCGCAGCATCGCCTCACGCGACACAAAGCCGAGCACCATCAGCGGCAGCGCCGCGCCGATCCCGAATGCGAGCATGGTGAGCGCCACTTGACCGAGATTCTCGCCCTTGGCGGCCAAGAGCGAGGCCGCGCCGAGCGTCGGCCCCACGCAAGGCGCCCAGACCGCGCCAAGCAGCAGTCCGAGGCCGAACTGGCCCCACAGGCTCGTGGCGGTGAAGCCGCCGAGACGATCGTCGACCCACGAGCCCACGGGTCCGGCGGCGACGGCGAATTGTTCTTGCAGCCGTGGCACGAGCAGCACGGTACCGATACCGATCAGCAGCACCGCCGAGATTGCACGAAACACGTCGGTATCGAGCCCAATGGCGAAACCGATCGTGGCGACGAAGAGACCGATGACGGTGAAGGAGACCGCGAGCCCGCAAGCCAAAGCGGCAGGCCCCAGCCGGTGCTCGCTCTGCGCGGTGCCGAGCACGATCGGCAGCAGCGGCAGCACGCACGGCGACAGCACCGAAAGCATGCCGGCCAGAAGCGAGAGCCCGAGGATCCCGATCATCGAGAACCTCTAGAGTGTCTTGTCGAGCAGCCCCTCGATGGAGAGCTGGCTGGTATCGCCCACCGACCGGTCGATCTCCTGGTCGCCCTTGAAGACGATGAGCGTGCTTTGCCGCCGCGCGTTGAACGCCCGCACGGCATCCTTCTGATTGTCGAAATCGACCTTGAACACGACGAGGTCCTTGTATTTCGGCTCGCGCGTGAGCTTGGTCAGGATCGGGTTCTGCGCGCGGCACACGGAGCACCAAGGCGCGAACACATCCACCAGGATCGGCTTGCCCTCGCTTTGCGCGGCAGCGAACGCGTCCGCCTTGAAGTCCTTCCACTCGGCCGCCGAGGCGGGCGCGGAAGCGATGAGGATCACGGCCACGAGGCCGGCAAACAGGGCGCGGAGCTGGGTCATTTGGACCTCCAGGTGGGATTTCTTCCCTATCCTGATAGCAGCCGCCGCTCAGGCAGCGCCAATCACCACCCTTGAATTCTGCGTGAGCGGAGATGCCCCGGACGGAAGCGCCCGGGGTCAGGCGCGGCGCGTGGCGCCCCAGGCAGCGATTGCGGCAAGCCCCAAAGAGACCACCGCGTTCCAGCCGGCGAAGGACAGCCCCAGGAACCGCCAAGAAGCCTCATCGCAGCGGATCACCGGCGTATCCACCACTCCACCCTCTCCCCAGGTGAGGTCGAAGCCGCCGGCGCAGGTCGCAGGGCCAGGCCAAAACTTCCACTCCGCACCGGCGTGATAAATGCCGACGCCCGCGTTGATGAGGAAACCGATGGCGATGAGGACCAGCACCAGGCGCGCAAAGCCAAAACCGTTGCCGCGCGCGGCGAAGAAAGCGACGACCGCCGCGGGGACCGCGAAGTAATAGGCGTAGCGTTCCTGGAGACAGAGCGGGCACGGCGCATAGCCGCCGAACTGCTCGAAGGCATGCGCCGTCAAGATCGTGAGGAGCGCGAACCCGAAGACGATGGCGCTCGCCATCATCACCTGTCCCGCCAGTTTGTCGGTATCTGCCGCGATGGTCACAACACGTATTTGATGAGCACGAAGCCGCCAATCAACAGCACCACGAACACGATCGACAGAATGCCGAAATATTTGTCGATGAACGTCCTGATCGGCGGCCCGAACCAGTAGAGCAGCCCCGCCACGATAAAGAAGCGCAAGCCCCGCGCGGCGACGCTCGCCAGCATGAACACGAAGAAATTGAGCTGGGTGACGCCGCTGGCAATGGTGATGACCTTGTAGGGAAAGGGCGTGATGCCGGCGATGAACACGATCCAGGCGCCCCACTCGTTGTAGCGCTTGGCGAAGTCTTCGAAAGCGTGGCCGTAGCCATAGAAATTGAGGATCGGCTGGCCGACCGTCTCGAACAGGAAATAGCCGATGAGATAACCGAAAATGCCGCCGAGCACCGAGGCGAGCGTGGCGATGCCGGCAAACAGCCAAGCCTTTCGCCGCTCTGCGAGCACCATGGGGATCAGCATCACATCGGGAGGGATCGGAAAGACCGAGCTCTCGATGAAGGACACGCCCGCTAAGGCCCACGGAGCGTTGCGATGAGCGGCGAGCTCCATCATCTTGTCGTAAGCCCGCCTCAACATGGCGCTTCCTTTAGCCGGGCCCCGCACGGTTGTCCATCGGCGCGCGGGGCCTTAAGTGGAGGAGATGCCCCTGAACCGACGCGAAGTCCTTGGATCGTTTGCAGGCGCTGGCGCCGCCGCCCTGATGCCCGGCTTCGGCCTGGCGCAAAACACTCCCCAAGACCGGCCGCTCACCAGAGCCGTCCCATCCTCGTCCGAAGCGCTGCCCATCGTCGGGCTTGGCAGCTGGATCACTTTCAATGTCGGCGAGGACCCTGTCGCCCGGGACGAACGCGCGGAAATCATGCGCGCCTTCTTCGAGGACGGCGGACGGCTGATCGATTCATCGCCCATGTATGGGTCGGCCCAGCCGGTCATCGGCTACGGGCTCGAAAAACTCGGATATCCGAAGCCGCTGTTCTCCGCCGACAAGGTCTGGACCTCGGACGGCGACGAAGGCCAGACGCAGATCGAAAAGTCGCGCATGTTATGGGGTGTCGATCGCTTCGACCTGTTGCAGGTCCACAACCTGCTTGCCTGGGAAGCACATCTCGACACGCTGCACGCCATGAAAAAGGCCGGCCGCCTCCGTTATGTCGGCGTCACCACCTCGCATGGCCGCCGCCATGACGAGCTCGAAGACATCATGACGAAGCGCGACCTCGATTTCGTGCAGCTCACCTACAATATCGCCGACCGATCCGTTGAGGAGAGGCTTCTGCCACTGGCGCAGGAAAAAGGCATCGCCGTCATCGCCAACCGCCCATTCCGGCGCAAAGAGCTGATCTATCGTTTCCAGGACGAGAAGCTGCCCGCATGGGCCGACGAGATCGGCGCGCGGAGCTGGGCGCAATTCCTGCTCAAGTTCGTCATCTCGCATCCCGCGGTCACCTGCGCCATCCCCGCCACCACCCGGGTCGACCATGTGCGCGAGAATCTTGCTTCGGCCCGCGAGCCTCTGCCCGACGTCAAGCTGCGCCGGCGGATGATTGCCTACGTCAAAAGCGTCTGATGCCGGACTGGTGGACCTACCAGCCGCGCGATCTTTTGATGTTCTCGCCGGAAACCTATTACCGGCTGTTCGAACTCCACAACGCGGAACTCTGGCCCGCTCAGGTGCTCGCATTTATCGGCGGCCTCGCCATCCTCGCGATGCTCGTGCGGCGACCGCCTTGGGCCGGCCGTACCATCTCAACATTGCTGGCGGCAGCCTGGGCCTGCGTCGGCTTCGCGTATTTCTTCGAGCGCTACGCAACGATCAATCTCGCCGCGCCGTATTTCGGTTGGACCTTCTTGGTGCAAGCCCTGCTGATTCTAGCAGGCGGCGTCCTCGCCGGACGGCTCCGCTTCGACAAGCCGATCACGGCCGCCGGCAAAGCAGGATTCGCTTTGTTTTTCTTTGGCTTGCTGGTCCAGCCGCTGATGGGCCCGCTTCTGGTACGGCTTTGGCCCGGCCTGGAACTGTTCGCCATCGCCCCCGACCCGACGACCATGGCGACGCTGGGCATCCTCCTCGCCGCCGACCGCATACGCTGGGAGCTCCTGGTAATCCCCGTCCTGTGGTGCGGCGTAACAGGCGCGACATTGGCAACCATGGGCGCGCCCGAGGCGCTGCTCATGCCTGCCGCAGGGCTCCTGGCCATCCTCCTCGCCGCCTATCGCAGCCTGACGGGGGACAGCGCTGAGAGTTGACCCCGCAGGCGGCTTCCCCCATGTTCCCGGCCCGATAGCCCCAGTGGCGGAATGGTAGACGCGACAGACTCAAAATCTGTTGTCCGCAAGGGCGTGCTGGTTCGAGTCCGGCCTGGGGCACCACTTCCTGATCACGACGCAGGGTGACAGGGTCAGATGCAGCGTTCTCCTCATCGCTTGACGGCTTTGCTGCTCATCGCGCTTGTCATGCCTACGCTGGCGTTGGCGCAAGAGGCGCCCGCCTTGACGCAAGAGCCAACTTCGCCCCCGCGCGAGGTCATGGAGACGATTGCCACGTCGCCCAAGCCGAAGCCGGAGCAGGTGCTCGTCGGCGCTTACATCAACGATATCCAGCAGCTCGACTTCAAGACCAACAACTACGTCATCGATCTCTATGTTTGGTTTCGCTGGACCAACCCCGACATCAACCCGTCGAAGTCCATGGAGTTCATGAACCGCTATGCCTCGGACGATAACCGCCGCGACGAACTAATCGATACGCCCGAAGAAATGCCGGACGGCAGCCGCTATTCCATCATCCGCTATCAGGGCTTGTTCGCCACGAAATTCCCGCTCGAGGCCTACCCCTTCGACAAGCAGACGCTGCGGGTTGTCATGGAGGACATACTGGCCGGCACCGCCGAGCAAATCTATGTGGCGGACGGCAAACGCCCCGTGATTATCGACCCTGTCATCACGCTGCCCGGCTTCAAGGTGGGCAAGCCCACCATGCAGATTACTACCAACACCTATCCGACGAACTTCGGCGACCTCGCGGTCGGGACGGCCGATCCCTATTCGCGCGTCACCATCTCACTGCCGGTGACACGTCCGGCCGTCGCCATGTCGCTCAAAACGTTCGTGCCGATCCTGCTGATCGTGGTGTGCGCCTCGCTCGTCTATTTCGTGCGGCCAAGATATGTGGAGGGCCGTATCGGGCTCGGCATCACTGCCCTTCTGACGCTCGTCGCACTCCAATTGACGGCAACGGCTCCCTTGCCCGATGTCGACTATCTGATGATGCTCGATAAAGTCTTCCTGCTCGCCTATCTCTTCATTATCATTGCTCTGGCCCGCGTTGTCGCCACGTCATGGCAAGGCGCCGAGGCCTCAGCCGAAATGGGGATCAAGAAGGCAGACCGGCGCTGGGCCGTCGGCGTGCTCACGCTCTATTTGGTGGCCAACGTCCTTGTCATAGGGACCGCGCTCGCCTGATTTGGTCATGAGCGCCATTGTCCCGCCTCGACTGTATCCCTAAGCTAACGCCATCTGGGCGGAGGGGCTTTGCTAGCGGCCGGTTCGTCGTCATTTTCGCGTCTGCCAAAAGTGAGAAAGCCCCAATGCCGAGACCCTCTCTCCTGCCGATCGCCTTGCTTGCCGCTGTCTTGTCCTTCCAGGCTGATGTCGCCATGGCCGAGGACGATATGCAGTGGCAGTTCCACGAGGCCAACGATCCCGACAACAAAGGCGCCATGACCGCCCGCCTCGTCTACGGCGTGCCGGAGACGGACAATGTTCAGGTTATGGGCGTTTGTGACGCGCGCCCGAGCACCAACGCCCGATTCTCGAGCCTGACCTTCGGCGCCAATACCGGCGATCTCGCCAACGGCGCCGACGCGAAGTTGCGCTTCTCGGGCGGCGGCTTCGAGCAAACGCTCGAAGGTCATATCGTCCGCGCCGAAGGCGAAGGCCTGAACGGCGTTCAGCTCGACATCAAGAACGACGATCCGCTTTGGACCGCCTTCGCCGACAAGGAGACGCTCGACTATCTGGTTCCCGGTTATCGAGCCGCCACGCTCAAGCTCGCGGACGGTCGTGACAACCTCAAGAAGTTCGTGGAGGCCTGCCGCACCTACGAGACGGCGGCGCTCGGCGACACGGACGCGGACAAAGCCAGCAACGACCCGGACGATAGCGCCGAAAAGGACGCCTTTGACAGCGCCAAGGAGCTCGGCACGGTCGCGGCCTTCGAGGCCTTCCTGTCAAGCTATCCGACGGGGTTCTACGCCAAACTCGCCCGCGCCTATGTCGCCAAGCTCAACAAGGCAGCGGCCGCGCCATCCTCGCCGCCCACATCGGCCCAGCAAACCCCTCCGCCGCCCGCGCCCAAACCCGTGGCCGCGGCCAGTCCCGGTCCCGATCCCTCGTGCAAGGAGCTGTTCAGCGTGAAGTCGAAAGGCAGCGAAGCGCCGGCCAAGCTCACCTTCATCAACAAGTCGGGCGCCTATCGCAGCGTCATGTGGCTCGATTTCAGCGGCCAGCCGAAGGACTACGCCAACCTCCAGGCCGGCGAGAAAATCACGCTCGAGACCTTCCTGACACATCCCTGGATGGTCACCAACGGCCCGGGCGACTGCATCGAGATCTTCATGCCGCATGCGGGTACGCGCGTCGTCACGCTCAAAGCCCCGGACGGCTCGGTGAAAGCCGCGCCGCCACCGGCACCGAAGAAGGCCGCGCCCGCTCCGAAGGCAAAGCCGAAGCCGGAGAAGAAGACGGTCAAGAAGTGCCGCTCACGCTCGGTGCTGATCGACGGGAAGTGCATCCTAAAACGTAACGCCCAGACCTATTGCGGGCCGGGCTATCGGCTCCAGAACGGGAAATGCGTGCAGGGCTACGCCAAGCCCAAGCCGCAGATCCGCTTACCCACCTGGCAGCTCGAAGGCTTGAAGCATGGCTGTCCTCGGGGGCTGGCCTGGAACGCCCAAGAAGGCTGTCACGAGAACGACTAGGCGCGGCGACATCAGGACGATTTGAGCGGCACGAAGCGCCTGAGCTTCCCTGTCTCTTTGTGCCGCTCCAGGTGGTCCACGAGATCGATTTCGATCTGCGCGTTCTGGAGCCCCGCCTTCGCCAGCCCATCCACCAGCGCCTGCCGCAGCGCGGCCGTATCCACAGGCCCCGTGGAGACGACGCCGATGCTTGCGCCGCTCGGCGTCTGATGAACTTGGTACTCGGCGATGTTCGGGTTTTGGCCTAGCGGTGTGCGGAACACGAGCGGATGGACGCGCACGCCGCCCGGATAGACGAAGATGTCGTCCGCGCGCCCCTTGACCTCGGTCACAAGTGGATAGAGCGCCCCGCACGGGCACGGCTTGCCGCTGAGTACCGGTATGTCGGTCAGCTCATAGCGGATGAGCGGCAGGGTGCGGCCGAAGAGCGACGTGACGAGTACGCGTGCAGTCTTCTCGGGATCGCGTGTCGGCCGGTCATTTTCGTCAACGAGCTCCGTGATGATGAGATCGTCCGTCATGTGCATGCCTTTATGCGCATCGCACTCGATAGCGAGATGTCCGACTTCGACGCAGCCCCACATGTTGTTGATTTCGACGTTCCAAGCTTTGCGGACCGCGTCACGCGTTTCCGGCAGGAGGGGCTCGGAGTTTGTGGTCACGCGGCGCGGCTTGATCTTGAGGCGCCCGGCGAGCGCCTCCGCGCCAAGCTCCTCCATGACCGAAGCGAAGCTGTTGATCTGCGTCGGCCGTGCATCGTTGAGCCCCGCAACGAAGGGTGCGAGCGGCTGGTCGGCCGGAAACCATCGGACTTCCGCTTCAGGGTCGGTCGAGACCGAGAACAGGAAAGGGCTGCCATGCACGATTTGCCCGGCTTCTATGACCGCCGAGAGCCTGCGCCCGGTCAGGCGTTCTGGCGGCTCATCGCGCAGCTGATAGCGGAACGTCACGCAGGCGATCTCGATGAACTCGTCCCAGCTCCACGGAAAGACGCCGCGCGTACCCGACGACCCACCGGTGGCTATAACGAGATAGTCGTCGAGATAGTAATAGTCCTTGGTCTCGCCCTTGAGCTTGGCCGCGATATGCGCGTTGCATTCCGCCAGCGTCAGCCGACGGTCCGTCACCACCGCATCCCAGTTCGACATCACGTCATTCTTGGTCATGACGGGTAAGCGGCCGAGATCGGCCTCCGTGAAGCTCTCACCGTCGATGTGCTTCAAGCGCTCGGCGTGCCATGGGGATTTCGCCTTGGCGAAGGCTAGCGTCTTACGCAAGCCGCGCTGCCGCTCGGCCTCGATCTCCTCGGTCGACCATGCGAGACGCGCGACATGGGCCGGAAACCGCGCGGCGACCGCCGCCAATTGCTCCCGCCGCCGCCGGCTATCGATGATCATGGAGTTAGGCGGCTTCCCGCACGCGGCCCGCATGGAGCCGCACCGGCAGCTCCGTCACGCCGCGTAGGCCGAAGCGCTTGATCCATTGAATGCCGTCCGGTGAGCTGAGCGCCAGATCCGGATAGCGCGCATAGAGCCGCGCCAAGGCGGACTGCGCCTCCACGCGGGCGAGCTGCATGCCAAGGCAGAAATGGATGCCCGAGCTGAACACGAGATGCGGGTTCGGGAAGCGGTCGAGCTTGAGACGGTCGGGGTCGTCGAATACGGCGGGATCGTAGTTTGCCCCCGCGAGCAGCCCCATGACGATGTCGCCGCGCTTAAGCGGCTGGCCGAAGAATTCGCAATCGCGCGAGGCGTAGCGCGGCTTGGTGCTCTGCACCGGCGTTGTGTACCGCGCCAGCTCCTCGACAGCGCGCTCCATGCGGCCTGCCGGGTCCGCAAGGAGATACGCCTTCTGAGCCGGGTTCTGCTCAAGCGCGATGACGCTGTCGCTGATCAAATGTGTCGTGGTCTCGAAGCCCGCGAACAACAGCAGAAAGACCATGGAGATCAGCTCGTCTTCGCTCAGCTTGTCGCCGTCCTCTTCCGCGCGCACCAGCTCGCTGATCACCCCTTCGCGCGGGTGCCGTCGGCATTCGTCGATCTGCCCGCGCACATAGTCGACCACCCCGCGCATGGAAAGAAAGGCACGGAAGATTCCGAAGCTGCTCCGCATGGAAGTTGCGGTCTTCGCCCATTCCGAGAACACCTCCCCCTCTTGACGCGGCAGGCCGATCAGCACGCAGATTACCTCGAGCGGCAAGCGGCGCGAGAACGCGCGGACAAGGTCAATGTCTTCTGCGGCCTCGAAGCCATCGAGGAGGCGGTCGGCGATTTGCTCGATCTCGGCGCGCATGTCCCGCACGCGCCGCCGCTGAAACGCCTGATCCACCAGCTTACGCAAGCGCCGGTGATCGGGCTCATCCTTAAGCAGCATGTTGTTGGTGAGAAGCTTGAGCGATGCCGGCATCCACCAGGCCAACCCGGCTACCCCAGACTTGCCGGCATGCCGCGCCTCTTGCACGAAGAGCGTGTTGTCCTTCACCATCGCCGAGGTCGCCGCATAGGTTGTCGTGACCCAGACCTTGCCGACGAAGGGCAGCTTCACGGGAATGACAGGCCCTGCTTCCCCCAGCTTTTCGAAGAAGGGGAACGGGTCGGCCTTGCTTGCCGTGCTATCGAAATCGAAGCGCAGCGGCGCGCTTAAGCTATAGGGGTGTTCGCGATTCATCTTGCGAGCTTGCTCCCTCTCCGCAGGCTTTGCCAGCCAAACCGGGGCCGTTTTTGCCCACTCAAGCGGCCCAAGGATGACATCCCGAGGATGACGCTCCCAGGGCCGCTCAAAAACGTGTTCAACGACCTGTCGGCGGGCCTAGCGGCCGAGGTCGCGCCAGCCTCCTTCATGCACGTCGATACCGTGATACGCCGCGGCCTTCTTGATGTTGGCGAAGGCGAGATCGCGATCGGCATCGGTCACACCCTCGACCTGGTCGAACCGGGCAAGCGCATCGCGCACATGGTTCGCATCGGTCAGCGGTTCTTTCCGCTGCATGGGGAAGGCAAAGACGGACTCGGGCAGTTCCGCGCGGTTGTGGATCGTGCCGTGCTCCGTGTCCGGCGTCCACGTGGTCTGCGTCATCTGGCTCCTCCTCTGATTGTGGGCCCGTCGCAACAGGCGACCGGACCCTAGGCGCCAAAGGTTTCACCCCGCTTAGTCAAAGATGGGGAGCTTCGGGTGCATTTTCAAAAAGTTTGAGCCATCGGCTCCGCGGCTACCGCTTGCCTTCCCGGGCCGCATCCCCGATCCTCGTCATACGATTCTATGGGACCAAGTCCGAGGGACTTGGTGGGGCCAATGCAGAACCTCATCTCCGCGTTTCCCGCGCTTTGTTATTGCGCGGCGCTCGTTCTCGGTTTCTTGGACGTGGATCAGCCTTTCGGCAGCGCGGCGCTCACGCCCTATCTCCAATGGATGCTCTCGCTTGGGCTCGGCCTGCCGAGCCTGTGGGCCGCGCTTTCCCATGCGGCGTTCAGCGACCGCGTCGCCCAATCGATCGGCTGGGCGCCGAGCCCGTTTCAGAAGGAGATCGCCGGCGCCAATCTCGGCATTGGCCTCGGCGCCATCGCCGCATCAGCTCTTGGCCCGGAGGCCGCGTGGGCGATGACAGTCATGGCGGCCGGCTTCTTGTGGAGCGCCGCCGCCGTTCACGTCCGCGACATGACGAAACGCAAGAACTTCGCCATCAACAACGCGGGGCCCATTTTCTGGTGGGACATCCTCACACCGCTTACGCTTCTGATCGCCCTTCTGCTTCGCGGCGGCTGAGCGAATCCTCGTAGTGGATGGCAAGCCAAACGGTCGGCGGATCGCTTTGCGTCCAGGTCACCCGATGGCGGCAATGGGCCGGCAGCAGCATCCAGTCTCCCGCTTCGAGGGCGCGGTCTTCCTCTTCGCCTTCGAGCTGGAGCCGCGCAGCACCGGCCACGAGGACCACGAACTCGTCCCAGGCCTGGTCGTACCATTCGCCATCATTGGTAGTCTGGCCCGTGGAGACGATGCGCTCCAGGCGCATGCCCGGACCTTCCATCAAGATGTCGACAAGCTCCTCGGCTTGCGGCGCGGACGGCAACCCGTCGCGCAAGCTCCCGGCCTTCACGGGGCCGTCGGATCTAAGGCGCAAGGTGCGTCACCTGATAGAACCGTTCGCGCCAGGTCCCGCCGTGCAGCACCACGATCGCCGTGATGAACACCTTGTGGGCAAACGAAGTCTCCTTATACGTGCCATCCAGCTTCGCGGTCAGCGTGCGCATGGCGACGTCGGGTCCGAGCAGAGCCACTTTGGGCTCGCTCAAATTCGTCTGCTCATATTTCAGGTCGGGCAGCGAGGCGATCGTCTCGTCCACCGTCTGCGGCGTGCCGTAATAGGGCGTCACCGCCAAATGGTCGGGTGTCATCAAGGCCTTGATCGCGGCGGCATCTTGCGCCTCGAAGGCCTCGTCCAGCTTGGCCACCACATTGTCAACGGCTTCGATGGTGGCGACGTCGTCCTGCGTGCAAGCCGCAACGCCGGTGAATATAATGAATGTAAACGCAGCGAGAAGCGTCCGCATGTTAGGGTCCTATCGCGCTATTGACTGTTTTCTGGGTGTTGCATTTCACTCTCTCCAGCGAGTCGACACAACCGCCCCACGATGCCATGGCAGCTTCGTCACCAGACATGACCCGGAACCGGCCCATCAACAAGGGACGCGCGGCCCTGCTGATCATCGACGTCCAGAACGGAACCTGCGGGCCGAAGGAGGAAGGATCACGCCCTGAGTTCTATAAGGCGACGGCGCTGCGCGTGATCCCCAACATCGCGGCGCTTGTCGAGGCATTTCGCGCGGCCAATCTCGAAATTATCTACACGGTGATCGAGAATTTGACCGCGGACGGCCGCGACCGCAGTCTCGACTACAAGCTTTCCAATATGGGCTTTCCCAAAGGCTCCCATGAGGCCCAAGTGATCCCCGAGCTCGCACCAGAGTCGGACGAGATCGTCCTGCCCAAGTCCTCGTCTTCGGTGTTTAGCTCGACCAATCTCGACTACCTCTTGCGCAACATGGGTATCGAGGACGTGTTCGTGACCGGCTATCTCACCGATCAATGCATCGATCACGCGGTGAAGGACGGCGCCGACCGCGGCTACTACATGACATGCGTGCATGATGCCTGCGCCGCGGAGACCGAGGCGCGCCACGCGGCGGCCCTGCAATGCTTCCAGGGCTATTGCCGGTTGCTGACGACCGAAGAGATGCTCGACCTCGTCCCTGGGAGCTGATGGCGCCGCCGCCTACTCGTTGACGACTTTCAGGTCGAACGACTTGAGGTGCTCGTTGGTCTTGAGGAATTTCGTGAGGCCAAGCATGTCCTTGACCTTGGCCGAGGAATAAAGGCCGGTGGTGCAGGTTTGGTCGGAATAGGTGTCCGTGACGATCACATAGGGTGCCGCGTTCGTGACGATGTTGCAGGCGCAAACGGCTTTCGTCGGATCGTTCTTGTCGACGATGCAGGGCCGGTCGTAGCAATCCGCCCAAGGCCGGTCGTTGTTGCACGACGCGTAGCTCTTGACCGGATAGTAGCGGGAGAGGACTTGCTTGCCCTCCGGACTGCCGATGGGCTCATGGCAGGGCGTGCCGCCGACGGAATAACCGGTCTTCACCTCGCAATTACAGAAGACGGTGCCCTGCCCCTCCTCGATGGGCGTGCACGGCGCGGTGGTGCACAGCGCATAGGTGCTCTCGCAGACGATATTGCTGGGCTTCGTTGCGTCCTCGCTGCACCCCGCTAGGGCAAGCGCGCCAAGACAGAGATATGAGAAAGCGAAAATCGTTTTCCACATGGTCCGGCACCTCCAGCGTCAGCTTAGCAAAAGCATTGTTAGCCCATGAGCCTTGTTAGCCGATGGACCCTATGAGCGACACCGTTAGCGACCAGTTATCACCGGCTTCGCCTCAATAGACTTCGGCGTAGCGCATACAAAGGTCCGGCGGGGATAGATCGGCGACATAGGCCACCTCGGACCGTTTATGGCGCAGATAGGCCTCAAAGAAGGTCGGTCCAAACCATGTCTCGAAGGTATCGCTCGCCTCCATGAGGTCCAGCGCCTCGCCGAGCGAGTGCGGCAACGCCGGCGGCGTCGCCTCAGAGCCCGGCAGCGACAGCTTGCGCGCCACGCCGTCGGCACCGGCGAAGATCATTGCGCCGAGCGCCATGTACGGACTGGCCGCCGCATCGCACACGCGGAACTCGAGATTGAACTGCGCCGCCCTCTCCTTGTCGTCATGGACCGCAAACACCGGGCAGACCCGCAGAGCCGCGCCGCGGTCTTGGATTTGGATATTGGCAACGGTCGGCGCCCAGCGGTTCGGCGTCAGCCGCAAATAGGACACCGGCGACGGCGCGGTGATGGCTGAGAGCGCCGGCATGTGGTGCAGCAGCCCGGCGGCAAAATGCGCCGCGACCGCGCTCAAGCCAAGCGGCCCTTCCGGATCGTAGGTCGCGGGCGCGCCTGAATCCTCATGAAGGCTGAAGTGGATATGCACGCCGTTCCCGGCGCCGTCGGCCACGGGCATCGACGAGAAGATGGCGCGGTTCTCCAGACGGAAGGCCACCCCGCGCGCCATCTCCCGGGCGATCACGGCCTGGTCGGCGGCGGCGAGCGCCCGTTCCGGCGCGACCGTCATCTCGTATTGGCGCGGCCCATATTCGGCGAGGAAGGAATCGGGCTTGGCGCGCGCGGCACGGATCGCCGCCATCAGCATCTCACCAAACACGCCCTGCCGGCGGAAAGCGCTCAGGCTATAGGCGTGGCCCGGCAGGTCCTCGACGCCCGTATAGAGAAACTCGTGCTCGAAGGCGGCCAGTAGATGGAGTCCGCTCACATCTTTGAGCGCTGTGACCGCACGGCGCAGGAATTCCCGCACGCAACATTCCCAGGGCCGGCCATCGGTGTTGCGGATGTCGCCGAGAAAGAAATGCTCCGCCGCCGAGCCATCGCGGAAATCCACATGCACCTCGGCGCTCGGATCCGGCACGATCATGAGATCGCCACCCGTGCCGAACGGCGTATCCAGGATCGGCCCGAAACAGGTCTGCATCAAATTGGAGTGGGTCCAGCCAATGCCGGTTTTGCGGCGCGCGGGCAGCTCGGCGGCGGGAAAGCCTTTGCCGCGCACGAGCCCAGCGATGTCACACGTTCCAACGAAAATCAGCTCTTCGCGCAGCATGGCGCCCCCAGGGATCGACTCGGGTCAGAGCGCCAGTCTATGCGAAGCGGAGAAAAAAGACGTTACTTGCGGCGCGGGAAAGCCGTTTAGGAGCGGCGGATATGCGCCCGGATCGGCTCGTTCGCTGTCGTCATCAACGTGGCGGACAGCGTGCGCAGCTCCTGCGCCTGGGCCCGGAACACGCCCATGTGCTCCTGCCAATAGGTCATGCCGAGCATCATCATCTCAACGGGCGACTTGGCGGCGGCCATGTCGCGCGCAAGCTCAAGCCCGGAGTTCATATTGGTTTGCGCGATGTCGACGAGCTTACGATTGACCGCGACGGCCGCTGGCATCGCTGCCTTCAGGGACTCCTCGATGGAATCCACCGCGCGCCCCATCAGCGCCGACTCGGCGAGCTTCTCGTCGGGTTTCACCGCATTGACCAGGACGGGCGGCTCAGGCGAGACCGGCTTCGGCGCCTCGGCCGTCTTTCGCGCCGCCGGCTGGCTCGCCTTGGCGGTGGCGGCTCTCTTCCTGACAGGCGTCTTGGCCGCCGGTTTCTTGAGTTCCGGCTTCTTGGCTCCTGGCTTCGTCGCTTGAGGCTTTTTCGGGTTGGTGGCCATGATCTTCCCCGCTACTCGTGAGAACCGCGCCTAATCCTTCATCAACAGTGCCGCCGAATTGGGCGGACCGATGCGACTAGACATGGCTCACGCGGCCATATTACGGCGGCGCAGGCCGTGGCGGCACCGCCACCGGGCTTTTCTTGCATGGAGCATGCCGCCTGGAGCGTTCCGCGCCAGGCTCAGCCGGCCTCCTCACGGCCCGCCGCATCGAGCGCCGCGAAGTCCTCGGCCGAAAGCACGAGATTGGCGGCGGCAACGTTCTCTTCCAGATGCGCCACTTTGGACGTCCCTGGAATCGGCAGCATCACGGGGCTGCGCGCCAACAGCCATGCAAGCGCGATCTGACCTGGCGTGGCCCCATGCTTCCGCGCCATCTCATCGAGGATCGAGCCCTCGTTGGCGAGCTTCCCGTCGGCCAGCGGATACCACGGAATGAACCCGATCCCGTTCGCCGTACAAAAATCGAGCACGTCCTCGCTCTTGCGGGTCACGAGATTGTAGAGGTTCTGCACCGTGGCCACCGGGAACACCTCCTGTGCCGCCTGGATGTCCTCCACCGACACTTCGCTCAAACCCACATGCCGCACGATGCCGTCGTCGATCAGCGCCCGCACCGCGGCGAACTGCGCCTCGCGCGGCACGTCCGGATCGACGCGATGGAGCTGCCACAGCGCGATCTGCTTCACGCCGAGCTTCTCGCAACTCTTGAGTGCCTCGGCTTGTAGCTGCTCCGGGTTTCCGTTGGTCTTCCAAACGCCGGCCCGCGGCCGCTCGAAGCCAGCCTTGGTGGCGATCAGCATACCGTCATAAGGGTGCAGCGCCTCGCGGATCAGCATCTCGGACACGTCAGGCCCGTAGGAGTTGGCCGTGTCGATGAAATCGACGCCGAGGGCCGGCAACCGCTTCAGCACGCGCAAGGCTTCCGCGCGGTCCTCGGGCTCGCCCCAAATGCCGGGACCCGTGACGCGCATCGCGCCGAAGCCGAGGCGATGAATGGTGATCTTGCCGCCGACCGCGAAACGGCCCGACGCGCTTGCATCGAGCGCCTGCGTCTCTTCCGTCATGATCCTTTTTCTCTCCGGGCCCGCCTGGGCCCGCGCGTCTGCATCAGCTCCCGGCACTTGAGATAAGCATTCCATGCCAGGAAGACCGTCACCGCGGTAAGCATGAGACCAAAGCCGACAATCAGCATCGCTGAAAACCTCTAAGCGACCCGTTATGGTGACAGGCCCCACCACCCCATTTGGTTCCGTCCTGATGAACCAAGCCCAGAATCCGCAGTTTTTCGACCTTCTCGTTGGCAGCTACCGGCGTTTGACCGGCGCTGAGCCGCCCTTTCTGCAGCCCGGCGCGCCCGGGGACGCCAACTGGCTCTACGCCCAGGCGCCATCCTGCGTGCTGGCCCACAATACCGACCCAGACCCGCGTTTTATTTACGCCAACAGGGCCGCGCAATCACTGTTCGAATATAGCTGGGATGAATTCATGACACTGCCCTCGCGGCTGTCGGCCGAGGCTCCAATACGCGAGGAGCGCCAGCAGCTCTTGGACACCGTCGCCCGGGACGGCTTCACCTCCGGCTATGCGGGCGTTCGCATCGCCAAGTCCGGACGCCGCTTCCGCATCGAAGACAGCGTGCTGTGGCAGCTGCGCGAACCGGACGGCACCCTTCAAGGGGTGGCTGCAACCTTCACCCACTGGCAAGAAGTCTGACACTTCAGCGCTTGCGGCGGTTCACCTCGGCCTGGCTGACATGACCGTCGCGCACCAGAGCCTTCACGCAGCTCTTTGAAAGGTTGTTGCCGTTCCGGTCCATGCACGAACGTAAGGCTGACGTTTCCAGACCGTATTCGCCGCAATATTTCTTATAATCGTCCCGGCAGAACTGCTGGACGGCCTTCGAGTAGGACTGCGCCTCCGCCGCCGCGGCAAAGGGAACCGCCGTAGCAGAGACGGCGAGCAGTCCGGCAAGAATCATCTTCATAAATGTACCCCTCGTTCCCCGGCAGAGAACCCTATCAAACAAAGTCTCCTGTTCAAGGCTGGGTTCCCTGCTCGTGAGCGGATTTCACAAAAGACTTTGAGGGTTGGCGTGGCGCAACAACGCATCGGGAACTCTTGCAACCGGGCTTGCCTATCGACTCCATAGGCTCTGATTGCGTTTCGTCTTTGCCGATAAAAGAAGTCTCAACCGCGCGGCGGGCGCCTGCGCTCGCTGAACCACGGACGGTACTCCGACGCCATCTTCTGGCGCTGCGCCTTAGGCGCTTTCCGCTTGCAGGTCGATATTTCCTCACTGCCTTCCAGTGCACCCCATCGCAGCTCGGCGCAATCGTTGATGTTGTAAGCCATCTCGAGATCGCCAATGCGGACGAGCACGTCATCGATCGTTAAGGACCAGGGGGAGCCGTCGGAGCGCTTGTAGGAGAATTTGCGAGCCGCGAGCTCCGTGTTGAGTGTCCTCTCCAACTGCGCCTTGACCTCCTCAGGGGTCTTCCCCGCCGGCATCTTGTATCGCTCGGGGCGCCGCGCCACACGGTCGGGGAAGTTGCGCACCACGTCAATGGCGATCAGCAGACGTAGATCGCGCGAGGGCGTGGCGAAATTCTCCCAAGGGCCGCTGGTCTCGAAGATCGACGCACCGTCGGGCATCTCCACGGTCGGGGGACCGCCGGCAAGGAATTCGCGACCATTCTCGACGGAGTTCACACGCGCATTCACCTGCTCCTCCAGCGAGGTGACGACCTCCTTCATTGCCTGCACGGGATCGAGCGGCGCCGGCGACATCGCGTCGTCCATGCGGTCGTAGAACTCTTCGACGCTGATCGTGGATTGTTCGAGTGAAAAGTCGCCGTAGTCGGGATTCTTAGCGATCTGCGCATTGGTCAACCGCCGCAACGTGCCGTTGCTCTCCCGCACGATGGGGCGGAAGCGCTTGAACCCCGGACCGCCGAGCGCGGGGTCTTGCGCAAACAGGAAGTTGCCGCGCCAAAATCGCTTGCGCGCCACCGTCCCGTCCGGCTGTCCGTCGATCGCAAGGAAGACGCCAGCGCCGTCCTCCGTCTGTGGCACGCGCTTCACGAGGACAAGGATGTGCCCATAGGGATCGGCGTAGATCGTGCCGGGGCGCAACGTATCCTGCTTCAGCGGCACGGGATAGAAATCGGTCTTGCCGTCATCGACCGCCGTTCGCCCGTTGCCGGAATGCACGCCGTCCGCAAGGGTCGACGCCAAATAATAGTGGAACCCGGGCACGAGCCCATCCGGCCTTTTGGAAACGACTCTGCGCCGCACCACCGGTTCCCGCACGGACACAACCTGACCGAAGAAGCCGGTCCTCTTGACGACCCGGCGGCTGCTGCGGGTCTCGACGACCGTGGTCTCCGCCGGCTCTTCCTCTGCGATGTTCCACCATTTGGGGCATCGCGGCGCCACGCCACCGTCGCCGCGCGTGCACTTCGAATAGCCGAACGGCAATCCCATCTTGAAGGCGAAATAGGCGCGCAAGAAATAGGGAACGTCGGCGCAGTCCGGTCGAATGGTCGCCTTTTTCTGATCCTCGCGCAGACCGAGATGGTTGAACAAGACATTGCGCGATTGGTCGTGCAGGACTTCGCCCATCGCTTTCCACGACAATTCTTCGTCGAGCGGGGCGTCGAACAGTTTCTCGATCCACGCCGAGTAGAGGTTTTCCGTCGCGCGGTTCCACTCGCCGCGCACGGGCCAGACATCCTTACCGCCGCTTGGGCCGCGCGGCTGCTTGCCCGCGACCACGATCTCACGTGTGATTTCCCGGCAGTCCGGCGCGGCGCCCTGCCGCGTGAGCTTCGCGTGCCATGTGCCGGCCTCCGGCGTGGCGATTTCGGCAAACCAGAAATAGGGCGGCCCACCCTGCATGCCGGACGATTGCGCCGCGACTTTGCCCGACGGCGCAATCAGCGTAAGCCCGCCGGGAAGCGGCTTCTCGGTGGCGAAGATGACGCGCAAGGGAGCCCCCTGCCAGGGCGCAATCGGCGTCGACAGCAGCGCAAGGCCGAACTCGTCGCAAACAGGAACAGGGGCGGCGTCCTCGGCCCTCGCCTGCGTTGTCGGAAGCAGGAGAGCGACCAAGGCGGAAGCGATCAGCAACACCGCGATCGCTAGAGCCTTGGACTGGCGTATTGGCAGCATGGAACCTCGTTCCGCTCCCTCGGCCGCGGTGCCAAAGCTACCCCGAAAACGCCCGGGAAAAAACCCTCCAAACAGCGCTTTCACAACCCATGGAAGCCTGCGTGGCGGCCATTTTCGGCCTTCTCGCGCGTCGCCAGCGCGACTAGTTTGCAGAAATGCACAGCCGCCCGGCCGGCCAGGCGCTGGCTTGCGCCTGTTGCGGCACGTTCAAGGTGGCCAAGGTCGCGCACTGGGACGTGCTCAATGTCCGGTCGGGGCCCGGTGTGCGGTTCGACATAATCCACACCTTGGCGCCGGACGAAGGCTGCATCGTCAAGGCCGGCGAACGGCGGGGAAACTGGGTGCGCATCAAGGCCCAGGGTATGACCGGCTGGGTCAATCGCCGCTATCTTCGCTACATTCCCTAGGAATTCCCCTAGGAACTCGAGCATGACCGTTCAAAGCGCAAAGAAGATCCCGGGCGGCGTGGTCCACGACCTGCCCGCAGATTTCAAGAAGGTGCTGGCCGGGAACGCCGATGCGTTGGCGACGTGGGGGGACATCACGCCGCTCGCGCGCAACGAATGGATCTGCTGGATCGAGTCGGCCAAGAAGGCGGAGACACGAACGCGCCGCATCGCCTGGGGCTGCGAGAACCTCGAAGAGGGGAAGCGCAGACCCTGCTGCTGGCCCGGCTGTCCGCATCGGTAGGACACGGAACCTATCCTGCCGCCGGCCTCTCTGCTAAGCCTGCGCCCGCATGCTCGACCACCCCTTTTGGTTTTTCGAAAATTTCGTCGAACTCGAACGCGGCCTGTCGGCGACGATGGTCACCCTTTCGATGCTCGGCATGGGCGCCACGCTGACCGTGCGGGATTTCGCCACCACGCTGTTTGCCTGGAAGGGCCTCGCGGTGGGCATGGCCGCCCAGCTGCTGCTGGTCCCGGCCTGGGCGGCGCTGCTGATGTTCGTGCTCGGCCTGTTTCCGGCGGGCTTCGGCGGCTTGTCGGCGGCCGGCGCCGTCGGCATCGCCACGGGTCTCGCTTTGGTCGCCGCCATGCCCGGCGGCTCGGTGTCGAACCTGCTGACCTTCATCGGCAACGGCAATGTCGCCCTGTCCGTCTCGCTGACGGCGATCACCACCTTCGCCTGCCTGTTCGCAACCCCCGTCGTGCTGGCCGCGCTGGTCACCGTGCAGGTGCCCGGCGACTTCGAGATCGACACGTCCCGGATCATGCTCGACATCGGCCTGTTCCTCCTCGCGCCGCTGCTCGCCGGCATGGTCGTCCGCACCACCACGACGCTTCCGCAGCAAGTTTTGTTCATCAAGTTCATGGTGCGCGCGAGCCTCGTCCTGCTCGCCCTGATCATCATCGGCTCGCTCGGCGCAGGGCGTCTGCAGTTCGCCGCTTACGGTTGGTTGGGACCAGCCATCATCATCGTGTTCTGTCTCGGCGCCGTCGCTCTGGCGCGCCTGTTTGCTTACGCGAGCGGGACCGTGGACCGCGACTCCTTCGCCATCGTCATCGAGGTCGCCGTCAAGAACGGGCTGCTGGCGCTGTTGATCATCACCTCGATGTTTCCCGCTCACAGAATGGCGGCGGAAGCCGGGCCCAACGCGCAGCTGATCGCCGCCGCGCATGACGGCTGCATCTTCGTCGTGCTGTTTTTCAGCGGCGTCGCCCTCATTACCGGCATCTTGACCGCGCTCCGGCGGCGCCGGATTTCAGCGCCCCAGTAGCTGGCCTCGGCAGCAAACGCCCGGCAGCCAACGTCTACCGATACCGTCGAACGTAAGGCCGGTAGTAAGGACGGGGGTAGACGCGCGGCGGCGGATACACATAGGCCCGGGGCGGCACATATTCGGCCGGGGGCACGTATTCCGCCGGTGGTATATATTCCGGCGGCGGCGCGTATTCGGGCGGTGGCGCGTAGACCGTGGGGGGATAGGCCCCATAAGCGGGCGGGCAGTCGCCAAAGACGTAGCACCGCCGGGCGCGGCGGCGCCAATAGCCGACCTTTTCCACGGCCGCAGGCTCGAAAGTCTGATTTTGAACGGCGACAGCGGAAATTGGACTTGCCCCGGCCGATGCGATGCCGGCCAGGCCAACAACCGCGAAGACTGTGGCTGCGAAGACTGCTGCAGTGAGACAAAGAGCGTGGCGCATGGGACGTGCTCCTGAACGAACTCGGTCCGTGACCTTCCAAGACTATCCTACGTCCCCCGACGGGGCGTTGTCAGCCGCTCGCTTTTCGGCAGATAGGGAATGGACCCCGCCAGGTCCGTGTCGTCGATCGCGTAAAACGTGCTGACGCTGCCGGCTTGCCGGGCCGTGCCGAACGGCGCGTAGTCCGGATCGTTGGCGAAGGCCTCAAGAGCCTCCATGGAGGGGAACTGGATGAGCGCGATCAGCGTCGAGTCCGGCTTCTCGCCTTCAAGGGCCGTGATGTTGCCGCTGCGCGAAAGATACTTCCCGCCGTGCTTGGCGACGATGTCGTGCACCTTCTCGGCGTAGCCGGGGACCCAGGCATCGTCGGTGACCTTCACATGGGCGATCAAGAATACAGCCATCGTCTCCTCCAATCTGGGCTCTCAGCGAATGTCGGCCGCGGCGACCCCGCGGCCTCGCGGCGCGGCGGCGCGCCGCGCCGACGTTCCCTACCATAGGTTGGGCTGCGCGTCCCTCACCCTAGAAGACCATCTGCTAGCCGCGCGCCTTCTTAGGAGGGATGTATGCATTTTACCGCAAACTTTGGAGCCGGGAGTTAGCGCGCGTACAACGTCTGCTAAGTGCCAGAAGGAGACTCGGAGCTTAGAGGTTACCTTCGTCGGTCATTGAAGACACCTCTGCGACGGCGCCGTTCTTGGAAAGGCACTTCCACGGCGCCCGAGTGGGCCCAACGCCGACCATCACTAGAGTGTTTGCCTCGGACTCTTCTACGCTGAGTGTCACCACATCTCCGTTGTTGGTCTCGGTCGATACGGCTTGAAGGCAGGCCTGCTCGTCCTTGCCAACCGCAGCCTGCGGAGCTCCCTCCATGGCGCCAGCCCCATCGTCTGCGGGGGCCGCTTCAGGAGCGCCATCCATGGCGCCGGCCCCATCGTCTGCAGGGGCGGCCGGTGCGGCTGGCGCTTCGGCCTGAGCGAGAGCCGGCGCGCGCTCTGCTGCAGGTGTCTCGGCCTGCGTCGCAGGCGCGGCAGCAGGTTCGGGCTTGCTCGCCGAGTCTTCCTTCTTGGCGGCGGGCGCGGTGTCTTTCACTTCCGCGGACTCCTCGGAGCATGCCGCCAAGCCAATGACCAGCGCCATTGCGATCGTAGCGTAGAATGTTTTCATGATTTTCTTTGGCCTCCTTAGTGGCACTTCGGATGTGTCTTGATGTCGTTGACCGCATAGACTTTGTCATCCGCGTTGGTCAGCTGGATGCACTGCTTGGTCGATGGGTTGTAATAGATGCCATAAAGCGTCTCGCCCGAGGTTATCGTATCCACGTTCTTGAAGCCACGCGCAGTCATTACGTCGATCGCGGCGATCGCATTCATGCCCTTCAAGTCTGCTAGCCCCACATGCTTGCGCTTCGGCTCATCTGGGCTCGCGCCGGCCTTTTCGGCATCTCCTGTGATCTTCATCTTGAGAGTGTATTTGGCCACCTCGTCGCGGCGCGCGGCATTGCGCATCAAATAGACGCGGATCTTGTAGTTGCCGCTCTTGGGAAGCTTGCCCTTGTATTCGTTGCCGCTCGTGGACCCGATGAACATCGCGGCTTCGGACTCGCCAGGCGCCAGGATATTGAAGTAGCTTGAAGCGTTGTCGGTGTTCATGCTGACATGCATGTGCTGCCCTTTGCTCGCCTCCAGCACATAGTCCACTGAGTCGTAGCCGCGAACTTTGCCCTTGACGGTCGTGCCGTTCGTTCCGGGCTCGAAATGAACGCTTTCCGTGCGGATCGTGTCCTCGGCGAGGGCCGTGGAAACTCCCAACAGCACCAGCACCGCAGTGACCACTGCCGCATGCGATTCGTGAAGACGTACCACCGAGCTCTCCTAAGGCCGTTTCACCATAGCGAGGGCCCGAATATCGCCTAATAGTGGCAAGATAAGAACAGCACCAAATATTACACGGGGAAGTTGCTATGACTTTGGTCTTTAACCGCCGCGCGGTTCTGAGAGGCACAGCGGCCGCCACCATCATGGGCGTCACCGGATTCGAGGTGATCTCGCTTGCGGCAAGAGAAGTGGCCAAGCTGCGGCCGGGCGAGTTCATTTGGGCCCCAGAGAAGTCACCGAACGGGCCCGTCGCAATTATCGTCTCGATCCCAGATCAGCTGGTTCACGTCTACCGGGGTGGGGTCCGGATCGGCCTGTCCACCTGTTCCACAGGCAAGAAGGGGCACTCGACGCCGACGGGTGTCTTCACGATCC
>Ga0307380_10002699_pt1 | contig 24934 bp, 19 predicted proteins | sample UN3MG_FD_202239 | JGI IMG/M metagenome (GOLD analysis project Ga0307380, IMG submission 202239) | Soil microbial communities from Risofladan, Vaasa, Finland - UN-3 | ecosystem: Environmental > Terrestrial > Soil > Coastal area > Acid sulfate soil | place: Finland: Risofladan, Vaasa | collected... | reverse complement strand
CAACACCGACGTCGGACGCCAGTACCTCGTGCAGCGCAAAGGTGTACCCGCCGAGATCGTCGAGGCGCTGAAACATTTCGGGTTCTCGGCGATCTGCAACGTGCTCGCCGCGATCAAGACGGCCAAGCTCCTCGACCTCGGCGCCGATGACGCGATCATCACCGTCGCAACCGACGGTGCCGCTCTGTATCCGAGCGAGCGGGCCAAGTTGCTCGCCACCCGTTACGGCAACGAGTTCACCGTCACCGACGCCGCAGAGGTGTTCGGCGAGCACCTGGCGTCGACCGACACCGACCACATGATCGACTGCACCGAGGCCGACCGGCGCCGCATCTTCAACCTCGGCTACTACACATGGGTCGAACAGCAGGGCACCCCGTTCGACTTGTTCGAAGCCCGCCGAGATCAGTCGTTCTGGAAGGGACTGCGCCGCTACGTCGACGTCTGGGACGAGATGATCGACGACTTCAACGCCCGCGTCGCCGGGTGAGCGCAACGATGCGTGTCATCGGCTGGCGCTGCGCGGTGTGCGCCGCCGAGGTCGACATCGCCACCTCGTTCCCGTGGCGCTGCCCGAACGCGACGGCCGGCGATCGTCGTCACGTCCTGCACCTCGTGAACGGGGCGGATGTCGGTGTCGGGTTCGAGCCCGGCTCGACGCTCGTCGACGAGCCCGTCTCCGACAACAACCCGTACCTTCGCCATGACGCCGACCTCGCGTGGGCTGCACATGCCGACGCGAACGGAATCGATGTCGCGGCCCGCCAACGGTTGGTGACCGAACTCGACGACGCCGTGTGCGGCGTTGCCGGGGTGGGATTCGTGCCGACGCCGTTCGGACGATCCGACGCGCTCTCCGACGCGCTCGGGTTCACCGACGGTGGCGGCGTGTGGGTGAAGGACGAGACCGGGGGAGTGGGCGGGAGCCAGAAGGCCCGCCACCTGTTCACGATCCTGTTGCACCTGCGTGCCGCCGAGATCCTCGGGCATCTCACCGATCGGCCGCCGCTCGCGATCGCCTCGTGCGGCAATGCTGCCCTCGCAGCCGCGACGCTCGCTCGGGCAGCCGACTGGCCGATCGACGTGTTCGTCCCGAGCTGGATGAGCGACGGATTCGGCGACGAACTCGACCGACTCGGAGCCCACGTCCACCGGTGTGAGCGTCGGGCGAACGATCCGGTCGGCGACCCCGCGATGTTCCGCTTCCGTGAGGCGGTCGGCACCGGAGCGATCCCGTTCACGGTGCAGGGGCCCGAGAACGCGCTCGCGCTCGACGGTGGCCGCACGCTCGGCTGGGAGATCGGCGAACAACTCGCCGACCGCGTCGGCGAACTCGACCGGATCTTCGTCCAGGTCGGCGGGGGAGCGTTCGCCGCCTGCGTCGGCGCCACGCATCCCGCCCGGCGGTTCCACGCGGTGCAGGCCGAGGGATGTGCGCCGCTCGCGCTGGCATGGGAACGCTCGATCGAGACGGTCGGCGACGCAGCTCCGGGTCTCGTCGCTGCGCGGTGGAGTGAGCTGATGGCGCCGTGGCCCGACCCGCACTCGCTCGCCGACGGCATCCTCGACGACGAGACCTACGACTGGCTCGGCGTGTTCGACGCCATCGGATCGTCGGGCGACGCCCCGATCGTGGCCGCCGAGGCCGACATCGTCGCCGCCCACGAACTGTCCCAATCGGCCGGCTTCGACGTCAGTCCCACGGGGAGCGCGGGGCTCGCCGGACTGCTGGCGATCGTCGACGGGGTCCAGCCGACCGAGCGAGTTGCCGTCGTGATGAGTGGCGTGGCTCGCTGACGGCGCATGGCAGTACCCTGACGGGTACGCCTGTACGTTCCACGCCGAGCCGGGGCCGAAGACTGGCTCTCGGTGCAGCAGCCGCCGTCACCGTCGGTCTCACCGGCGCGTACGCATCGACAACCGGAGCACAGACCGCGATCGACCCGATCATGGTCGACCTCGTCTCCCTCGACACCGACGGCGCGGTCCAACAGCTGCCCGACACGGTGACGCCGGCCATTTCCGACACGGGCGTCGTCGTTGCCTACGACGCTGTCGTACCGGTCGTCGACGGCACCGAGTCAGCCGGCATGCCTCCGGCTCGGCGAGTCTGGATCCGTGACCGCGTCGGTGGCACCAGCCGCCCCGTCGCCGAGACGAACAGTGCGGCACCGGGAATCAGCGGTAACGGATGCGTGGTCGCCTACTCCGTCCTGCGCGATGCCAACATCGTGTTGGCCGTCGTCGACCGATGTGCCACGTCGATCGAGGCGCCGCTGCCGCTCGGCGCAATGGTCGACAGCGTGGCCGTCGACACCGAGGCGGTGGCCCCCACCGGGTTGGGCACCCCGGCGTTGTCGTTCGACGGCTCGACCATCGTGTGGTCGACGGGACGCGAGATCCGGAGGTACGTTCGCCCAGCCGCCGGCGGCGCTCACCAGCAGACGCAGATCTTCGACGTTGTCGGCGATGGCGATCCGGCGATCGTCACCGGCGCGGACCTCGACGTCTCCGCCGACGGCGCAACGACGGTGTTCGTCGCCGGCCCGGGTGTGGTGCCCTACGAACCCGCTCGGGCCAACGTCTACATGTGGTCTGCGGCGACACCGGACCTCGAACCCGAGTTGGTGTCCGCGACCTCCTCAGGCGAGGCGGGGCTGGCAGATTCGACGTCGCCGACCATCTCGGGTGACGGCGCGTTCATTGCGTTCGAATCGATCGAACCCGATCTTGCGGTCGTCGGATCGACGCCGGTGATCCTGCCTGTCGTCGTCGGTGTCGATCTCACAGCGAGCACGGCTCGGGTCCTCGTCGACGACGCCACTCGGCCGGCCGTGTCCGCCGATGGCAACCATGTCGTGTACCAACGAGGTGACGCAGTGCGGTTGTTGACATCCGGGGCGACGACGGACGATGTGGCCATTGCCGAGCTCACTGCGGCAGGACCGACGAGTCGTCTGTCGATCTCTGAGTTCGGCCGATGGATCGTGTTCGCCAGCCGCTCCGACCTGTCCGGAGGCGACCTCGTTGGGCCGGTGGCGATGGACGCTCTCGCAGTGTGGGCTGCCGATCGCCGGTCCTCGGCGGACGACGTCGTCGACACCACGACCTCCACGACGTCCACAACCACAACCACGACCACGACGACGACCCCGGCGTCGTCGACCACGACGTTGCCGTCGACGACCTCGACGACGTCGACGGATCCCGGCAGCACCAGCCTGCCGACGGTGCCTGTTTCGACCGTCGTCCCGTCCGTGGTTCCCCGATTCCCGACGTCGGGAAGGCCATTCCGAACCGTCGTGTTCCCCGTTGCGCCGCGCCGAACCGTCGTGTCGGCGAGCGCGCCTCGACCCTTCGACGCCGGTGCCGGATTCGATGTCAAGGCAGTCGCCTCCTCGGTGGTGTTCGAGCCGACTGTCGTCGCCGCCGGCCGCCGTACAGCCCCCGTGACCATGACGAACCCGACGGCGTCGGCCGTCGGGATCAGCTCGACCTCGGTCGAGGGTGCCGACGCCTTCACGATCGTCTCCGATGGGTGTTCCGGCGTCGTGGTCGCCGCTGGTGGATCCTGCGTCGTCGAGGTTCGGTTCGCGCCAACCACCCTGGGGCGTTCGGTCGGTTCTGCCACGTTCCGACTGCTCGACGGTTCGCTCGTGACGGCAACACTCGAGGGCGAGGGCGTCGCGGCGCCGACGCTCGACCTCGTCCCGGCCGTTGCGGGCGCGGGCCAGACGGTCACCGTGTTCGGGGCAGGGTTCGTCGCAGGTTCGACGGTCGAGTTGAACCAACCGGGCGTCGCGGTGTCCGAACCGGTCGTGGTCGACGCCGACGGCACGTTCGCCCATGTGATCGTGGTTCTGCCCAACACGCCGACCGGGCCGGCGTCACTGATGATCAACGGTCAGCCCGATGTGTTCGACGACGTGATCGCCCAACTGCTCGTGTCGTCGCGCGGGAGCACGTCGGCTGATACCGCCCTGCGCAGTGGCCCCGTGCGCGCTGGTGGGCGCTGACGCTCCGTCGGGCGCAGGCTCGTTCAGTCGACCTCGTCGACGAACCCGACGAGCGACGCGGCGACAGGACAGGTGCTCTCCCCGGCGCCGGGCGTGCGGCACTCGACGTCGAGCACGATCTCGGTGTCGTCGTCGAACTGGTAGGGCGCCACGAAGTGCAGGTCGAAATCGCGGAAGTTCGCCAGCTCGGATTGCAGCAGGACGTCGTCACCACGCCGCAGCGACACCGTCCCGACGGCGCCGGTCGGGTTCTGGAACACGACGTCGGTGACCGAGACGATCGTCCCGAACTCGATGGGCGCCACATCTTGCTGGCTGTTGCCACCGGTCGGGGCCACCTCGAGTCGGACGTCGATCGGCGTTCCGAGCGGCAGTTCCTCGGCTTCGGCAGCGGCGGCCTCCAGCTCGTCGATGCGATCCTGTAGGGCGGCCCGGTCGGTCTCGATGGCGTCGGCAGCAGCTTGGTCCGCGGTGTCCTGGACCCATGGTTGCAGCAACGCGAACCACGCAACGGCGCCGAGGACGAGCGCCGCCGCGGCGCCCGCTGCGGCGGGCCCCACCCAGTTGGGTATGCGTGGTCGCTGCTGATACGTGCCGACCAGCTCGTCGGTGCGTCCGTCGGGTGATGCCGCATGGAGCGTGAAGTGGTGGTCGACGGTCGGGCCGCTCCAAGAGGATGCGGCCGGTCTGACCACCACCGCGGCCTGGCCCGTGAGTCCTGCTGCCACCGTCAGCGACGAGGGGTCGATGGTGGTGTTGAACTCGTTGTCCTCGTTGTCGGCAGACAGATCGAGCGTGAGCGCGACGTTGCCGGTATTGGTGACCCGAACTGTGTGGCGGCCGCGTCGCGACCCTCGCGACCGCGTCGGCCTGACATCGATCGAGTAGTCGGTGTGGGGATTGACCTCCACGGCGGCAGACGCGACGACAACGCCGGGCTCGTTCGAGTGGTCGCCGGCCGAAGCAGCGTTGGTTCCGATGGTGACGTCGGCGTTGATCGCGTACGTACCTGCGTGCAGTGTTGACGGCGCAAACACGGTGACCAGGACGTCGACGATCTGATTGGTGTCGATCGTCGCCGTCGACGTGTCGAGTTGGATGTGCTCGATGAGGTCACCCGAGGTAGCGACGGTCACCTCTCGCCGAGCATCGTCGCCGTTGTAGAGGCGCAGCATCAGCGTTGTCGGAGTGTTCGGGAGGAGTTCGATCCGGTCGGGAACGAGCTTCGCAGTGACGGCCATGCATCGACGGTAGTGCCCCGGGGGTGCACGTGATTCGGTCGCAGTCGGGACCGATAGCCTGCCGAACATGTCGGAACTCATGCAACCAGCAGCACTCGAGGGCGGATTCGATCCTCGTACGGCCGTCTTCGACCGCCTCCTGAAGAATCGGGTGGTCATGCTGGGATCCGATGTGAACGATGACATCGCCAACCAGATCTGCGCGCAGCTGCTGTATCTCGAGGGCGAAGACCCGAACCAGGACATCTGGCTCTACATCAACAGCCCCGGCGGCTCGGTGACCGCCGGCATGGCCATCTACGACACGATGCAGTTCGTCGGCTGCGACGTCGCGACCGTGTGTCTCGGACTGGCCGCCTCGATGGGCCAGTTCCTCCTGACCGCCGGCGCCGCGGGAAAGCGGTACACCCTCCCGAATGCCCGCATCATGATGCACCAGCCACTTGCCGGCCTGCGCGGACAGGCGTCCGACATCGCGATCCAGGCCGAGCAACTGCGCTACACGAAGCTGCGTATGGCAACACTGATCGCCGAGCATTCGGGCCAGACACTCGAACAGATCCAGGCCGACTCCGAGCGCGATCGCTGGTTCACCGCTGAAGAGGGTCGCGACTACGGCCTCGTCGACAAGGTCATCCTGCGTCGCGGCGAGATCGCCTGACCCGATCGGTCAGGGCGCCGAGGATGTCGGCGTCGATTCGCTCGGGGCGGTGACGACCACCGGCGTCTGCGGAACGATGGTGAAGACCGGCCCGATGTCGACCGCGCAGTTGGCCTGCAACCAGGCCTCGACCCGCGCCGCCGATTTCTCGCTCGAATAGGCCGCAGTGAGCGCCGACTGTTCGGATTCCTGGTCGCCGACGACGACGGTGCTCGCCGTTTCGTAGACCGACACGATCTGGTTCCAGTCGTCCTCCACTCCGAGGGGGGCGAGCGCGCCGATGCTCCGGTACAAGCGGAGCAGTGGTTCGATGTCGTCGGCGTAGACCAGTTGCGGGCTGGTCAGGGCGTCCTTGTTGGCAGCAACCTCGCCACAGAACCGTTCCGCACTGGGGGCCTCGTCGCCGCAGGCGACCAGCGTGGCGAGCGCCGCCGCGACGACCATCGCAGCGCGAGTCGTGGTTCGACGAAGGGGTGCGGGGGGGACGTTCACCACGAGGCAGCATTGTCGCACGCTCACCCTCCGATCGGGCAGCAGCTGATCCTGGTCGCTTGCACCTCCGCATTGTGATGAGCGAACGCGCCGTATGCGGTCGGTTCGCTCATCGCGGGGTGGTGGTTCGCTGGTTGTGATGAGCGAACGCGCCGTATGCGGTCGGTTCGCTCATCGCGGGGTGGTGATGGGGGAGTCGTGGCAGCCGTATGGCAGCCGCAGGCAGTGGGTGGCGGCGGGTGGTGGGGGGGTGGCACAGGAGAGTGCGACACCCCGTCGGTACAGTGGGGGTCCAGCGACCGAGGCCACCGCCCGGTCCGGGTCGTGGGGCCCCGTCGCCCCTCCTCGATGTTCCCGCGGTTCGCCGCGTCGTCCCGAGGAGGTTCGCATGTTCGCATCCGTCCCGTCTGCGGTGCTCTTCTGTGCGGAAGGGCATCTGATCCACGTCGAGGTCCAAGTCAGCGGGGGGTTGCCGGGATTCAGTCTCGTCGGCCTGCCCGACACTTCGATTCGCGAATCGCGCGATCGCGCCCGCGCCGCCGTCCTCAGTAGCGGTCTTCCGTGGCCGAAGCACCGCATCACGGTCAATCTGGCGCCCTCGGGTGATCGCAAGGCCGGGTCTGGGCTCGACCTGGCCATCGCGGTCGGCGTGCTCGCGGCCAGCGAGGTGATCCCGACCGAGGCGATCGAAGGCCTTGCCTTCATCGGGGAGCTCGGCCTCGATGGCTCGCTGCGCCCGGTCAACGGCGTTGCTCCCATGGTCGGCGCGATCGGTGAACGAGATGTCGTGGTGCCGATTGCGAGCGCTGTCGAGGCGGGCGTCGCCGCGTTGGGTCGCGTCAGGCTCGTCGCCAACCTCGGCGAGCTGATCGAGGCGCTGAGTGGCGAGGCACCGTGGCCCGACCACGACGCCGCCGAGTGTCTCGATCCCGGTCGCCGCCCACCCCCCGATCTCGCCGATGTGCAGGGTCAACCCGTGGCACGGCACGCGCTCGAGGTCGCTGCGGCCGGCGGCCATCACACCTTGTTCATCGGGCCGCCGGGCGCGGGAAAGACCATGCTCGCGTCGCGGCTGCCCGGATTGCTGCCGGCGCTCGATCGCGACCAAGCGCTCGAGGTCACGATGATCCACTCGGCATCGGGTCTCGCGTTGCCGCCCGGTGGTCTGGTGTGCGAGCCGCCTTTTCGGGCGCCACACCACACGTCGTCGCAGGTCGCGTTGGTCGGAGGCGGATCGCAGTTCATCCGCCCTGGCGAAGTCTCGATCGCACACGGCGGCATCTTGTTCATGGACGAACTCGCCGAGTTTGCGCCGTCGGTGCTCGACGGGCTCCGTCAACCGCTCGAATCGCGCGTCGTCTACGTGAGTCGCGCCGGCGTTCGGGCGGTGTTGCCTGCCGACTTCCTCCTGGTTGCCGCCATGAACCCGTGCCCATGTGGAGGCGGCGCGCCCGGAGCATGCGTCTGCGGCGACGCCGTGCTGCACCGCTACGCACGACGGGTGTCGGGGCCGCTGCTCGACCGGTTCGATCTTCGCGTGCCGGTGCACCGGCCCGCGGTCGACGATCTGCTCGTCAACGAGCCGGGGGAGTGCTCTGCCGTTGTCGCCGCTCGAGTGCTCGCCGCCAGAGATCTGGCTGTGCGACGGCAGGGATGTCTCAACGCCGCACTGGCCGTCGATCGCCTCGACGACGTCGCTCGCCTCGACTCGGGGTCGACCGCGCTGTTGCGACACGAACTCGAGCACGATCGGCTCAGCGGTCGGGGGTATCACCGGATCCGCCGGGTGGCGCGCACGATTGCCGATTTGCGCGGGCACCTCGAACACCGCGTCGACGAGTCCGACACGGCCATGGCCCTACGATTTCGTGCCACATTCGCGCGATCGCTTCCGAACGGACGGGCGGCGTGAGCGCCATGTCCGGCGAGTCGATGCCGCCGGCAGCGTTCGTGGCCTCGCTGGCCGGCTTCGAGCGAATGACCACGAACCGCTTGTCCGGGCTGCTCGCTCACCGATCCGCCGAGCAGGCGTTCGCCATCGCGACCGGCGGCTGTTCGCCACCCGAACCGTTCGCCACCTTGTTCGCCCGCGAACCCGATCTCGCAGCCGCATGGCGCCGTTGCGGCGGTCGCCGTCGGCCCGATCAGGTGTGGCAGCAGTGCCTCGCCGCCGGCGTCGCCGTGGTCACCGTCGCCGATCCCGCGTACCCCGTTGCACTGCTCGACGATCCGCGCCGGCCGGCAGCTCTGTTCGTCCGTGGCGACCTCGCCGCACTCGATGCCCGCCGAGTCGGCATCGTCGGCACGCGCAACGCCACTCAGCGAGGGCGTGAAACTGCGGCCCGATTCGGCTACGAACTCGCAGCCGAAGGCGTGGTCGTCGTGTCGGGATTGGCCAAGGGCATCGACGGTGCGGCCCATCGCGGCGCACTCGCGGTCGACGATGCGCGGCCCGTGGCGGTGGTCGGTACCGGGCCGGATCGGCCCTACCCGGCCGTGCACAGCCGGCTCTGGGAGGCCGTGGCGGCTCGCGGTGCGCTGGTCTCCGAGTGGCCGCCCGGGATCGGGCCAGATGCGTTCCGGTTCCCGCTGCGCAACAGGATCCTCGCGGCGCTGGTCGAGGTGCTCGTCGTCGTCGAGAGCCGCGAGCGAGGGGGCAGCCTGATCACCGCGCGCGAGGCAGCGGAACGCGGCGTCGCGGTGTTCGCTGTTCCCGGTGCGCTCCAGAGCCGCGCTGCAGTCGGCACGAACAAGCTGCTGTGCGATGGCGCAGCGCCTGCCACCGAGACAGCGGATGTACTGATGGCGCTCGGCCTCGATCGTCGTCGAGCCGGCCGCGCCCGACACGACCCTCGGTCGTTGCCGAGCGCTGTCGATCGTCAGCTGATCGACGTCTGCCGCGCTCAGCCGCAGACGCTCGAGGCCATCTCGCATCGAATCGACCGATCGCTCGTCGACATCGCGCTGGCCGTTGCTCGGCTCGAACATGCCGGATGGTTGCGTGAAACCGCGGGCTGGTTCGAGGCGATCGACGACTGGGCCGACCTCGCATGAGGCTGCCATCCCCGCCGTGGCCGTCTCGCGGGCAATACCATCGTGTCTGTGGACCCTTGGCGCATCGACGACTTCGCGCATGCGCTGACGTCGCTGTCCGACAACACGGTGGCCGCCTACACCTCCGACGTGCGGTCGTTCGCTGCCTGGTGCGCTCGCAGCGAGTTGCTCGAACCTGCTTCGGTCAAGCGCACCACGGTCCGCCGCTATCTTGCACACCTGACCACCCGGCAGTTCGCCCGGCGCTCGATCGCCCGCAAGACCGCAGCGATCCGCCGCTACTTCCGCTGGCTCGTCGCGCAGGGCGTCGTCGGGGCCGATCCGACCAGCGGCGTGTCGGTACCAGCCGGCGGCGGCCGGTTGCCGAGAGTTCTGGATCAGCGCGAACTGAGCGGATTGCTCGATGGTCCGCTCGGCGACGACGAGCCCGACTGGCGTCGCCGGCGCGACGATGCCGTGCTCGAACTGCTCTACGGCTCGGGGCTGCGCGTCGGCGAGTTGTGTGGACTTCAGGTCTCGTCGGTGTCGGTGACCACGGGCGCTGCCAATGTCTGGGGCAAGGGATCCAAGGAACGGCGCGTCCCGCTCAGCGAGCCGGCCATCGCCGCACTGCGCAGTTGGCTCGCGGTTCGCCACGAGGTGCTGGAGCCCGAGGCTGGCGACGTGCTCTTCGGCAACGAGCGAGGCCGCCCGCTGACGCCGCGCGACGTTCGGCGTATCGTCGATCGGCGATCACCGAGTCCGACCCATCCACACGCACTCCGCCACACCTTTGCGACGCATCTCCTGGACGGAGGGGCCGATCTCCGAGCGGTCCAGGAACTGCTCGGCCACACCGATGTGGCCACCACTCAGCGCTACACCCACGTCAGCCGCGAACGTTTGTCGGCTGCTTATCGCGAGGCCCACCCCAGAGCATGAGCATCGTTCCCGAAGACGCCGACCTCCAGATGCAGTGGACCCGGTGGTTGAACCGCCGCAACACCGCAGCACGAGACCACTTGATCGTCCACTACTCGCCGCTGGTGAAGTTCGTCGCCGGTCGTGTTGGCGCCGGTCTGCCCTCGAGCGTCGACCCCGGAGACCTCGTCAGCTCCGGAGTGTTCGGCCTGATCGATGCAATCGAGCGCTTCGATCCCGAGCGAGGGGTCAAGTTCGAGACGTTCGCGGTACCTCGAATTCGCGGTGCGGTCTACGACGGGTTGCGAAAGCTCGACTGGGTGCCTCGATCGATCCGCAGCCGGGCTCGCAGTGTCGAGAAGGCGATCTCGGAGATCGAACACAAAGAGGGTCGGGCGCCGACCGATGAAGAGCTGGCAGCACATCTGCACATCTCCACCGACGAACTCACGCGCTGGCTTGCGGCAATCGCCAGCACCACGGTCGGCCCGCTCGATCGGGCCATTGCCGCCGGGGCCGAGCCGGCCGCTCTGGACGGACCGGGGTCAGGTTCGCCGTCGGCGGTCGTCGAGGACCACGAGCTCGGCCAGATTATGCGCGCCGAGATCAAGAAGCTGCCCGAACGCGAGAAGCTCGTTCTCTCGCTCTACTACGACGAGGGTCTGACCCTTGCCGAGATCGGACAGGTTCTCGGGGTCACCGAGAGTCGCGTGTCCCAGATTCACACGAAGTCGGTGCTGCACCTGCGGTCGCGCCTGTCGGCCGCCGGCGTCGGCTGACGCTCGTCTCGCCGCTCAGGCGGCCGGCTCGATTGGCGCATCAGCGCCCCGCTGTCCGTTCTCGGCGTGTGCCGAGGTGTTCCGAGGTGTGCCCATGTCCGAAGGTTCTGGTGTTCCATCGCGTCGATGTCGACTCGCCCGCTCCGGTGTCGCTGTTCTCGTCGCAGTCGTCTCCATGGTCGGTTCGGTTGCTCGACCAGCGCGTGCCGCACCATGCTGGTTGCCACCAGTCGTCGGCATCGTCGCCGACCCGTATCGGGAACCACCCTGTCGGTGGTGTGCAGGGAACCGCGGGGTCGAGTACCGCGTCGCGAACGACGTCGCCGTCCGGTCGGCTGCAACCGGGCGGGTCGTGTTCGTCGGCATGGTCGTCGACGTGCGCTACGTCGTCGTCCGAATCGGCAGCGGTTCGCGACTCACGTACGGACGGTTGACCTCGACGCCAGTGCAGCTCGGCGATTTGGTGCTCGCCGGCGCGGTGGTGGGACGCGCCTCGGGCACGTTCTTCTTCGGCCTGAGGGTCGGCGAGCAGTATGCCGACCCGGCGCCGTTCCTCGGCGTCGAGCACATCAGGCCTCGACTGATTCCGGTCGACGGAACGGCCGGTCGACCGGCGCCACCCGCGCAGCTGCGGTGTCCCAATTCAGTGGGCGGTCGTGCCGGCTACGGTTCTCGACATGTCTGAACGTCGAGATCGGCCGCTCGCCGACATCGACCGCGACACGTCCGGGGGTCGTCCCGCAGCGGTGATCCATCGCTTCGAGGTGGTGTGTCGGGAGCCGGAAACGGCCCGATAGCATCGCGGGGGTCGATTCACCTGAATCGGCCGCTGCTCGCAGCGACGTCTCACTGTCCCATCGGTCCAATGCGGTCGCTCTCGACGAGGGCGCCGATCGGTGGGATCAACCGCACCAAGGAGAACCATCATGGCTGTCATCACCATGCGGCAAATGCTCGAAGCCGGAGCCCACTTCGGTCACCAGACCCGTCGGTGGAACCCGAAGATGAAGCGATTCATCTTCGGAGAGCGCAACGGCATCTACATCATCGACCTCGAGCAGACGCTCGGTCGTGTGGAGACCGCCTACGGGTACGTCCGCGATCTCGTCGCCGGGGGCGGCACGATCCTGTTCGTGGGCACCAAGAAGCAGGCCCAGGATCCTGTCAAGAGCTACGCCGACAAGTGCGGCATGCCCTACGTGAACGAGCGCTGGCTCGGCGGGATGCTCACCAACTTCGAGACGATCTCGAAGCGTGTCAACAAGATGCTCGAGTACGAGCGCATGCAGGCTTCCGGCGAGTTCGACGCCATGATCAAGAAAGAAGCACTGCTCCTCGACCGTGAGCTCACCAAGCTGCAGCGCAACCTCGGCGGCCTCCGCGGCATGAAGAAGGCGCCCGACGCGATCTTCGTGCTCGACACGAAGAAGGAGCACATCGCGGTGACCGAGGCCAACAAGCTCGGCATCCCGGTGGTCGCAGTCGTCGACACCAACGTCGACCCCGAAGTCGTTCAGTACCCCATTCCGGGCAACGACGACGCCATCCGCTCGAACAGCCTGTTCGCCCGTGTGATCGCCGATGCGGTCGAAGAGGGTCGATTCATCGCCAACAAGCGCAACCCGGCACCGGCACCTGTCGCCGAGCGCACCCCCGAAGAGGAAGCGGCGTTCGCAGCCACCCAGGCTGCAGCCCGTGACGCCGCTGCCCAGGCGCAGGCCGATCGCGACGCCCGACTCGCTGCCGCGAAGGAGTCTCCCGTGGTCGAAGAGGCTGCCGCCGACGCCGCCGAACTCGTCGCCGACACCGGCGCATCTGCTGCGGCCGTGACCGAGGTCGCCGAAGAGACCGCGACCGAGGTCGCCGAGCAGATCGCCGACGCCACGACCGACGACATCACCGAAGCAACCACGGAGAGCTGAAGCCATGTCATTCACTGCACAAGACGTCAAGGCCCTGCGTGAGTCGTCGGGCGCCGGCATGATGGACTGCAAGAAGGCGCTCGTCGAGAACGACGGCGACATCGAAGCGGCCAAGACCTGGCTGCGTGAGAAGGGCCTCGCGGCAAGCGCGAAGCGCGAGGATCGTGAAGCGTCCCAGGGTGTCGTCAGCCTGCTCATCGATGGCAACGTGGGAGCGATCGTCGAGCTCAAGTCCGAGACCGACTTCGTGGCGGGCTCTGACCAGTTCAAGGCCGAAGCAGACGCTCTCGTCGCCCTCGTCGCCTCGAACGGCATCGACGCGGTGAGTGGCAGGGCGGCTGAGCTCGAAGAGCTCAAGGTGACCCTGAAGGAGAACATCGGCCTCGGCGACGTGAAGCGGATCGAGGCGGCCGAGGGCAACCTGCTCGGCAGCTACCTGCACATGCAGGGCGGACGCGGCGTCAATGCCGTGCTCGTCGAGATCGCCGACGGCACCGCCGAACTCGCGCACGACATCGCGGTTCACATCGCATTCGCCCGGCCGACCTACCTGAGCCGGGACGACATCCCCGCCGACGTCGTGGCCGCCGAGCGCGCGACGCTCGAGACGATCAGTCGCAACGAGGGCAAGCCCGAGGCGGCGCTGCCCAAGATCGTCGAAGGTCGCCTCAACGGCTTCTTCAAGGACGTTGCGCTGCTCGATCAGCCCTACGCGAAGGACGACAAGCAGTCGGTGACCCAGTTCATCGGCGGCGCCACCATCGTCAGTTTTGCCCAAGTCGAAATCGGCTGAGTCGGTTCGGCCGGCCCGCCCATCACGAATGGGCGAGCTGGTCGGTCAGTTCGTCGAGGCGACGCTGGCTGTCGGGAAGGATCAGAGATCCGATCGCGGTGCGAGCGGCGTCGAGGTGTGCGAGGGCGCCGGTTTCGTCGCCGCGGGCCAGCAGCGAGGTTGCCCAGTCGAGCTCGGTGCGCACAACCCATGGCGGCGATCGCAACGCTCGATGCTGCTCGACGGCTGACGCGAAGAGCTCGTCGGCGCTGGCGCGGTCGTCGACCGCGTCGTAGAGCAGGGCGAGAAGGCGATCTGCTGCACCGAGGTGGATTCCGCCAGTTGCGATCTGCGTCGCACTCAATGGAGTGAGTTCGTCGATGAACCGACGACACGCGGACTCGGCCCGCCGCGCTGCGACCAACTCGCTCCACAACGCAACGACGACCGGATACCCGGCGTCGTCCGAGAGCTCCTCGGCGCTGATCAGCTCGAGAGCTCGGTCGACCGCTTCGATGTCACCGGTGGCCATTCGAACGAAGGCCGCCGCAGCATGACCGGCGCCCGCGACATGTCCGATCTCGAACATCTCGACGACCTCCATGAGACTCTCGACCGTTCCGCGTTCTCGTTCCAGGGCCATGCCGGTCGTGAACGAATAGACGAACATCTCCGGAGCTTGTAGCGCCTCGAACGCTGCGATCATGTCGCTGCGCCGTCGGTCGGCCTCGTCGAGTAGGCCCGCCATGGTGAGGTCCATCGTGACGGGCACCAGTGCGAACGACTCCATTCGATTGACCCGGGCGGCCGCCGCGGTTTCCAGGGCGGGGAGTGCCTCGTCCATGATGTCGCGATCGCCGCACCCGTTCGCAGCAAACCACTGCCCGATCTGCAGACCGATGCGGAGCGACGGTCGGGTCTCGAGCTCGATGAACCGACCCAGCTGGTCGAGCCGTTCTCGCTTGGCATCGATCCCGGCGGCGGCGCCTCGGTAGACGCCCGTGCCGGCGTTGCGCAAGCCCTGCTGATCGATCAACGGGAGCTCGGCGGCCAACGCCTCCATCTCGGCGAGGGCGGTGGCTCGCCCGGCGATGTTGCGGTCGAAGATGTACTCCGTGGCCAGCGCTCCGAGCAGACCGGCGCGCTGCCGTGTCGTCAGGTCCGCGAACTTCAAGATCTCGAGAAGCAGCTCGACCCGTTCGGGATCCTCTGGGTCACTGCTGTCGAAGCTCATTCTCGGCGTGACACCTATTGCATCACATGCGGTGGCGACGTCGCCGGCAGCGACTGCTGCCCGTGCGGCTGCATGGGCATTCACTCGCCCCTCCGGGCCCAGGCCAAGTGCGACCTGCGACTCGGCGAGCCGCACGAGGGTTCGCCGCCGCATCTCGAACGAGAGATCCTCGTCCTCCATCAGCTCCAATGCCCGTTCGAACCAGCTCGTCGCATTCTCGGCCGCGCCGCGGTCGGCGGCGAGGTCGCCCGCGCGTACAGCCAGCTCGATCGCTCTCGTCGGATCGCCGCCCGCCGATGCCTCTGCCCAGTGGGTGGCGAGTTCGGTGATCACCGTGTCGATGTCTCCGGCATGGCGGGCCTCGAGGGCCTCGGCGACCTTGCGGTGCTGGCGCGCTCGACGGCTCGACGACAGCTCCTCGTGGAGCGTCTCGCGGACGAGGGCGTGCGCGAACCGATGTCGGTCGACGCCGAGTTCGATCACGAGGTTTGCCGACGACGCCACGTCGAGCACGTCGAGTACTTCATCGGGATCTCGCCCCACGACATCGGCGAGGAGATCGACGTCGAACTCGTAGCCGATCACCGCTGCGGACCGCAGCACGCTTTCGACGTCGTCGCCGAGGCGGCTCAGGCGGCGGCCGACCACCTCTCGGATCCCTTCCGGGATGCCCGCGTCCTCCGGTCGCTGATCGGACACCCACCGGCCGTCGCGTTGGTACAGCGCTCCGGTCTCGGCCAGGTGCCGCAGGACCTCGCCGAGGAAGAACGGGTTCCCGGACGTCTCTCGTTGCACGATCTCGGCGAAGGCGAGCCCTTGCTCGTCGAGTTCGTTGCCGCCGGTCCGAACGAGGAGTTCACGGACACCCTCGTCGCCGAGCCCGTCGAGGGCGATGCGAGCCACTGCGGGCATCCGGCGGAAATCGGCGAGCATCGACGACAGCGGATGGGTTCGGTCGACGTCGGTGTCTCGATAGGTGCACAGGACCATCAGACCGGCTGGCGGGTTGGAGATGAGGTGACGCAGCAGGAGCAGGGTGGGCTTGTCGGCCCAGTGCAGATCGTCGAGCACCAGCAGACGCGGGCGGTCGAGGCCACCGACGGACAGCCACGAGTCGACGGCCCGGAAGAGCCGAAGACGTTCGACATCGGGTTCGTCGTGCAGGGCGGGCGGGAGGTCGACGACCAGACGGCCGAGTTCGGGCACCAGGCGGACGAGATCGCCGGGAAACTCGCCGAGCGTCTGGAGCACCTGATCGGCCGGCGTCTGGCGGACGAACCAGTCGAGCGCTGCGCCGAATGCCTGGTACGGCACGGTCACGTCCTCGTCGGATCGGCCACCGAGCACGATTCCGTCGCCGCCCTGCACTCTGACGGCAAGTTCCTGAGCGAGTCGCGTCTTGCCGATTCCCGGCTCGCCGGAGAGGAGGACCACCTCGAAACCGCCCGCGATGCAGCGCTTCCACGTGTCGACGAGTTGTTCGAAGACCTCATCGCGGCCCGCGAAGGGCAGACCGGTGCCGTGAGCAAACACTGGCGGGAGACCCAACTCGACGGTCGAGCGTGGCGCGTCGGCGATCGGTGACCACTGGACCTCGCATGCCGCGAGCGGCTCGGCGAGGCCCTTGAGTTCGAGATCGCCGATCGGCTCGAACTCGTGGCCGCCCCGGCCGCGAGCCATCAGCATGACCATTTCGGCGCAGCGGATCGTCGACGGATCGGACGAGGCCTCGAGCCGCTGCGCTTCGACCACGGGAAGGCCAAAGCAGTCGTCGCCATCCCAGGTGACGTCGCCGATCGAGATGCCGACTCGGATCTCGAGCCGTTCCGCGTCGCTGCGCCGATTTCTGAGGTCGAGCTCCTGCATCATCGCCACCGCCGATGCCACCGCCCCAGCCGCACTTGCGAACGTTGCCATCATGCCGTCGCCGAGGTGCTTGACGACACGACCACCGTTGTCGGAGATCGCCGCGTTGACCACCTCGTCGTGAGCGGCGCGCAACACATCGGCGACATCCTCGCCCACCCGTGATCTCAGCGCCGTCGAGCCCACCAAGTCGGTGAACATGACGGTGGCGGTGCCAACCGAGGTGTTCGCGTTCGCTTCACTCATCCGTCGCCGATCGCTTGTGGTGATCAATCCCCGCCGGCAGAGTACCGGACCCATCGACCCCGCCCGGACGTTCGGTCATTCGGTGCCGCCTCTAGTACGGTCGGGTGTCGATGAGCGACGAGCCGATGCATCCTCGGGGAGGGCCTCGGCCCAGTTGGAAGCGGATTGTCTTCAAGCCTTCCGGGGAAGCCTTGGCCGGTGACTCCGGCAAGGGTCTCGACGGAGCGACGCTGGAAGCGACCGCACGCGACATCGTCGACTTGCGTCAGAACCTCGGCATCGATGTCGCGGTCGTGGTCGGTGGTGGCAACTTCTGGCGTGGACGTACGGGTTCGCTCAGCGGAATGGACGCCACTCAGTCCGACCACATCGGCATGCTCGGCACCGTCATGAACGCCCTCGCGCTCCAAGATGCGCTCGAACGCCTCGGCCAGGACACCCGGGTGCAGTCGGCAATCGAGATGCCGCGAATCGCCGAGGCCTACATTCGTCGACGGGCGGTGCGGCATCTGGAGAAGGGTCGCGTGGTCATCTTCGCCGCCGGCACGGGCAACCCGTTCTTCACCACTGACACCGCCGCCGCGCTGCGCGCCGCGGAAATCGAGGCCGACGTCGTCATCAAGGGCACTCACTCGGGCGTCGACGGTGTCTATTCAGCCGACCCGCGCCACGATGCCTCGGCGACCAAGTACGACGAGGTCGGCTATCTCGAGGTGATGACGAAGAACCTCAAGGTGATGGACGCCACTGCCATTGCGTTCTGTCGTGACAACGGGATTCCCATCGTGGTGTTCGACATGTCGAAAGCCGGTTCACTACGCAGCATCGTGCAAGGCGGGCATGAAGGAACTCTCGTTCACGAGGTCTGAAGGGCGCTTCACGGCGGTCGCTTCGCCAGGTCGATCCAGGACCACGGCGACTCGATGGTCTGGTCGACGGGGTCGCTCTGAGTACGCTGGCAGCCGTGATCGACGAAGCCATGCTCGAATCGATGGAGAAGATGGACAAGGCGGTGGAACACACGCAGTCGCAGTTCGCGACGGTGCGCACCGGACGGGCAACACCGTCGCTGGTCGAGCGCATCACCATCGAGTACTACGGCACGCAGGTCCCGCTGCAGCAGCTCGCCTCGATCTCGGTGCCCGAGGCACGTCAGTTGCTGATCAAGCCGCACGACCGAGGCACGCTCGAATCGATCGAGAAAGCGATTCGCGACAGCGATCTCGGCGTGTCTCCGAACAACGACGGCATCTCGATCCGTCTCTCGCTGCCACAGCTCACCGAGGAGCGGCGTCGCGAGTACGTCAAGGTCGTCAAGCACATGGCTGAGGACGGGCGCATCGCCGTACGAGGCGCCCGCCGAGACGCACGCAAGGCCATGGAGGCCGCCGAGAAGGACGGTGAGATCTCCGCTGATGAGCTCGAACGGGCCGAGAAGGAACTCGAAAAGGTGACCCACGAACACGTCGAGCACATCGACGCTGCTCTGGGGCGCAAGGAACAGGAACTGCTCGAAGTATGAGCAGCGCCCGAACTGCTCGAGCCGGATCTCTGGGGAGAAGGACACTGTCATGAGTGAGTGGAACGACGACGACAAGGCGGCGCGGCGCAAGCCGGGCCCGTTCGAAAGCGAGATGGACTCGTTCGACGACGACGAGTTCGGTGGTCCGCTGTTCGGAGCCACCACTGAGCAACCTGCGGTGGGATTCGACGACGACGTCGCAGCCGAACCGTTGAGTTTCGGCTCCGACGACTCCGGCGCCATGCCGCACTGGACCGATCCGCCGACCGGCGAGGTGCCGCGAATTGCTGCCACCGAGGCCACGCCGGACCCCACCGACGACGTCGACGTCTGGTCCTCGTTCGCCGACGCATCAACCGCGCCTGGCGACGCCGGCGAGGCACCGAAAGACCCCACCGGTGAGCTGTCGTGGCACGACGACCCCACCGTCGACGACGCGCCGGTTGCATCATCCGACTCAGCCTCGGGCGCGGTGCCGGTGACCGAGTCCGCCGAGCCCCCACGACGCGAGCCGGCGCGAATCACGATCGGTACCGACCCGTCGGGGATGCCTCGTCGCCCCGACGCGAAGCGGCGCGGCGCCGCTCCGCAGCGCCCGCCGAGCGCTGGCGCGACCCCACCCAGCGCCGACGGACGCAATCTTCCTGTTGCCGTTGCGTCCGGTCTTGTCCTCGCCGCGGTGTTCCTGGCGCTTGCCATGTGGCGACCGGCGGGAGCGTTGGCGTTCGTCACCGTTGCGCTCGGTCTCGCAGCGGTCGAGTACTTCGCCAGAGTGACCGACAAGGGCTATCGCCCGGTGATCGCGGTCGGAGTGGCGGCGTGTGTCGCCGCACCGTTGGCCGCCTACTGGGTGGGCGAGGCAGCGATCCCGATGGTGCTCGCATTCGCGTTCTTCGCGGCGGCGATCAGCTTCATCGCTGCGGACTCGGTCGAAGCAGGCCCGATGCCGAACATGGCGATCACGATGCTGGGCATCGTCTGGATCGGCGTGCTGGGCTCGTATGCAGCGCTGATCCTCGCCTGGTCGAACCGCTTCGGCGGCACACCGTGGGGTACCGACACGCTCGTGCTGATCGCGATCGGTGTCGTGGCCAACGACGTTGGGGCCTACTTCGTCGGTACAGCGTTCGGCCGCACGCCACTGCGACCGTGGATCAGCCCGAACAAGTCGCTCGAAGGATTGCTCGGCGGCACGATCCTCACATTGCTCGTGATGCTGCTGATCGGGATGCAAGACCTCAGCGACACGTGGTCGAGCACGAGCCATCTGTTGATGCTCGGCATCGTGATCTCGGCGATGGCGCCCCTCGGCGATCTCGCCGAGAGCATGTTCAAGCGGAACCTCGACGTCAAGGACTTCGGTGCGATCATCCGAGGTCATGGCGGCGTGCTCGACCGGTTCGACGGGTTCTTGTTCGTGCTGCCCGCGGTGTATTACCTGATGCTGGTGGTCGAGCCGTGGACTGCGCTCTGAGTTCCTGATGTCGCCGACCCGAGTGGCGATCGCCGGGTCGACCGGTTCGATCGGCACGCAGACTCTCGACGTCATCGACGCCGAGAATGCGCGCGTCCCTGGCTCGTACGAGGTGGTTGCGCTTGCGGTCGGGCGCTCGGCGAGCGACGTGATCGAGCAGGCGAAGCGCTGGACGCCGGCACTCGTTGCGGTCGCTGACGAATCGGCGCGCGCCGAGGTGGCAGCGGCACTGCCGCGCGTCGAGGTGGTCGGCGAACTGACCGACGTGGTCGGTTCCGCCGACGTGGTCGTGAACGGTGTGGTCGGGTTTGCGGGGCTCGGCGTCACCATCGAGACGCTGCGGGCCGGCAAGCGTCTGGCACTGGCCAACAAGGAGAGTCTGATCGCTGCGGGGCCGGTCGTGCAGCCGCTGCGAGCGGTGCCGGGAGCCGAATTGGTACCGGTCGACAGCGAGCACTGTGCGCTTCACCAGTGCCTGCGGTCATCGGCGGCCGCCGAACGTGAGGTTGCGCGCTTGTTGCTCACGGCGAGTGGCGGCCCGTTCCGGGGTCGCACGGCCGGGGAGCTGGCCGAGGTGACCGTCGGTGCAGCGCTGGAACATCCGACGTGGAGCATGGGCCCGAAGATCACGGTCGACTCCAGCACGCTGATGAACAAGGGCCTCGAGGTGATCGAGGCCCACGAGCTGTACGGCACGCCCTACGACAGCATCGACGTCGTGGTGCATCCGCAGTCGGTGGTCCATTCGATGGTCGAGTTCACCGATGGCTCCACGATCGCCCAGCTCAGCCTGCCCGACATGCGTCTGCCGATCGGCTACGCACTCGGCTATCCGCATCGGATCGGCAGCCCGTTCGGGCGCATCGACTGGACCGCGTTGTCGCAGCTCGACTTCGAGGTGCCAGACCGAGCGACGTTCCGCTGCCTCGACCTCGCCTACGACGCCGGCCGGCTGGGCGGTACCGCGCCGGCGTGGCTCAGTGCGGCCAACGAAGTGGCGGTTGACGCGTTCTTGGCAGGGAACTTGCGATGGAATGAGATCCCCGACATCTGTGTTGGAGTACTTGCGATGCATGATGGTGCAACACCCCGCGACGTCGACGACGTGATCGACGCCGATGCCGAGGCGCGGAGGATCGCGCGTAACCTGCTTTCGAAACGAACGACATGACCGACCAGCTGACCCCACCCGACGAACTCCCCGAGCCACTGTTGGCGCCGCCGCGCCGAGGCGATCGCGTCAAGAGCGAGATCATGGCGGGCGGTTCGGTGACCGAGCTGAACGACGACGAGCTCGCCAACGGGTGGACCGGCTGGTTGGCGATGGCTGGGCTCGCCGCGCTGTTCGTGTGGCTGGCGTTCGTCAACATCTGGATCTTCGTCTTCGTCGTGGGTGTCGTCATCTCGATCTTCCTCCACGAACTCGGCCACTTCGCGACTGCCAAGTGGACCGGGATGAAGGCGACGCAGTTCTTCTTGTTCTTCGGTCCGCGCCTGTGGAGCTTCCGTCGGGGCGAGACCGAATACGGCGTGCGGGCGATTCCGCTCGGTGCATTCGTGCGCATCGTCGGCATGAACCGGATGGACGACGTCGACCCGGCTGACGAGGCACGGTCCTATCGCCAGGCGACGTTCCCTCGTCGCCTGCTGGTGATCTCGGCCGGTTCGATCATGCACATCCTCATCGCGATCGTGCTGCTCTTCGGGGTGTACTCCACCCAGGGCGAGATCAGCGCTCAAGACGAGCCACGGGTGATCGTTGGGACGGCGTCGCAGGAACTGCCCGCCTGGGGTGCCGGTGTCCGCGATGGCGACGAGATCGTGTCGGTCGGCGGCATTGCCGTGATCAGTGCGGTCGAGTTGGGTGAGGCGGTGCGGTCCTTCGAACCGACTGACGTGGTCGACCTCGTTGTGATCCGCAACGGCGAGACGCTCACCAACCCGGTCGGACTCGGCACCAACGCTTCGATTCCCGAGGACGACCCGTTGTTCGGGTCGGCGCTGCTCGGGGTCACCTCGTACAGCCCCCCGCTGTACGAGCAGCACGGGCTTGTCGGCTCCGCGGTGAACTCTGTCACCGACATCTTCCCGGTGACGTGGCAGTCGACGCAGGGCATCGTCAAGGTGCTCAACCCTGTGAACCTCGTCGAGCAACTCACCGACACCGACAACGCCGACCCGGCCGCCCGCCCCACCACGCTCTACGGCATCGCCACCGTGTCCGATGACGTTGGTGAGTCCAGCGGCCTCGTCGGCGTGCTCTACATGCTGGCGATCCTGAACATCTTCGTCGGCGTGTTCAACATGATGCCGTTGTTGCCCCTCGATGGCGGTCATGCGGCGATCGCCGTGTACGAACGCATCCAGGAGCAGCGTCGCCACGTGTCCGGGCGCTACTTCGCCGACGTCGAGCGTCTGATGCCGTTCGCGATGGGTGTGATCGTCGTGTTGGCGATGCTGATGTTCAGCGGGCTCTACCTCGACATCACGCAGCCGATCGGGTAGCACGGTTCTCGTGGACGTCTCCAGCTCGCTCGTCACTCGCAAACCGACGCGCCAGATCTCCGTCGGCAACGTCAAGGTGGGCGGTGACGCCCCGATCACGTTGCAGTCGATGACGATCACCAAGACCGCCGACGTCGAGGGGACGCTCCAGCAGATCTATGCACTCGCCGCGGCCGGCGCCGACATCGTGCGGTGCACGTGCAACGAGACCGAGGCCGCCGAGGGGCTCGCGCAGATCGTGCCGCGGTCGCCCGTGCCGATCATCGCCGACATTCACCACCAGTACAAGATGGCGTTGGCGGCGATGGAGGCGGGCGTGCACGGGTTGCGGCTGAACCCGGGCAACATCCGCAAACCCGAACACATCAAGGCCGTTGCCTCCGAAGCCCGCGATCGTGGCATTCCGATCCGCATCGGGGTGAACGCGGGTTCGCTCGATCCGTCGCTCTACGAGAAGTACGGCGGCGCGACGCCCGAAGCGATGGTCGAATCCGCCCAGCAGGAGATCGCCTACTTCGACGAGGTGGGCTTCGACGCGATCAAGATCTCGGTGAAGGCCTCGAGCGTGCCGCTGATGGTCGAGGCCTACCGGCAGCTGTCGGAGGTCACCGATCATCCACTGCACCTGGGGGTCACCGAGGCAGGTCCGCCCCCAGCCGGCTTGATCAAGGCCACCGCCGGCATCGCCACGCTGTTGATGGAGGGGATCGGCGACACGATCCGCTATTCGCTCACGGCGGATCCGGTCGAAGAAGCTCGTGCGGGGCGCCAGCTGCTCGAGGCGCTGGGTCTACGTGAGCGCAAGAACGTCGATCTGATCGCCTGTCCGTCGTGCGGACGTGCGGAGGTCGACGTGATCGAGGTTGCCAATCGGGCGATGGACGCGTTCGCCGACCGCGAGATCCCGCTCCAGATCGCGGTGATGGGCTGCGTCGTGAACGGACCGGGCGAGGCCCGCGACGCCGATCTCGGCATCGCCGCAGGAAACAAGCGCGGTCACCTCTTCGTCAAGGGCCAGAACGTCGCCGTCGTCGCCGAGGACGAGATGGTCGATCAGCTCGTCGAATGGGCCGAGTTCATCCAGGAGCACGGTGTCGACGCCGCCCTGGCGCGAGTCGACCTGGTCAAAGCCGCTCGCGAGGCCGAGAAGGACCGGGCTCGTCTGCTCGACGAGCAAGGCGCCGACGCCAACCACGCCGGCGAGAAGATCGTCGAGATCCGCAAGACCACCCGCTGACGATGGCATCAGGGGTCAGACCCGCGATGTGACAACCACGAACGTGGGTGAGGTCGGCGTGAGTGTTGCGCCAGGCTGGAGGTACAGCGTGCCGCCGTCGAGGTCGATGGCGAGTTCGTGTCCGGTCGAGGCGTGGGTGCGGCCAGGTTCGATCCGCAGCAGCGTGCACCCGGCCTCGGGCAGCGGGTAACGGCCCAGCCGCGCCGCCGTCTTCATGACCGGTTCGGACAGCGGCGTCGTGTCGAGGATGCGCAGCAGTTCGTCGACGTCGACGTGCTTCTCGGTGAGCCCGCCGCGCACGACGTTGTCGCTCGCCCCCATCAACTCGATGCCCGCGCCACTCAGGTATGCGTGCAGGTTGCCGGCGGTCAAGTGTAGGGCCTCGCCCGGTTGCAGCGTGACCCGGTTGAGGAGCAGGGTGACCACCACGCTCGGATCATCGCGGTATTCGGCGGCGAGACGCGTGACGAGTTCGGCCTCGGGCCGTTGACTGCGCGCGCAGGCGACCACCGTCGGCCGGGGATCGATCCGGCCCCGGTAGAGGCCTTCGATCGCGGCGCCGATCCCCTCCGAACGAATGACCGCGGCGAGCGGTTCGGCACCGAGCGCGCCGAGCAGGGTGAGCGTCGCGGCGATCGGACGGATGCCGCACAACGCATCGAATCGGGTGAGCGCGCAGAGGAGCTCGGGTTTCGCGCGGTCGTCCGGGTAGACCCCGCGGGCGTGGCCGTCGAGCGCCTGTGGGCGCGTCGGGTGGACCTGCAACGACAGCGGCCGCGCCGCCGCGAGGACCTTGAGCAGGTATGGCAGCTCTCCGGCTGAATCGACCAACGGTCCGCCACCGTCGATGGTTGCCGGACCATTGGGGTGGGTGCCCAACCAGAGCTCCGCCCACGGCCGGCCGTCGGCGGTCGCGTGCAGGAGTTCGGGTATGAACGTCTGGTCGCCCCATGCGTAGTGCTGAACGACGCCCGTGATCGGGAACGAAGGGGGAGTCATCGTGTGCATCAGAG
>Ga0307380_10002698_pt1 | contig 24941 bp, 15 predicted proteins | sample UN3MG_FD_202239 | JGI IMG/M metagenome (GOLD analysis project Ga0307380, IMG submission 202239) | Soil microbial communities from Risofladan, Vaasa, Finland - UN-3 | ecosystem: Environmental > Terrestrial > Soil > Coastal area > Acid sulfate soil | place: Finland: Risofladan, Vaasa | collected... | reverse complement strand
CCCGGCGCCCGCGTGACCTGCTACGAGTACGACGGCGAAGGGCGTCAGTCGAAGGTCATCGACCCCGGCGGCATCGCCACCCGGACCGAGTACGACGGCCTGGGCCGCGTGGTCATGGTCACCGAGAACGCCGACGGCGGCGCGGACGAGCAGCGCCACACGGCCTACTACTTCGACGCCAGCACGTCGGGCGGTACCGGCCAACTGACCATGGTCGCGGCCGTGGAGCCGGGCAACTTCAACGGCACGGCGGAGTGGCAGAACATCCAGTGGACGGCGACCGACGGCTCGATCCAGGTGACCAGGTACGTCTACAACGCCGTAGTCGTCCACGACGACGACTCCGGCGAGTTGGAGGGCATCTCCAGCAACGGTGCCTGGATCGGTGCCGTGCACTATCCCGACCCGGAGACCGGACAGCCCGAAGCGACACCGTCGGTCAGGTTCCGCTACTACCCCGACGGACTGTTGGCCGAGCGGACCGACGCCCGCGGCGTCACGCTCCGCTATGAGTACGATGCGCTCGACCGCCTGGAGGCCATCCGCGTAATCGACGTGCCCGAAGGCGTGGACGCGACGGTCGAGGCGATGACGTACCAGCACACCCCCGATGGCATGGTGGCCATTGCCACCACCATCGCCGCGGGAACGGGCACCAACGGTGTGACGCTGAACACCGCCTCCTTCGACTACGACGGTATGCGCCACCTCGAATTCGTTGACTCGGGCATCGGCTTGTCCGGGATCATCGGCTACACCTGGGAGGTGTCCACCGTGTCTTGGGACCAGTTCGATCCGCGGACTCACTCGCGATTGACGGCGATCACCTATCCCGACATCGGCCACGCGTTCCTCGGTTACAGCTCCGCGGGTGGCATCGATGACCGGTTGAGCCGGCTGGTCGCGATCACCGACCCCCTTGACTCCGGTCATCAACTGGTATCCTATCGCTACATGGGCCTGGGACGCCTGGTCGGCATGACGCTGGGCAACGGTATCGGCATGGACTATGAGGACGGCGCACCCGGCACCGACGTGGTGGGCCTGGACCAGTTCGGCCGGGTCATCGACATCCCGTACGCGACCTCGTCCGGCACGGTCCTGCGGTACCAGTACGGCTACGACAAGCGCGGCAACCGGAAGTTCGCCCGCATCAGCGAGCACGTCGACGATCAGTCCTGGCTGTACGGCTATGATGACCTGAACCGCCTGATCCGGGCCTCACGCGGAACGCTCAACTCGACCGGCGACGGCTTCATCGGGGACGATCCCGAGAGCACCACCTGGGACCTGGACATGCTGGGCAACTGGTCCGGCGACAGCGGCAGCAACGACATCAGCCTGCAGCGTTTCACCGACGCGAACGCCGACGGCGTCTACGACCAGGGCTCCGACACGCTGCTGGCCACCGACCACCACAACACCAACCAGCTCAACGAGATCGAGTCCCGCGTGATCGACGCGTTCAGCACCAACGGCGCGATCGACTTCGTCCACGACGGCGCCGGCAACCTGGTCTTCGACGGGGAGCGGTTCTACGTCTACGACGCCTGGAACCGCCTGGTGCAGATCCACGAGCCGGGCAACCTGGCCGTGGACACCAACGGTCAGCTCACGGGCGAGCCCGGTGAGGCCATCCTGCGCTACGAGTACGACGCCCTCGGCCGCCGCGTCCGGACCATCGAGTGGGCCGGCAGCACCCTGCCCAAGGCCACCCGGCACGTCTACGGCGGCGGCCCGGAGGTCCTGGTCGAGTACGGCGAAGGCGACGACGTCGGCACCAGCGGCCCGGCCCTGACGGTCGAAAGATGGTTCCTCCACGGTGAGGCCTTCCCCGACCCGCTGGTCATGGTCGACCGGACCGACCTGGGCGAGGCGCCGGCCGACGAGGACGAGTACCTCTACTACCTCAAGGACGCCCTGGGCTCGGTGGGCGCCCTGGCCAACCGCGTCGGCAACGTCGTCGAGCGCTACACCTACGACCCCTACGGCCGGCCGACCGTCTGGGCGGCCGACGGCAGCGACCACACGTCCGCCCTGCCGCTGACCTACTTCCACGACGCCGACCGCGACACGGACATCGACGACGCGGACCGCGACCACCTGCTGGATTGCGCCACCAACGGCCCCACCGACCCGGCCTGCGTCTTCGCCCACGACCGCGACGGCGACCACTTCATCGGGATGGACGACCTGTCGCTGTTCCTGGAGTTCGAGGACTTCGAGTCCGGCGGCACGCCGCCCCCGCCGTCCTGGCGTCGCCCGGGCCTGGTCGCGTTCGACATCGGGGCCGACAACCACATCGACCTGTTCGACGCCAACGGCTTCGCCCTCTGCTTCGCGACGACGTGCGGCGCCAGCGGCTGCGGCCCCGGCGGTTGTGAGCCCGGCGGATGCATCGAGGCCGATCTGTGCCTGTTCGTCTTCGACTCCGACGACGACAACGACATCGACCAGACCGACTGGGCCGCGATGGCAGCTGTCCTGGGCGGGCCGGCCACCGCCCGCCTGCCCGGCGACGCGGACGCCTCCCGCTTCGGCAACCCGTTCCTCTTCACCGGCCAGCGCTACGACCCCGCGACCGGCCTGTACCACTTCTGGGCCAGAACCTACGACCCGGTCCTCGGCCGCTGGCTCCAACGCGACAAGCTCGGCGCCCTGGCCGCCTCCGGCGACGTCTCGCTGAGCAGCGGAGCCTACGGCCCGACGCTCTTCGTCGCCCAGTTCGCCCCGGGTGATGAGTATGGCGACGGCTTCAGCCTGTATCAGTACGTGAACTCCCGTCCGATCAATGTCCTCGATCCGTACGGACTCTTCGACTGGTTCGACGAAGCCGACGCGATCACGACAGACATTTGGGCCGGGCGAGCTGCTGCGGCTTACCACGCCATGGACCGACTCAGGCATATGGCACAGCAGGCGGCCACGACTGTCTTTTACGCCGGCTTAGCGTACGCTGTACCGGGCGTCGGGCTTTATCTGTCAATCCAGGGGATGGCCGCGGCACTTGAAGACATTGCCTACAATGACCTGAACTGGAACAACTGCTTGTCGCTCGGGTTGAGCTTTACGGGCGCCGTCGGCTCTGCTGCTGCTCTTCCAAGCCAAGTCAGCCGCACCTTCGCTCAGCTGCGCCGCTTCGGAACAGGGATGGGGAGGGCAATCGCTCGGGGTAGAGCCGCGTACGGGCGCCTCAGAGGTAAGCCCGTCAATCTCCCTTCCGCGAGCAAGGTGACAATCAACATGTGGGAGGTAGAATCCGGGCATATGATGGGCGGGTCGCGCCGCGGTCCAAATAGTCAGAAGGGGCTGTTCCCGGAGTACATGACTGAACAACAGGTGGAGCAGGCCGTTCGGACAGCCTATAAGAACTGTAGTAAGACGCGCACCCAGGGTGAGAGGGTGAAGTTGGTCGGCGAGGCAGATGGCTTGGTGATCGAGATGTGGCTCAACACAAGCACTAATACTATCGAGACCGCATACCCAATTGGTCTCGCTTGGTGAATGGATGGGCGTCCCTTGGTGAGGGCGGGCGGATGAGATTCCAGATACGTGTGAACCCTGAGACTCTGCATCGGTCTGATCAGGGACCGATCACCTGCCAAGTGTGGATTGAGGTCAGTGGAACGTCATTTCCGGAGGAGAGCTGGTCTGACTTTGCCGTCGTTATTCTCGGATGGTGGATCGAGGGTGCGCTGCGGCTGGTATTAGAAGACAGTCAGAGCGAGTCCTTTCCATTCATGGATGGCGCATTCTCATTCGAGCTTGCCAGAGCGAACGGTGGCCAGTTTAGGGTTCGGCTCGGACGTAGATGCGTTGGCCCTGGCGTGAAGGGAGGCAAGTTACGAGGCGTGGTCGAGCGGATCACCGAAGAGTCTGTGCAAGCGGGTGTTGTCGTCTCCGATGACCTTGTCAGGGAACTCCTTTCTTCATCGAACCTCCTGCTACGTGAATGCCGTCAACGCGGGTGGGGCGGTGCGGATATCGACGTGCTCGCGGAGGCCCACAGAAGGCTAGCCTTGGCCAAAAGGGAGCCCGAGTGAACAAGGTCGAGCGGGGCAGTGGCTTTCCGCGAAACGGCTGATACGTTGCGTGCCCTGTGTTTGCGTGGCCATGTGTTCGAGCAACGCCTTCCTGTGGACCGCGGGCAGGGCCAACAAAGGTAGGCTCTTCGGAAAAACCTGTGGCGGGTGGCATGGCCCATCCCGACCTGTCGGGACGTGCCCATGCGTTGGGTGGAGACGGTTTCGGGTTCAGCGGGTGGATTGAGGACGCGGCCGCCTCGCCGGGGAGAGGAACGGACGGCGAGAGCACGAGGTGGTGCGCGTAATGTTGACGCGGCTGGTGGCGGTCTTTGGGGCTTGGACCGCCGGCTCTTTGACAAGTGAATATGCGCGGCATGGCAGGCCAATGGTGGGTGGGTTGCTTTCCGATCCGCTGGTTATGGTGGACCGGACCGACCTGGGCGAGGCACCGGCCGACGAGGACGAGCACGAGTATCTCTGGTCCCGGGTTTACCGGATCGATTGATCACGAGGGCCTGATACGCGCAGGCTCGGGCTGTGATCCAGGGGTCTTTGGGCGATCCGGCCGTGCACCGAGTTGCAGCAGGCGGAGCGAGCGAGCCGGGGGGAAGAAAGCCGCGTCACCGGGCGCGCCTGTCCAACTTGAGCGAGGGGTCCGTCGTCAAGTTGGAGTACGGTCCCGAGGTCAAGTTGAAGTCGGGTCCGGATACGCCTTGTATCCGGTCCGTACTCAACTTGAGCGCGCTGCCGATACCAGCCTTGATGCGCGCTGCCGATACCAGCTTGGGGCGCGCTGCCGACACCAGCTTGATGCGCGCTGCCGTCGCCAAGCCGGGATCGGGTGTCGAATCCAGCTTGGAAACAGCCCTGGCCGAGCCCCGGCCGTCCGCCAGACCTCCCAGATTGCCCAGTTTCACACGACCCGGCCTGCGTCTTCGCCCACGACCGCGACGGCGACCACTTCATCGGGATGGACGACCTGTCGCTGTTCCTGGAGTTCGAGGACTTCGACACCAGCGGCACGCCGCCCCCGCCGTACTGGCGTCGCCCGGGCCTGGTCGAGTTCGACATCGGGGCCGACAACCACATCGACCTGTTCGACGCCTACGGCCTCGCCCTCTGCTTCGCGACGGCCTGCGGCACCGGAGGCTGCGGCACGAGTGGCTGTGAGCCCGGCGGATGCATCGATCCCGATCTGTGCCTGTTCGTCTTCGACTCCGACGACGACAACGACATCGACCAGACCGACTGGGCCGCGATGGCCGCCGCCCTGGGCGGACCGGCCACCGCCCGCCTGCCCGGCGAAGCGGACGCCTCGCGCTTCGGCAACCCGTTCCTCTTCACCGGCCAGCGCTACGACCCCGCCACCGGCCTCTACCACTTCTGGGCCAGAACGTACTCTCCCCAAGTCGGGCGCTGGGGACAACGGGACAAACTGGGCCTGCTTGCACCGGCAGGATACGTGCAGTTCACGACTTACGGGCCTGCTCCAGCCGTATGGCCGATTGGCGGGGGAGCCCGTGACGAGTACGCCGGGGGGTACTCTCTGTACCTGTACGGGTTCGCGAACCCCGCGAGCTTCGCGGACCCGTACGGTCTCTGCGTAGGATACACCCTCAACGGCCGCCAGACAGTCACCTTGGGCCAGGGGCTGCTGATTGCAGGGCTTTTAGGGGCGGGGGGCTTCGCCGCAGCCGTCGCAACAAATGACGACCTCCAGGATGGACTGCGCTACGGCATAGCCGGCCTTGGCGCGGCGGTATCTGACTTCTTTTTGCGCATCCTTGACCAGACGTCGTCAGTCGACAGGGCAATTGACTTCGTGCCCCCTATATCACTTGACCCTTCGGATAATGGCGACGGCGGATGCGAATTCTACTACGCCTGGTGCGTATGGGCCAACGAGCGGCCCCCAGGCGACCAAGGAAAAGGATGGCGACCAAACGCTCCGTGTGCACAATGTTACGCAACGTGTAAGGCCACCGGTAGCTGGCCGTTCGCAGAATGCCCAATGGGTGGTCCGCACGGTCCTAGATGGCCTGGGCCCAACAATCCTTGGGACCCGGTCTGGCCGACCCCGGGAGAGTACTAGCGAACTGTCGCCGTCGCCGCATGGAGAATTACACATGAGTATTGATGGTCTACTGCATGCACTGACGGCAAGAGGAATCGAATGTGATATGGCTCCGCTAGATTGCCTGTCTGATCTGACGCATGCGAGGGGGATGGTACGTTGTGCCCTGCCCGGACCGGACAGAAGAAGGACATACGCTGGTTTTTGGCTGCATCTTGGGTCTGATTTGGGCTTCCTCGGCCTGTGGAGTGGAGCTCTTTTCGAGATCGCACGGCTCTCCGATGCAGTGGACTTGTCACAGGAGATACTGGAGGACTGCATCGCCCGCGGGGGTCGTACGCCATCCAATCTGTCGAAGCGGATCGTGGATAAATACGCGCTAAGAATATGCGACATCCTTGCCATGTGGCCCAGAACCGAGCTTGAGCGTCTCGATGAGGTTAGAAGGCGGAAGTTCAGCCCATGGGTCTCGCTTCGCGAATTCGTCCAGCAGGCCGCGCCCTACGTTGACGTTTGCGAGGTTCAGTCAGGAGGCTTCGTTAGGGTCGCGAGAGGGAGTACTTCCGCACTCACGAGATTCCGCGGGAAGGAGGATGAGAAGCAGGTGGCACTTCCTTTAGTAGTCTACGGCGGCTTCCCGGGTACAGCGGAGCAGAACCGATTGATTCAAGTTCTTGCGGAGGCCATCGCGTGCGACGTGTTCGACCACACCTGGAACAACCGCATACATTGGCAAGACCCGTACTACTCGTCTCCGGACGTTTCGACCCGGCCAGATCAGCCGCTGAATGCTGCACTGCGGGAGTGAACGACGTGCGCCTGGACAAGGGGAGCAGCTTGGTACTCTAGACGACGGCTATGCTCTTTGACAAATGAATATGCGCGGCCTGGCGGGCCGATGTTGGGTGGGTTGCTTCCCGACCCGCTGGTCATGGTCGACCGGACCGACCTGGGCGAAGCACCGGCCGACGAGGACGAGTACCCCTATCACCGGATTTCCCAGATGAATTCATCGCGATGGCATGATATGCGCAGGTTTGCGCCGTGATCCAGGGGTCTTCGGCCGATCCCGCACGAGCGCCCGGCAGGTGACAGGCGAAAAGGGGCACTTCGCGATCAGTTCGACGGCAGACTCAAACTCGGTTTCCCCGGGGCGAAGACCGCCGATGACGCGGTGCCGCTTCCGTTCCGAGAACCGGACGCAGCGTTTCGCCTTGCCGGGATTGGTGGCGCGATGCCAGACCGATTCCCGCAGGGGCAGGAACGACCGGCACCCGTTGCCAACCATGTCGCGGGCGACGGTCCACGGACGCTTGACCGGCTGCGAAGACGCGAACGATCCCGACTGACCGCGTGCTGATCCGGCCGTGCGCCAAGTTGCAGCAGGCGGAGCGAGCCGGCGAGAAGAAAGCCGCGTCACCGGGCGCGCCTGCCCAACTTGACCGATGGGTCCGCGCCCAGGTTAGAATGCGCTCCGAGGTCAACTTGAGTCAGGGTGTGGATACGCCTTGTATCCGGTCCCGATACGCCTTGAGTCCGGTCCGTACTCAACTTGAGCGCGCTGCCGACTTAAGTTGAGCGCGCTGCCGATACCAGCTTGGGGCGCGCTGCCGTGCACCAAGCCGGGATCGGATCTCGAATCCGGCTTGGAAACAGCCCTCGCCGAGCTCCGGCCGTCCGCAGAAGCCGCCCAGATTGCCCAGCTTGACACGTACCGGCCTGCGTCTTCGCCCACGACCGCGACGGCGACCACTTCATCGGGATGGACGACCTGTCGCTGTTCCTGGAGTTCGAGGACTTCGAGCCCGGCGGCACGCCGCCCCCGCCGTACTGGCGTCGCCCGGAGCTGGTCGCGTTCGACATCGGGGCCGACAACCACATCGACCTGTTCGACGCCTACGGCTTCGCCCTCTGCTTCGCGACGACGTGCGGCGCCGGCGGCTGCGGCCCCGGCGGTTGTGAGCCCGGCGGATGCATCGAGGCCGACCTGTGCCTGTTCGTCTTCGACTCCGACGACGACAACGACATCGACCAGACCGACTGGGCCGCGATGGCAGCCGTCCTGGGCGGGCCGGCCACCGCCCGGCTGCCCGGCGACGCGGACGCCTCGCGCTTCGGCAACCCGTTCCTCTTCACCGGCCAGCGCTACGACGCCGCCACCGGCCTCTACCACTTCTGGGCCAGAACCTACGACCCGGTCCTCGGCCGCTGGCTGCAACGCGACAAACTGGGCGCCCTGGCCGCCACCGGCGACATCTCGCTGAGCAGCGGAGCCTACGGCCCGACACTCTTCGTCGGTCAGTTCGCACCGGGAGGCGAGTACCTCGACGGCTTCAGCCTGTACCAGTATGTCAGCTCAAACCCGCTGAGCCGCCTTGATTCCCTGGGGTTGTCTAGCTGGGGCTGGGACGACGACATCGACCAGGCGATCGCTCAGATGGCAGGCGAGAAAGCCGCCGCCGCCGAACACGCCTTCGATTTCTTCCAGCAGACGGCGTATTCCGCTGGAATGATGGCCTTGCAGACAGCCGTCATCGCAATCGTCCCAGGTGCCGGTTTGTACTACTCCGCAATGGGCATGTACGGCTGTGCCGAGGACATGTGGAGGAACGGCATAAGCTGGGACAATGCTCTTGGCTTCGGGCTCAGCGCTTACGCCGGCTATCGTTTCGCACGTGCGGACTGGAACAGGCTGCGTTCGTTTGGCCAGGGAATACGTGGTTCACTTGGCAGAACCAGACAGCGCTATGCGGCCCGACGAAGTGGCATAGGGTATGGCTGCTTTGCGGCGGGTACTTTGGTCTCGACAGTCGCCGGGCCGATTCCAATAGAAGAAATCCGCCAGGGGCATCTAGTGTGGACCTACAACCAGATGTCGGCAACGTGGGATCTGAACCGGGTGTTGGGAGCCCAGGAGCACGACTATCATGGCGAGCTAGTCACGATCGAGGCCGGGGGGCATACCATTGAAGGTACCGGCAATCACCCGTTCTGGGTCAAGGAGGGGACGGCGCTATCGAGTCGACCCGCCCCGCGCGATGTCTACAGCCACGAGCGGGCGATGACCCCAGCAGGACGTTGGGTAGAGGCAAGGTCCCTGCGCGTCGGAGACGCTCTCTTGTCTCAGAACGGTGATGCCGTACCTATCGAAGCGATCCGCCATCGTCCAGTGGGCTGTGCGACTGTCTTCAATCTACAGGTGAGCGGCGGGCATACATATGCCGTCGGGGAGTGTGCTCTGCTGGTTCACAACAAGCCAATGGCCTATCGCCGTGTCCTGCAAACCGGTGGGAGAACGATCAAGAGGGGCACCGCCGACGCCCTTGGACTGAGGAGGGAGCAGGTCAGGCAGGCAATCGAAGGTATCAAGAGAGACAACGGTAAGCCGCCAAGCTACCATAGCACCAAGATTTTTGACAACGGCGACGTTATGGATGCGAACACGGGTGCTGAGCTTGGCAACATCTACGACTATAGCTGAGGAGGTGGTCCAATGGACGATCCCACTCGTGACGAGAACCCGCTCTGCAAGATAACGTTCGTGGACTTTCGGATGCGAGCGGACAATCTCAACCCAAACGAGGTCACGGAGGCGCTTGGCATTCACCCAACTCGTACGTATGCGCGAGGAGACACCTTCCGGACCCACACCGGTAGCAAGCAGAGGCCCTGGGGAGTGTGGATCTTGAGCACGGAAGGTGCAGTTGATTCAGCGAGCCCCGAGCGGCATGCCCAATATATGATCGAGCAAATTTGGCCGAAGCGCCGTCAGCTTGGCAAGTATTTGAAAGACCCCGCCTACTACATCGACATCTACTTCCGTTGGGAAGTGGCCGATACCGTGAGTGGGTTTACCGTTGCCAGCGAGACCGTCCGGCGCCTTGCCGGGCTGTGCAATTTCATCAGTATCTCTTTCTGCTCCCATGATGACCCTGTCGAGGAGCCGTAGGCATAGAGGAATGAACTTTGCTGGCGGGCGGCCAACGGAGTCGTGTTGGGTCATCGAGAGGCAAGGACAAGTAATTCGCGTGCGAGCGGATGGCGCGTCTCGCAATCGCATGGCCATGCACCAGATGTGTGCTGCCCCTATGGGAGCGCATTCGAAGGAATCGAGTTATGTACGTGGCAGCGGCTGGTGACCGCAGATGCACCGAGCCCAAGATGGGTAGGGAAAGCTCTTCCCAAACTGTACGTGGAGGAAGGACGAGGCAGACCGCCCGGACAAGGAGGCGCTTTCCTGGCCAATGAAGGCGCCTCAAACTGAAACGGAGCTTACGATGAAACGGAGCACTTGGATCACACTCATTGCAGCAACGCTCGTGCTGGTCATTGCCATAAACACGAGCGCCCAGGACCTGGTGCGCATCGCCACGGACCTCGGCCCGAACACGCTGGATCAGGTTTTTGGGGCCGGGGACCTCGCGCCGGTCACGTTCTATGTCAGCGGCGACGGCCAGGCCGGCGTCTTCGGCGTGGACTTCGACATCCGCAGCGTCAGCGATGACGTGCGCATCGCGTCGGTCACGTACGATCCGGCCTTCCCCGCGGCCCTGCGCGGCCGGGACCAGACCTTCCCCACCTTGCGCGTCCACACCGTCCGGACGCAGCGACTCCGACGGGTGGACCGCGCCCTCGGTGCGCGCGGACAGCCTGTGCCGTTCGCCACCGTCGAACTGGAGGTGCTCAACGACGCCAACTTCGAGTCGGCCCTCCAGGTAGAGGCCCGCGGCACGCTGGTGGGCCAGGCGCCATCGGGCACGAACGTCCTGGGCACCGTGTCAGACGAGGGAAGGGCCGCCCGAACGGCCATCCCGGTGATTAACGCCCGGCCCGTGCCGGTGCCGCCGGCGCCCGATCCGTGGATCGTCGACTTCGCCGCGGCCACCATGGAGGTCCGGCCGATCGGGGGCCGCTTGCCCGTTTCCACGCTCGCCCCCAACACGACATACGAACTCCACTACGACGCGACCCAAGGCGGCATCACGGGCTACATCCTCTTCGCGGTGGGCACGTCGGAAGGTGCCCCCCTGGCGACGGCCGCCCCTCCCGACAGCGGTGCCTGGTCGGACACCGGCTGGTTCACGTTCGAGCCGCTGGGCGCGCGGCTGAACGCTGCGGCCCCCGCGTACGGCTATCCGGACGGGCTGTACCGGTACGCGCTGCTGGGCGACGACCTAGTTCCCGGCGTCGACACCCTCGGAAGAGCCACCGGCCACCTGTGCAACTTCACGACCGGCGAGGCCGGCCTGCTCGGCCTGGCGCTGATCCTGTACGCGGAGGACTTCGACACCTACGACATCGTCGAGATGGCCACCTTCGCCCAATTGCCCGTCACCGCCCCGCTCAACGACGAAGCCCCATGACCGGCGGGGCGAGGAATGGCAAGCGTGCGACGCGCGGGCGCTCGACCGTGCGACCCGGCGGAGCTTCCGGCCGGCCGGGGATGACCAGAAGCGCGAGCGGCCCCGGCAGGTCAAGGTCCAGGCCATCGGGCACGCCAATAGCCAGACAGCCGCTTTGCGCCGCGCTACCTCCCGCGTTACGACCTCGGAACCCCCTTGCCGGCCTGCCACAGGCGATCTGCACCGGAGGGCACGTCCTGTGCCTGTGCGGGCGTTGGCAGATCACTGGGCGCTCTACCCGTCACCGCGGGCGCGCAGCAGGGCGGCTTCTGGCGATGTTCGAGCGACGCTCCTCGCTCTGGGCCAGTAGGCGCAGCTCCTCCGATACCCGGCGCACCTCGGCTTCACCAAGCTATCGCGTGTCGTCGTAGTTCTCCAAGAACTCGATCAGTCGCTCGATCTTGACGATGTGCACTTGAGGCCGTGGGATGTCGAGTTGATAGCCGTCCAGGAACGCCTTCGTCAGGCAGACGACCGCGACGACCCACTGTGATCGTCCAAGCCGTCGGGTCAGGTGATTCTTGATGAAGAGAGCGTTCTGGTACGCCTGAGCGACTGCATCGCGCTCTGGCATCACCCCGTCCAAGGTCAACACGCCGGACTCGACACCCACTTTACCGCGATGGCCCTTCGTCTCAATCACGAAGACCCCGCGAGGCCCCCAGGTGACGTGGTCGATGTCGCCGCCGTCGGGTTTCTGGAGGTTGTGTAACGCGTGCCAGCCCCTCTTCTGCAGGACGCCAAGGCGCTGCCCGACGAGTTCCTCAGCCTCGGCCCCCACAGCCCACGTGCCGAGCTCGTTCCTCTTGACCACAAACTCATGGACGGCGGCGGCCAGGAAGAACAGAGACATGACCCACAAGTGGATCCCGGTACCGAATTGCCACCACGTCAGCAACATCACGGCGACGAAGCAGACGATGATGAGCACGGCCCGCGACCGCAACCGCCGCCACACCTCATCGCGTAGCCGCTCTCCTGCAACCGGCGTTCGATCGTTCGCTTTCCCCACTGCCCTACTCGGCGGCCTCCGCCAACAAGCTCCTCAACTCCTGGTCAAGCACCTGGGGGTTCCTGCAGACGTGGAACTCCCCGCGCAAACACGCTCGCCCAGCCGGCGCTCTGCTCACGTGCTTCTCGCGTCCTCGCTGAGGCCCAGCTCCCTGAGAGCGGTTCGGGCGTCCTGCTCGCGGCCGGCGGCTTCCTCGCCGGCCACTGGCACTTCGAAGGTGACGGTGAGCCGCAGCTTTGGGTCGGAAGCGTACCTGCTGACGACCTTGGTGTAGAAGTTCATCCACTTTTGCGGCGGGATCGATCCCGACCAACGCAGAACCGGCTGGCCGACCTCTACTCGCCCGCCCTCTTCGCCAGGCTTCGGGACCAGCAGCTTGGCGACGCGGACCTGCGCCGAGCCCTCCACGTTGCCCGTGCGGGCCTTGACGACAAAAGCCCCCGCGTCGGCCCCGGCGGAAAACTCTCCTTCGCCACCGATCGTTCCGCCGGTGGATTCCCAGTCAACCGAACCGATCTTGAACGGCTGGCCGTACTGGTCCAGCCCCTCGGCGGAGAACGTGGCCTTCTCGCCGACAATCACCGTCACGTACTCCGGCGAGATCTTCACCTGGGCCAACTTCGGTGGATCGAGCAGCTTTCGGGCATCCTCCGCCTTCAGAATGAACACGTCGTCGGCGATCTCGACATCCGCCTCCGGCATGCTCTCCTTGAACTTCTCCAGCGTCACGCCCCCCGTCGGACTCTCCCGGGCGTACCCGATCAGCCCCTCGGTCACTCCGTCTGCGATCGAGCGCTTCACCCAGGCGGCCTTCTGCAATCGCGCCATCGCAGGCGAGGAGTAGAACGCATCCCGCACGGCCGTTGTGGACCACTGCTCCCGGGCCGGCGGCCAGCATCGAACAAGTCGATTGGGCCGGACGGCCGAGTCCGAGACTTCCCCATCTTTGACCAGCCTGTTGAGGATCAGGTCCAACATCGATGGTGCCTGGCTCGACGTGACCTGCCCAAGATCGATTCCCTTCAGGGCGTTGTTCTTGTCCAGGAGGTAGACCCGGCGATACGCCCGCCAGATCGCTTCCTTCAAGTCGGCCTTCGCGCGACCGACCCCGTGGGTAAGCTGCCGTCTCTGGGCATCGTCAAGCCGGCTCTTGGTCTCGTCGTCGTCGTCGATCTCCTCCCATGCCAATACGTCCCGGACGGCCGTGGTGAGGTTGCCAACTGCCTCCGGAACGACAAAGATCAGCGCCGACTTCATCGTGCGTCCGGACGTACCGTGCTCCCTGACGATCTGCTCCATCCACGGCTGGGTCTTCTTCTCGTCGGCCGGCGTGTCGGGTCCCAGGACCACGAAGACAAGCTCCGGTCGATCGGGCACGTTCTTCGTTTTCTCCGGCCAGAAGCAGAGGTCGAGATCCACCTCAAGCTTCTTCACGCCCTCGCGAAACTGCTTCTCGATCTCGCTCTTCAGCGTCTGATCCACGGCGGTTTGCGCTACGCCGGCACGCCGGTCCGTCAGGACTTTGTTGAGGTTCGGGCTGAGGCTGAACTTGTAGTAGTTGCCGTCCTGCGAGAGGTAGTAGCAGGACCGTATCAGCTCATCCAGAACCGTGTCCACGTTGGGCAGCAGCAGGTCGGGCGAGCCGACCGCGGTCTTGATCTCGGGCACCGAGGCCCGGTGTCTGGTCTGGCCGCCGTTGGACTCGAACAGGATCGTCGTGGCGACCTTCTGGTGCAGACGTCCCTTCTTGATGTCATCCGACGCCTCGCGGTCGAGACGTTTCGCCCACGCATCGGGCTTGCCGGCGATGTCCGTGGTGACAGGCCCCTCAAGATCGCTGGACCCGAGCTGCTCGAAAACGGCCGCACGGAACGTGGGGTCCTCGACGGGGGCCGACCCTAACCCGATCAAGTGGTCGCCTCTCGCGCCCGATCGGCGATGATCCTCCTGGAACGCGTGGGCAACCCAGAGGGCCAGGAGCCGCAGGACGCCGCGCGTCCGTTGAAAACGAGGAAGGGTCTGCCACTTTCGCTCGAAAACCGACAGAACTGCCGGATGGAACGGGTAGCACGCCGCGAACACGGCTCGCGCGCTGCTCGGGTCCACACCGCTCAGCTCGATGGCATGCTCCACGGCCCAGTCGGCGTACTCGTCAGCCGCCCTGCGTCCGTCCTCCGGCAGTCCGTTCCACTCGAACAAGCGCCTTCGCACGATCTCCGCTGTTTCTGTGTCGGCGGCCATCATGATGGCCCGCCCGAGCCGATCGAGCAGCTTCTTGAACGCTTCGTGGTCCCGCTGATCGTCCGGGTTCATCTCCAGCTCCGACGCGGGGATCGAAGCACAAAGAACCACGTTGTCGCGTGCCCGCGCTTCCTCGCCCAGGTTCTGGACGAAGCTGTACAGCGCGTCGCGCAGGCCAAGCTTCCGGCCGCGGGAAACGTAGTTGAGCAACTCGTCCATCAGGATCAGCGCCGGCCCGTCCGGCAGCATCTTGCGGATCACGTCGCCGCCGGGCGCGATCATCTTCTCATCGTGCTCGGCCACGGCTTTGAACAGCTCCGCGCCACCAAGCTGCCAGGCGATGTCTCCCCACGGCGTTCTCCGCACGGGCTCGCCGTCACCGCCTCGTCCCTCAATTACGTCGAACTCGGTCCCGACGAACGTCGCTACCGCCGCCTGCTCGACGGTCAGAACCTGCGCCTTCTTCAGGACCTCATCCACGCCCGTCCACGCCTTGGCCGCGTCGCCACCGCGGGCGAGGTGGTAGAGCGCCGTCAGGGCATGCGTTTTGCCGCCGCCAAACTGCGTGGCCATGTTGAACACGGCCGATGTCTCGACCTTGATTCCCGAGAGCCGCCGGACGACCTGCGAGCACAGGTCGAGCAGGGCCTTGGTCATGAACGTGCGGTCGAAGAAGCGCTCGGGCCTGGTGTAATCCTCGTGTGCCCGACCGAACCGCACATGATCGAGATGGACGGCGAACTCCGACGCATCCAGGGGGCGGTTCTCGCGCAGGTCCGCTCTCGGATTGACGACGTGATACCAGGGCTTCAGCTTTGCCATGGTTTGCACCTCTAATCGTGTTTCCTATCAGGCTGGGCAGTCGCCTACCCCCAGCCGGTGAATCGCTCGAAGTCGCCGACGTTCGGGTTCAGCCGCCAGACCTTAAAGTAGCTGTACGGGAACGTCTCGCCCTCGCCGCGACTGCCGGTAACGAGCAGAGTCCGATCGTCCAGCGTCATCCGCTCCTCGATGGTGAATCCGTCGATCACGTCCTCTTTCAGTGATCGCACCAGTTGCTTGACCTGCTCCCAGTCGTTGCGATAGGCGAACACGACCCGCAGCTCGGCCCGGACGCAGATCACTTTCCACAGCGAGTACGCCTCCTTACCCTTGGCGTTCTCCAGCTCGAACACCGCCAGCGGGAACGGCCAGTGCGCCCCAGGGGCGTCGTCCTCCGATGTCGGCGGAAACGCCATCACGTCGATGCCGAGGTACTCTTGCCCCGCTCTCGGCAGCAGGTCGAGCTTGTGCCCCTTCGCCGCCGCCGGCCAGCCAAGTTGCTCGCAGCTGGCAACAACGGCCGCCGTAAGGAGTCCCGTCCATTCGCCCAGGTTGCCAGCCAGGGCGGCTTCACGAAGCGGTTCGGCAACATCGTGCGGCTGGAGCTGGCCGATGAATGCCGCGAGCCAGCTCTCGACGATCTGCTCGCTTCGTGGAATCGCGCTTCTGGCGGTCACAAGCACCCCTCCCGCATTCGGCTCACTCTCAGTGCCTCTTCACTCTCGCCCCAAGTGGAACGTACAAACGACAGCCTCAGCGGCCGGCGCCTGCCGGCGATTGGGCTTCCACGCGTCCCGCACCAACTCACCTCCACGCACAGATCAGGTGCTTCCAAGCCGCTCACGGTTTCAACCACCCGAACGCATCGCCCAGCTTGCGTACCTCGCGCCGCGCCTGCTTAGGCGACATCCCAGCTGTCCGGCACAGATGCTGCACGGCTCGCTCCTCGTCGCCGTCCATGACAAGCTCGATGGCCCGGGCCAGATGCTCCCCCGCGATGTGGTCGGCCTCCCGCACGTCCTTTCCATCGTGCCATTCCACGTGCACGTTGCCGCCGCGCATGCCGCACACCTTTATGACGCGGTCGTCCCGTGGGTAGCGGGCCTGCTTGAGCGCCATCAGCCGTTCGATCATCCGCTCGACGTCGTTATCCGCCAGTTCGTTCCAGAGCTCAGGGCTGGTTTGTTCCAGTTCTTCCAGCACCGGCCGGTATTGCCCTTCCGGCAACGGTTGCCCCAACGCACGGTTCCACGCCACGTGCGTCAGCAGCAGCGCCATGTGGGCCGCTTCGGACGAGGGGACCACCCGCGGATTGCTCAGGACCGCCTCGGCCAGCTCCTTGATAATCGCCGACAGCTTCAGTGGAGCGCGTGTTGCCATGTTAGAGCCCCAGCCCCTTCTTCCGACCCAGGACGCCGTCTACCCAGCGCTTTTCGTCGCTGCCAGTCGGGTAGAGGGCTGAGAGTGCCTGGGCGAGTTTCCAGAAGCGGGCGTCGGTGCCCGCGCCGTCCTCGACCAGGAAGCGCTTCAGGGCCTCGCCGCGCCCGGCCGCGAACAGGATCATCGCCTGGTGCACGCGATCCAGCACGGTGCGCCCGAGTTGCGTTCCGCCCACGGCCCAGCTACCGGCCTCGGCTGCCTCGTCGGCCGCCTCCAGCTCGGCGAACAGGCTCATCTGAGCCGACTTCTTGCGCCGCGGCGTGCGGGTCTGGGCACCCTCGGCATCCCGGCCCTGCCCGCCGGCAGGCGAGGCGAAGAGGTACTTCGTCCGCTCGGCCACCGGCAAGAGCCGAGCTTTGTCGCCCTTGACCTCCACGACCGTCGGCAGCTTGTCCAGGTTGGCCCCGAGCCCTTGGGCGATCTTGCGCGCGGCGTCGAACTCCAGAACGTAGCCGGCCACCTTCCGTTTGCCGGAGTCCGGTTCTTCCTCCTCTTCGGTGGCCTCTTTTCGCCGTGCGCCCTTTCCGTTTCCGTTCGCGGTCTGGCCGGCCCCGAGCGCCTGCCTGTCGGCAGACACGGTCCACAGCCACATCGCAGTCAGTCGCGCGTCGGGCTCCAGGCCGGAGGCGTCGGCGTCTTTGAACAGCAGCGACAGGGCCTCCTTCGACACCGCCGCCCAGACCTGCTCTAGGTACTCGCCCAGCGTGACCACCTCGCCGCTGGCCTTCTCGACTCGGCTGTACCGGCTGAAGATCTCCAGCGCGGGCCCGAGACAGGCGAAAATCGCATCCGCGCCGACGACGCCCTCCTCGGCCAAACGCGGCATCCAGGCGTGAATACGCTTTGGCAATTCGCCCAGAATGTCCCGCCAGTCGCCAACCTCGTCCGTTAGAAGTGAACCATCGGCCCTCTCCCTTGGACGGCAAACGAGATGCACTGATGAAGCTAAGACGGACCGGCCTTGAGCAAGGACTCTGCTGCCCATTTCGGTGTCAATGGGCCACGAACCCGTCACCACCCAACCCGCATTCATGGTTGCCTTTAGCATTGCCTCCCAGCCAGATGTGCTAGTATGTGCAAAGACTACAGTCCCGATTCCATATGGCTTTACGACTCGGCGCGCTTCTGCTAGCGCATCTTGCATTTTGTGCTCATAGAAAGCAGTATTCTTGCCGGACGACGAACTGGCATCGCTAGGTGATTGAACGATGATCTCGTCTTCCTTCGGTGTTGCCTCCAACGAGAAGAGTCCTGGGAGGTCACAATGAAGCAGTCTGCGCAACCATACGTAGAAAAAGTCCGCGAGATCGGCGTACTGAACCGAGTAGTAATACGGTGGGTCTGTCACCAGAGCATCCGCCCCATCATCAGGTAGGGGATGCTCTGTTGCCGACGCCCTCTGTACGATTCCGGTGGCCCAATCCGAGCCGATTACGTCGAGGACATGGTCCGTTCTTTCGACTTGAACCGAAAACGCACCGCTTGACTCGCCAATCGGAACACCCTCGGCAAAGTCCCAGACCATGCTGATTGCCTGCTTGCAAAACAGCTGACGCGGACACTGTGCAACGGGTTCCCAGCGACAAAGAGAGTTCGTGAGATCTGCTTGTTTCCCAAAAGCCAATGCCAGAACGCACCGGACGCCAATAGTAAAGTCATCCGTATTCCCGCAACACACTGTACGACACAGGCGACTGATTACACTTAATGCAAGGGCTTGCCGTGGCAAATGGTAGTCGGACCACCGTGTCATACCGTAAATGGGGCCACGATTAACGAAGGTGTGGTACGCTTCGGTCGACTCAACTGGTACAGGCGATAAAGCCTCGGTATGTACTGCCATGAGCGTCGCAAGCTCACTTGCTGCTGCGGCAACGGCCGTCTCGTCCCTTTCAGTGGCTAAGCGGAAGAAACGCCCTTGACTTTCGGGTCGCTTGGTCGCAACGGCATACAGCCGCGCATCGGCTGCTCCACCTCGTCGGGCCTTGAGTTGTGCACGTACCGACGAGACAGGCATCGTGTAGTCGCAGCATGGGCAGGTGGCTGAACCGCGGGCGACCGTACCGGCGGCGACGTCTCCCGCCGTGGCATTCTCAATGATCTTGAAGGCTACCTTCTTGTCACTTGGCCTAGGCACAATCTGAAGTCCAACAGAATCCCTTCTCCTCTTGGCAAGCCACAGGTTGCGGATCAACGGGACCTCGGCACCGCAGCCGGGGCCTTCGCACTTAATTGTCCGGGCCCAAAGGTACGCGATCGGCGTCGCGCCGTCCGGGTCCTTCGGGTAGAACTCGGCCAGCTCCTTCTCGGCCTGCTCCTTGACCCACTGGCCCCACTTGCGGACCTCGTCGGCGAGGCGAATCGGCTCCGAGGTGAGATGCTCTTCGAGCCATTCCCGACCGCTGCCGGACTTGAGGTACTTCTCCCGCTTCACGGCCTCATCGCGTGAGGCGAGGGTCTCGAAATAGATCAGGCGAACTGGGCGGCGGGGCGCCGTCCACTCCACCTCGCCAGCCGCGTGCTCCTGGAGACGCCTTGAGACGTTGTCAGTTTGCCCCTTGTACAGGCTGCCGTCTGCGCATGCGAGCACATAGACGAAGAACTTGCCCGGCTCGGCGCGAGGAGGCGGCTGCGTCGGCCTGTCGCTGGCCCTGCCTGCCGGCAGGCAGGCGTACTTCGGGATGTACTCCAGCACGACCTTGTTGAGCAGGACGGCCACGGGGTTGAGGTCGCTGGCGAACGCGTCGGCCCCGACTCGCAGGGCCTCCAGCGGGATCGACCCGCCGCCGGCGAACGGGTCCACCACCAGCGGCCGCGTGCCCGGCTCGCCGCCGAGCGCTTCGTGGGCCGCCTGCGTCAGCGCCCGGGCCGTTTCCAGAAAGGCCGGGTCGGTCGAGTTGTCCCAGTTGGCGAAGTCGGCGATGAAGTCGAGCACCACAGTGCGGAGCTCGACGGGATCATCGAGGACCGCGGTGTTCTTCTGGATAGCCACCAGTCGCGAGAGCGATTCGTTGCTGACCCCGTCGTGGCCGGCGTGCCGTTCGGCCCACCGCAGCATCCGCTTGCGGGCTTCATCCAGAAACCGCCGCGGCCGGATCACGACGCCCTCGCTGGGCTTGCACCCGTGCGGCGCGCGAATCTCCGGCCCCATTGGCCCTTCGTTGCCTTCGTCCTCAGCAGCCCGCAGCCAGCCGGCCAGGTCCTCCGGATCGGGCCAGAGCGACGCACAGATGACGGCCCGGCAAGCCGCCAGCGGCCGCCGCGCCCACCAGATGTGCAGCGTCGAGATGTGCCCATGCCGAATCGACTTCTCCCGCCGCGCATGCGCGGAAATCCTGGCGATGGGCAAATCGACTTCGATCAGGCGTTTGGGATAGATCTGCATCTAGTCGGTCTTTCCGTCGAGCGCCACACTCGCAAGTTCAACGGCGATCTCCTGAATGCTCTTGATGGACGAGTTCAGCGCAACGCGGTCCGCGAGAGTCGGGCTGAACTTCATCACCTCGTCCTTCGTCACACGGTGCCAGATGGGCAAGATCACCTTCGCCCCATTCATTTCTCGGGCGACCAGTCCGTCCAGCTCGTACTGCGGCCAGTTCTTCGCGAAAAAGGCGCTCGAAAGGACTACCACACCGAACCGCGAATTTGCCAGACCTTTGTCGATGGAACGGCGAAGACTGTCGCCGACCTTAAGCTGAAACTCGTCGTACCAGACATCGACCCCGAGTGCTTGGAGTACATCTGCGAGCGGACGCACGAACTCATCCTTATCCTCACTCGCGTGCGAGATGAACAAGTCGAACTGCCTCGTCAGGTCAATCCCCGCGCCAAGCACAGGGGACCCAGTATTCTCGGCTATCAATGCCCGTTGAGCGGTGAGCTGCGTCTTCAAGTTGCGGCTGTAGTCCGCCATCTCCTTCCGCCGACGCGTATCCAGGTTCTGAAGCTTCTTCCGCTCGCGTTCTTCCTCCTTGGCCAAGTCGGCCTTGTTCTTGTGAAGATTGTGTGTCTTGTCGGCGACCCTCTTGTTCAAGTCGGCCTGCTCCTTCTGGGCCTTGGCCATATCACCCTGAATCCGAGCCACTTCGCGCAGCTTGCTCTCGAACTGGGTCGGGGACAGCTTTCCTGACATGCTGCGTTGAACCTGCGAGAGCTTTCGACTGGCGTCCGACTCCTTCTTGGAAGCCTGACTCAGCTTCACCTGAAGGCTGGCGATCTCGCGCTGAGTTCGCTCGATGGTGTTGCTCAGCGAGCTAATCGACATGGTGTTGCCCCTCTGCGTCCGCTGCAAGGATCGTAGTCGGATCAACAGAGTAGTGCTCCACGTTCACGATCGGCCGCCAGCCAAGCCGTGCGGGATTTCGGATCGTATGCAGCTTGGGCGTCGAGGCGCAGTTGAACACAACATAGAGCCAGTAGTCGTCCTTGAGCCGCTCCGCAGCGCGGTATTCGTTGGTCGTCACGGCCACCTCGCCGACGCCGGCCCGTCCCTTGACCTCGATGAAGCGGACCTCGACAGCGGTTGCCGGGTCTTCAGGGTGCGGCCGACGGGAAATCAGATCGAAGCCGCGGTTCTGGGCCTCGACGCTCTCGACGACGCAACCCCGGGCCTCCTCGTGCTCGGTCGCGACCCGGACGGCGATTCGCTCGATCTCCGCGTTGCTCACCATCGGCGCCAAGTCGGGACTCTCGCGTTGGGGGTGTGGGAGGACCCAGGCCCGGCCGAGATGCGTCAGGTCCGCGATGGTGCAATGGCGCTCCAGCTCGACGTCGCGCCGCCGGGTTTCAAGACGGTTGTTCAGTTCGTCCAGGTGTTGCTCGGCCTGGGCGATCAGACCGTCGAGACCGGGCACCGTCCGGCCCTCAACTTGGCGATTGAGAAACTCGCCGAGTTGGCGCTGCTGCCGGTCGATGAGCGCATTGAGGCTGATCTCCACGTGCCGCGAGACCACGTCGAGCTGCTTGTGCCGCTCGTCGGCCGTGGTACGGAGCCAGCCCTGCAAGCGGCGCTCGAGCAGGACCTGCTCGGCCGCGGCCCGGTCATAGAGGGCGGGGTCGCCATCCGGCGGCGCGGTCCCCTTGGGGGCAGGTGACACGTCGAGGAAGATGGTCGGGGCACGTAGTGACCGATTCCCGTTGAGGTCGGTCTCGACGACGAAAAGTTGGCGATGCAACGTCTGGCCGCGGCCGTCTTTGATCGAGGCGGCGGAAAGGTCGAGCAGACACGGCGCGGATCGGTGCAGGTCGTAGAAGACGACGCCGCGCCGCAGGTTGTCCTCGGTCCGGGCAAGAACGTCGGCGCGTACGACCTCGAAGAGGGGGTGGCCGGGCGTGACCCATTCCAGCGTCGAGTCGGCTTTCAGTTCTTCTTTGTCGAACGCGATCCGGCCGTACTCCCGCCCGAGCTTGCCGAAGCGGTCCTCCAGTCTGTCGCCCAGGGGGATAAGCGAGCGGGGGAGCCGGCCGATGCGGTACACGTGGCCATCCTTTGTGGCCGGCTTGGGCACGAGGCCGGCCACGGGGCTCGCCTCGATGAAGAACTGCTCAACGACCTCGGGGACGAGCCGGCGTTCCTTAGCTTCGACGGACCTGGCGACGATGCTGGAGAGGTTGAGCTCGCGCTTGGCGAGGCCCTCCAGAGCCGACTCGGTGATGCTGCGGAAACGCCCGGCGTCCACCTCCCGCACAACGCGGTCCTCGACGCTGGGCAGGTCCATTCGCCGGGCGTAAAGCTCGCGGAAGAGGCGGTCCAGCAGGTTGGCCGGGAAGACCTCGCCGATGACGTCAAAGACCTGGTCCGTGCCAAGCTCCCGGCGGATCTCGCGGAGGCGATCGTGCAGCTTCTGCAGGACGCGGCCCTCGCGCGTGTTGACGGCCACGAAGTTGACAACCGTGCAGTCACGCTCCTGACCGTAGCGGTGGATGCGGCCAACGCGCTGTTCGAGGCGGACCGGGTTCCAGGGGATGTCGTAGTTGATCATCGTCCAGCAGAACTGGAGGTTGATGCCCTCGCCGGCGGCCTCGGTGGCGACGAGCACCTGGGCGGATTCCCGGAACTCCCGTTCGGCGTGGATGCGCGTGCGCGGCGTGTCGCGGTCGCCGATCTTCATGCCGCCGTGGATCTGGGTGACCTCCAGACCCCATTCAACGAGCTTGCCGAGCGGCCGGCCGTCTTTGCCGTCGCCGGCCAGGAAGTCGAGCGAGTCCTTGTGCTCGGTGAAGACGATGAGCTTCATCTTGCGGTCGGCGAAGATACCGAGCTCCGTCATCACGTCCCGGAGCCTGGTGAGCTTGGACTCGATTTCGCGGCGTTCCAGAGCGCGGGCATGGGTGCTGAGGACCTCCAGGCGGGCGATCTCGGTCCGGAGGGCCTGCGGATCGACCGAGGCCACCACGTCCTCCAGCGCGGCGACGATCTCTTCGCGTTCTTCTTCCGGGAGGTCGTCGAAGTCGTCGGGCAGTCGGCGCTCGATCTGGGCACGGCGGTAGGCCTCGGGGTCTTCGAGAATCCGTTCACGCCGGTCGCGCATGCGCTCCAGCGTTCGGCGGACGGCGTAGACCGTGGAGGCCATACGGCGCTGAAGCATCGCCATCGTGAAGCCAACGGCGCGGCCGCGTGCCGAGTCCTCCGCTGATGCCGCGATCGACTGATCCTCGACGTAGCGCGTGAGCTGGTCGTAGAAGTCCAGCTCCTCACCGTCCAGTTCGAAGGCCGCAGTACGTACCTCGCGCTTGGTGAAGAGCTTCTTCACCTCGCCGGTGTCGGGGTGGGGGAACGTGACCAGGGCTTCCTTCGTCCTCCGCAGGTAGAACGGGGCCTCGTGGTGCCGCATGGCGTGCTGGAGGCTCTTGACGCTGCCGTATACGTCCTCGTCGAGGAGGGCGAGGAAGCGGCGGAAGTTCTCGGCGTCGCCCTTGTGGGGCGTGGCGGTCATGAGGAGGTAGTGGTCGGTCATTTTGGAGAGAGACTCGCCGAGTCTGTAGGCGAGCGTCTTTCGATCCTCGGCGTAGGCACTCATCTTGTGGGCCTCATCGACGATGATGAGGTCCCAGCGGGAGCGGAGCAGGCTGTCGCGGGCGTCCTCGACGCGGGACACCCAGGAAACCGACGTGATGACTTGGTGGCGCTCCTGCCAGGGATTGATGCCGTAATTGGCCCGCAGCACGTCGCTTCTGATGATCTCGAAGCGCTCGCGGAACTTGTCGCGCATCTCGCGCTGCCATTGGAAACTGAGGTTTGCCGGCGTGACGATCAAGGTGCGCTGGACCAGGCCGCGGGCCTTCATTTCCTTGAGCAGCAGCCCGGCCATGATCGTCTTGCCGGCCCCCGGGTCGTCGGCCAGCAGAAAGCGGATTCGCGGGAGCTTGAGGAAGTAGTCGTAGACGGCCTCTAGCTGGTGCGGCAGGGGATCGACGCGGGCGATGGAGAGGGAGAAGTAGGGGTCGTACTCGAAGGCAAGGCCGAGGCGATGCGCCTCGACGGCGAGCCGGAAGAGGCGGGCGTCGCCGTCGAAGGGCTCGCGCTCGGCAGAGACTGTCAGCGTCGCCAGCTGGGCCTCGGACAGGATTGGATCGTGGGCTTGGCCTGATTCCAGACCCTTACCGATCAGCTTGATTGCCTCGCCGAGTTGGATGACGGCGATCACCTCCACTGGCTCAGGGAGAAACGGGCCGCTGACGATCGCCCCAGGAGGTAGCCGCCGCATGCTCAGTTCCCACGCACCGCAGCTTCACCAGGTGAACCAGTCACGTTCGGTGCCAGCCGAGTGCGAACCAGACCTGCCACGCCGACCTCGCTTGCCAACGTGGCCGACTCGTCGATGCGATGATCGCTGGGCACTTCGGCCCTGCTGACCGAAGGCCGCCCGCCGCCCCCCGACTGCGCGGCCCCACACTCGCCGCCGCTCGACTTGAGTGTCTATGCT